>TARA_R110000824_G_scaffold363700_2_pt1 | contig 143502 bp, 145 predicted proteins | sample TARA_R110000824 | Tara Oceans TARA_R110000824 (sample SAMEA4397747) | marine metagenome | biome: Polar Biome; feature: [MES] marine water layer (ENVO:01000295) within the mesopelagic zone...; material: water (ENVO:00002006), including particulate matter (ENVO:01000060) such... | reverse complement strand
ACTGCCCCAGGTTCCGTCACGGCGCGGCGCGGTGTTGAAGATGAAAGCATGCGTGTGGAGCTGGGGATCGAGGTCGCGGCTCGTATGATGATGGAAACGGGCGATGGTCAGGCCGGCGACCGGTTCGCGGATCGCGCCGCCCTTGCCCCGGCGTGTGAACGCGTGATGGTCTTCGAGATGCGTGGTGGCAGCATGAACGGCTTGGCGGTGCGAAGCTTCGATTCTGGTGCGCTCTGCTGCCGGCGAAAGCGCCCACATGACGGAGACCGATTTCGGAGCCGAGAAGGTCATGTCCCAGCCGGGAGCATGCGACTTGCCGATCTGGGTGAGGCGTTCGCCGGTCCTCGGATCGATGGCGTTGAGGGCTGCCTCGAAGTCGGCTTTCGAGACCGCTCCCTCCAAGGCAAGGCGTTCTGCGCCCCGCCCGTCCCATTCGCCATCCGCTTCAGCTTCGTCCTTGCCGGTATAGTACTCATCCTTGGCCATGTGCTTGAAGTACGCGATCGCCGCGCCGACCGACTTTCGGGCAGATATGGAAGCGACCATCAGTCCGGATCGCTCTTTGCCTTGCCACGGATGCGGGCCAGATCATCTGTCGACAGGAGGGGCTGGCGCAATCCCCCGGGCGGTTCAGCGGGGACCTCAGGCGTAGGCAGACGACTGGAGTTTGAACGCGTCCAGTCAGCAGGCTCATGCGGTGCTCGCTCTTCCTCGAACGGCACATAAGGCAGGTCGACGAGGTGAACGTCTTCTCCCATGCCGATGAAGAGGACTCGGACACCATGTTTGTGCGGGCCGAGCTGACTGGAGATCTCCGACGCGGTAATGACCGGACGTTGCCGTGTCTGCATAGAGACCGAACTTGTATACTGCCCACCTGAATAGCCCTTCGACTTTACCGGCAATTCTACTTCCTGCAGGCCGATCGCGCGACTGACATCCTCTGCGCCTTCGCCGACATTGAGCCGGCTCACGATGTGCGTGCCGACCATGGAGAGCCAGGAACTGGTGCGATCCCTGCCATAACGAATACGGATCTGGGATGTGTCCTGCGCGGACATGACAATGCAGACTCCCTTCGAACGGCCAAGATCTAGCAAGGCAGAGAAGTCTTCCATCCGTTCGAGTTGCGGGAACTCGTCCAGGAACAGCCAGACACGGCGCTTCTCGCTGTCTTCGAAACTCGGACTCCCGACATGCGAGGCAAGCAGTCCGATGAGGCCACTGATCCAGGCGTTGGAGAGTTGAGGATAGCGTCCATCCCTTTGAAGCACGATTGGAACCGTGCCTTCGGTTTCGTGCAGCCACCGCGAGATGGGAAATGCCTTCTCTCCCTTGTCGCCCCACGCCTGTGCGAGCGCCTCGATTGCCGAAAGATGCGCCTTGAATGTCGTCAGGATACTCATTGTCGTCTTGCTGGTCGGATCGGCAAGGAACTGGCTCGCGGCGGGATTGTACTTGCGCGCAAGGCCCTCAAGGACTTCTGGCTCCATGATAGCGCGGGCGTGAAGGTCCGCCCAGGTCCACGCGCCGGGCTTGCTGGCCTGCAGGCTGGCGACGCAGGTGACAAAAACCTCCCGCGCCGCTTCCGACCACATTGGGTCATCGCTTTTCGGAATGAACCGGGCGGCCAGCTCGCGTGCATCCTGTTTCGATGTGCAGTCTGACGCGATGTCCCAGGCCGCCGAGCGGGCATCCTGCGGGGCGAGAAGGACAATATCCCCCGGCAGTCCCGCGGTCATGTCGCCCTTTGTGTCGAGTACAAGCAGCTTGTCTCCGCGCCGCATCGCTTCAAGAATCATGTGACGCATCGTCTGGGTCTTCCCGGAGCCCACCCCGCCGGTGATCATCATATGGCGCGCCTCGCGGTCACGGCTCATACGGATACCCGGTGGAAACGAGATGCCCTTGCCCGAGCGGCGGCCTTCCCTACGGGCGACCTTCCGGATGGCCGAATAGGCGTCCCGCCCTACCCGGCGCTTCGGGCCGCGCTTGACCTTGACGGGCGGGATCTCGGTCAGGCCTGCGCCGACCAATACAAGGAAGGAGAGGATGGAAAGGGCGACAAGGCCGGAGACCCAGCGATAGTCGCTATCGAACTCATCAAGCGACCCATAGGAATCGAGTAAAGTTCGGCATTGCGCCCATTGCGCGGCAGCACGTGGATTTCCGAGAGCGTGCAGACGAGCGCCGGCGCAAAATTGCATGTCTTTGCCAGAATGGCGGCCGATCTGCCCGTTTTCCCATTGGGCGATTGCAGGTCGGTCAACGAAGTTGAGTTTGTAGAGACCCGCGCTGGCCATGGCCGAGATGGCAACAGACGCCGCAAGAAGTGCCTTGAGTCTAGACATGAGCTTCGCTTCCTTCGGGGGATTGCCCTGCGAGTGCGTGCAGAAGCTGTTCAAACATGGTCTCGATACGCATGAGGGTGTCGTGAGTACCGGTGGACGACTGAATCGCGGTTAGGACATTCTGGCTGACAGCGGCGAGCCTGCGCTCGATTTTGAGAAGCCGTTCGGCCTGTGTGAACGGATCGCCATCGGTCAGGCCGGACAGGATGAGTTCACGGGCAACACCGGTTGGTGTGCCGGAAATGCGCCGGGCGCGTTCGGTGAGGTGGTCGATGTCCTTGGTGGTAAGGCGGATGGACAGGGGGCGGGTCGGCTCAGACACGGCTCGTCCCGCCATTGTCGGCTTGGGGCGTCTCGCATGCGGCCATCCATGTCAGGACCGTCCGTCTACGGTAGCGAACACTTGACCCGAACTTCATGAAGGCAGGTCCCCCGCCCCGGCATCGCCAGGTCGTCAGCGTGCAGACCGGAATACCGGTGAGTTGGGAAACGGAAGGCGTATCAATGCCCTCATCGAGCCAGCCAGGATTGCCCTGAAGGATATCTTCGATCGCAGGGAAATCGTGTTTGTGCTTGGTCATTTAATCTACTCCTCGTCGTGTGAGTGAGGCGACGCCAGCACGAAAAGGGTTGGCGAAAAAGCAGAATGAATTCATCAAATTCTGGCGCCATCAGGCATCGCGGGACAACTGCTCGCTCACCGGATGACTGAATTTCAGAAGAGCAGGTTATTGTCTACGGGTCATTGTCCGGTGGGATTGGGCGCCGATTTTCCGCGGCCCGTGCAACAGCTCGGAGGCGCTTCATCTTTGCCTGTATCGTCGACAATGCCGGAATGCGTTCACCCGGAACCTCGGCGGCAAGAGCCTCGTGGACAATGGAGGCCATCGCATTGCTGTATCCGTCTGGATTGACGCAATGTTGCTGCGTCACGAGCTCCTGGATTCTGGGCCACATGGCCGATGTCGGTCGCCCCCGCGTTGCCTCCTTGTCGAGCGACTCTGTAATCGATGGCGGTTCGGCGCGAGTAGTGGGCTCGTTGCTGTTAGCCGCTTCAGGCGCGGCAGTCCGATCATCCTGCTCCTCCAGTTCTGTTGCCGTCATCAGACCGCGTTCTTCAAACCAGTGTTTGAGAACGACTTTAGATACGAGGATGTTTTCGAGAAGAATCTGAGCGCGCTCGCTGTAGCGATGATAGGGAAACGCCGCGAGAATCTGGCAAGCCTCGCGAAAGAAGACGTCCGTGAGATGGTCCGGAGCTTTCACCGGCAATGCCTTGGCGCAATAAAGAAGTCGGGCTGCGGCTATTCTGTCGCCGTAAGCGCAGGCGAATGCCCGATAGTCACCGTCGAAAGCTTCCGGGCAAAGTCTCGTGCTAAATGTAGGTATCGGAACGCCCATCGTCTGCTTCAGGCGAAATTGCGTTCTCGCATAGCGAACTGGCACGGGCTCTTGATCAGGAGGATCAAACACCCCCGCGAAGAGGTCACAGACGAGAAAATGCAGGATTTCCTCTCCGCTCGGCAGACCGTCGAAACCGTGGACAAATTCTGCCACCTCGCCGAGGCAGAAGAAGCGGTCTTCATCGTCTGCAGATATAGCGAGCCCTCTGATCGCTTTGCCCTCCTTCTCGCGAAAGACGTGTGAAGCATCAAATGTGCCAGCTTGGCGCCGAAGAATCGATTTTTGGAAGATCGTACAAAAAATATGCGAAATACGAGCTCATCAATTGAAATCGGAGTTAATTCAGACTTTGGACCGATTTGATGGATTTGCCGCCAATCCACCTGGAACAAGTGATTAACTGCCTGGCGTTTGAAATTGCAAAATCAACTATGAACTATCCCAGTTGTCCCAAAAAAATAATTGAGCGCTCGAAAACCTCATCATTTCGCGTTGTCGCACAATGAAAAATAGAAAAGCCGGTCCCAGTTTTTTCCAGTGAAGAGCAAACGCCGATTATCCTGGTCGTATGCAATTCCGTTCAAAACATTGTCTCTATCGCCCGAATGCTGAACTTCAGAAAGATAGCGTTGGGCGTTGAATATCTTTACCGAAGAGCCAGACGCATAATCAATTGCATAGACGTCATTGGTAGGCCAAACGTTGGCAAGTATTTTCCCCTCAACCCACTCTAGCTCGTTTATGCCGACGAGCGGACTGGCGCCCTTCTTCGCGTCGAGTTTTTTTTGGATTTCTAGTGAACGGGGGTTTAGAGTCGTGAGAGTTTGCGTTCCGTTACTGACTATTAGAACTTCTCCATCCGTAGTGAGGCCCCAAATATCGTCAGGATAGTGCATTTCCTTTATCAATTCGAACGTATCAACGTCATAAAAGAAGACTCTATTGCTCTTCCATGTGCCAACGATAATAAATCGGTCAATCACTACTGCGCCTTCGCCGAAGACATCCGAAGGCATTTTGACGCTGCGCTCTATTTCACCTGTCTCTGTATTGAGCTCGCGGAGTTCAGAAGAGCCCATCAATCCGGTAGACTCGAACAGCCGACCATCATGAAACAATAGCCCTTGGGTAAATCCACGGCTCTTTCGTTCGATTGCTTGTGCCAGTGGTATCGAAGGAGCGCCTGATTGCGTGGGCCCTGATAAACTCAAGTTTAGACATGCTGGATAGGCTTCCGCGGGAGATACGTGGCATCCTGTAAGGAATAGGGCCAAGGGCAGTGCCAAGATGGCAACAAAAAGCGCTCTCGGGACCATCGCCTATATCCCTCGGCTCGATAAAGCGAGGGTGGACTTGAAACTGTTCCGAACATCGTCATCGGTGCCAGCGACGAGGATGCTGTGCACCGGAAAAATGTTTCCTCGACCGACAGTCGCCAAGGAAGGAACCTGAAGAAGCCCATGGTCTTGCTTGAATTGGCGTAATTTCGATGGCGGCATCTTAGTGTAGACTAGCTGCATCTGCTCGACCAGCGGCCAATCGGAAAGCACGTTAAGAAGCCTTTCGCAAGGTTTGCAGCCATACATTCCAATCACAACTTTAGTGGCATTGGGCGCGGCCCTGAGCACATCGAAATCTGAGTGATGTATATTCTGTATCATGACTGCTTATCTTAATGTAAGATTTTCTGAATGACGGTCGATAAGTGGTGTTACCTGTTCGTCATCGAAACTCATGTCCGCTTTCAAGCCTATCCAATCGACGGCACCTTCTTTTAAGCGAATAACCTTGTCGGCATGACGAACTGTGCTTGTGCGATGAGCGATGATAACGGTAGTCGTATTCGGAAATGAGGCTTTCAAGTTCTGAAGCACTCGTTCCTCTGTGTAGACATCGAGTGCGCTGGTGGCCTCATCAAGAATTATGATGGAGGGGTTACCGTAAAGAGCTCTTGCAAGCAGAAGTCGCTGCTTTTGTCCGCCTGAGAGCCCTTCAAAGCCTGCGCCAAGCTTTGTTGAGATACCTGCCCGTAAAGCGGCTACGGTTTGGTCCAAGCAGCAGATACGCAACACGTTCCAGATTGACTCGGGTTCTGCATCGTCTCTTCCTGAAATATTGAACGAGATCGTTCCGTCATAGATTGCGCCATCTTGGAGAACAAATCCGATGCTGGATCTGAGCTGCGCGGAATCAATCTCGCAAAGCGACTTTCCGTCTAACGAAATTTCTCCGGCAGCAGGTTGGAGCAGCTTGGCAAGAAGCAAGCCTACGGTGCTTTTTCCGCTTCCACTTCCTCCAATGATCGCGCACGTGGTCCGTGGCTCAACAATGAAGTCAACACTACGAAGTGCTGGCTTCTTGCTACCAGGATAAGCATACGAGACGCTTTCAAATCGAATTGCGCATTCAGATACGTCGATCAGTGATGCTGATTTCGTGGCTCTCTCCGGGCTGATTGAAACAACACTTTCAGATCGTTCAGCAGCAAGGCGCGCCTCCTGAACATCTTTGGAAATTGAAGCCAATCTAATTAGTGGACCAAATATTGTACCCATCACGATTGAAAATGCGCCGATATCTCCCGCAGACACCAAGTGTGACCCAAGCGTTGGCCATGTTACCAGCAGAAGAATGATTACTGCTGCGCATTGAACTAGTGTTTCACTGGTTGAAGCAAGAATGACATCCAGCCGAGTTAAGCCAAATTGGGCGTTGGCGCGGCGTTTCGCGGACTTCTTCCAGTTTGACACCGCCTGTCGCTCATGAGCAGCAGCCTTGATGCTCAGGATGCAACGAGCGATTTCATTCTCTGCTCCCCTAGCCTTGGCGGACGCATCAAAGAAATCAGATTCTGGAATAACTCTCCGCCGGAGAAGAATCAAAGACACAGCGAAGACAACTGCCGAACAGACAGCTGTTGCGGCAGCGCCAATAGGGCTGATTAGTATAAGCCCAAACACTCCTCCTATCAGTCCGCACACAATCGTCAGCGCGTCAGCCATGAGCTTTGAAGCAAAGCTCTCAATGCGTGATTGATCATTCAGCCTCTGAAGAATATCCCCAGACGTTCTGGTTAAGAAAAAATTGTAATCAAGTTGTACCAAGCTAGACAAGAAAGGTTCAGAAAATGCCGACAGCAAATTTCTTTGAATGATTGATGTGCTGACGGTTCGGGTCGCGTTCAGAACGACAATGCATATCTGAGCACCAAGAAGAGAGCCGGCAGCAACTGACAACATCCCCAGTCCCGTAGAATCGACGGCAGAATCAAAAAAACGTTTCGTTAATAGCGGCACTATCGCCGTCGTCACGATAGCGATTAACGCCAGAATACCTACGATAGTGATCCTCCGAGGTTCGACGGTGAGTGCTTTTATGAGTAGTGGTCGCAGGAAGCTTGGCGAACGAACAGAACCGTTACCAGGGGGGAAGCTCTCGAAGAATATTGCAGCGCCCACGCCATTCTTTTCAACTGCGAACTCTTCCGCAAAGCGAGTTATCGAGACAGTAGTCCTTTTTTTATTTTCCGGGTCTGATATTGATATGGAGTTCTTGGATGCACCTAGCACGATCACAAAGTGTTCCTTGCGAATATGCACTATGCAAGGAAAACTGTTTCGCTGGACAATATTTCCAACGCTGCACCATTGTGCTTGCGCCAGAGCCCCCAGGCCTGAGAACGCACCAATGAGGTCGAGCATTGATGCGCCTTTCGCGCTCTTTTTTACTAGATATTCCGCATCGGTTCGTGAGATGGCGTGTCCATAGAAATGTGCAATTGATCGAAAGCACGTGGCGGCGCAATCGCCCGAATCGAGCTGCACGAAGTGTTTATAACGCTTTATTGATCTCACAGGGATTGCCTCGCTAGCAGGCGCCTAAGCTTTTAGAGACATCAACCTTTAGTCGCTCAAGGCCAATTTCTTCGCGTCGCTCATTGACAGCCGAGTCATCGATCGTCGGACTAAATCGATACTCGCCGTCCATGCACCGAACTTGGGTGCCGTAGATCTGCGGTCGGCCCAAGTTCAACTCAACGCGATCAACCAACATGGCCCACTCTTTTGCGTTGGAAGAAGGGAATTTGGTGGTTCTTAACGTGCTGACAGCGAAATACTGCAGCGCCGGGCGACGATCCGCGTGCTGAATTATAGGCCAAGCCGATTCAAACAGATCAGCCCTGTCGTCGTTCGCCAGCGGCTGGCTGGTTTTCAATAGCCACTCACTCGCCTCTAGATCTCGACTTCGGACCTGGCTGCGGATCCAGCCGAAGCCCAAATCGCGAGTCAACGATGCATGCTGCTCGAGAGTAGGGTCATTGAGTGTCTCGCCATACAATTTTCGTGTAGTCTGATCGCGTCGCAGAAATGCTGCTAATTTATCTTCAACATCGTCGGCGCTGTTAACAGCAGAATCTGCGCCACTAATTTCAACTCGCACATTCGCGAAGTAGCTTTCCAGATAGTTGAGCGAGTCCGCCCAATCTGCTTTGTATTTGTCGGCCAAGGTTATCGTCAGGCTTGCATTGAAGCACTCTATATCTGCATAGCAGTCGTCCGATAACTGCACACTTTCACTCGATCGCGCTGCAAGTTCTGTTTGTGCTCGTATAGTTGATGCACGCTTTGTCTTGAAAAGATCGGACCTAACCTGCTGGAGTACCTCATCACTATCGCCCACCTTTTGGGTGGTTCTTGCCTTCCAGAAACTAAAAAATTGCTTTGGACTAAGATAACTGGAACTTGTCGATGCCGATGCCGATGCCGATGCGGTCTTAGGTGCCTGATAAGCGCAACCAACAATCAGAGCAAGAAGTGCTGAAGCGTAAGCGAGCCGGACGACCGTCATGACAGTTCCTCATTCTCGAGCGCGACCATTGAGCTAAACCATTGTCCTTCGTGTTTTTTGGCTAGAGTTGTCTGAGATGGCGCTGCCTCTCGCTGAACGAACACTTCGTCAGCAACCTGAGAGTTCAAAAAATCACTATATAGAACGTTGGGGGTTTGAGAGAAATCATACTCAAATTGTGGGTCGCCTGAGATCAAGAATTGAGAGAACGCATCGAGAATTGGTATCGAATCATCGATCTCCATCCAGATCCATTGACCGCAAGAATTAACCTCCAAAAACACGTACTCATTCGACTCGTTCAGAATAAAGTCGAATGCGCCACTCGTTAAGCCCAGAGCATTCATGAATTCAAAAATTTGTTGCCTCAATCGCTCGGGCAATTCGATTAACTTGATGTCTAAAGTGCTGTGAAACCGTCTCCAATCCAACTCACCATCCAGGTTGCTGAACCCTAACGAAGCAGCGAAAACGGTACGACCAAAAACAAATACTCGAATCTCATCGCTCGACTTTACTTTTTCTTGAACGATAATTGGAGAGAAAGGAAAGGTTGAAGAGTATGATGCCAAGTCGCTTGGCGAAATCGGTGCAACCGAAGGCATGATTGTGTGCTTTCCGTTGACTGGTGCCCACTTGAACTGGCTGTGACTTTTCGCGATCCACTCGTCTTTTTTTAGCCGGGAAATGGCCAAATCGATGTCGTTGGTAAAAACAGTTCTGGGCGTTTTCATTCCTACCCTTTGAGCAGCACTGATCTGATTCATCTTTAGCGATGCGGCGGTGTGTGCAGTCCATGGGCTTACGACCAACGAGCACTCGGATAAGCCCTCCAGGAAACCTCTATACAAACTTGCGCAGGACATTTCCGCGAACTTCAGGTCACTCGCGTGAACAGAGGACTCTCTAAATAGTTTGGGAGGGTTAGGTCGTCGCAGCCATACGGAAGCAGATTGATCAATTTCAATCCCATCAATCAAAAGTCGCTGCCGTCCATTTTCCGGAATAATTCCAATGCGCGAGTTTTCGAAAAACTCATATAAATCTAGGAGGACCGACGACTTTCCTAGGTTTTCACATGCCCAGTGTACTGCATGTGCGTGAACGTCACCAAAGTGTGAAAGAACATATACCGTCATGATTTCCTCTCCAAAAACCCGCGGACCACGACACTAAAGTGACGGTCCGCGGGCGAATTGACGTCGGGAATAAGCTAGAAGTCGCATCCTTCTTGGACGTCCGCTGTCAATGTATTTACACCACCCATATCGGTGCACGGGTTGTAGGTTTGGCCTCCAAAGATGTCGTCGGCTTCATCCTCTCGCATCACCTGCGAGAAGTCCCTCATGAAAACGCGCTCAGAGGTTTTGGCCTCTTGGCCAGACGAGATTCTATCTTTCTTAGTCATCGTTGTTTCCTTTCTGGAGTTGTCAGTTGAGCTGGCCAAAACTTCCGTTGCGGCCAAGATCATAGAAATAGATCGACGACTTGATTGCAACTTAAAGCAACGTAATGCCTAAAAAGTGGCGACACATAGCAACCTAAAGTTAATGTTGATCAATGTGTTGAGCCATTTAAGCGCCCGCCCTGAGGACCTGCTCGCCTTTGATAATCAGGATCCAGCGTTGGTGGATGCCATCGTCGCCGCTGCCGTTCTGGCATTCGGATGTGTCTACATCCACCCGTTCGAGGATCGAAACGGCTGGTTTCACAGATAACTGATCCACCAGCACTCGCACGGGCTGGGTTCAACCCGCCGGGGCTGGTGTTTCCGAATTCGAACGCCATCCTGGAGCGTATTCAGGAATACCGCCGCGTACTGGAATCCCACTCTCGCCGAATACTGCGGTTCGTGGACTGGTGCGCGACGCCCGCTGGCAATGTCGACGTGCTGAGCGACACGTCCCATCTCTCGATATTTCGATGCGACGCCGCATGCGGAATTCCTGATGTCATGCGTGCGCCAGACAATCGAAATAGATCTTCCGAGGGAGATTGCATTCCTGAGAAGCCATGATCGCTTCAAGGCCGGTGTGGAAGCGTTTGTCGAAATGCCCGACAAGACGATTGACCTACTCTACCATTTCCTCAACCAGAACGATGGGCGGCTATCCAAACGGGCACGTGAAGGAGAGTTCGCGTTGCTGACAGCGTCGGAAGTCGAGAGGGTAGAGAAAGCGTAATTGGAAGCGTTTCTGGAGGAATAGAAGAGTCCTTGCGGAGTAACGCTTGGCAGCTTAGTGCAAGGGTCACTTGTCTAGTTACTTTCGTGGTAGTCCGACATACAGATACGAGCTCTGTATTATCAGGGGATTATGGACATCCGTGGTAACCTTGGTAACTTTTTCCAACTTGACCCAACAAAGCATATCAAAGCGAGGCAAAATCAATATTGTTTTTATTGATTTTTCTCAAACTCCAGCAACGCAATACAACCCCTAGTATATTTTCCTAATCTGTAGGTCGCGCGTTCGAATCGCGCCGGGATCGCCAGACGGAGTTTCATATGTGAGCGGAAACATCGCACAGCACCACTTCAGAAGATGGTGAAGTCCGTCGCAACAATGCCAGCATGCGTCCAAGTGAACAAGCATCCGACTTCTACTGCAAGCTCAACACAACAGCCGAAAGCTGGAGATAAATCTGGTTCATAGTTCGCGCAAAACCGCGAAATAAAAGTTCACATTTAACGATATTTGAAGGTCGCATACGCAAGGTAAACTTCGACGTTAAATGAATTGCCGATGGGGACGGGTTCAGATGAGCGAATCCAAGACGCCAGTATTTGTGTGTCCTGAGGACCAGCAAGCCTTTGCCAAGGTGTATGAGCATGCTGATACTGCCAGCCAGTTGATTGCAGAACATGGCACGCCGCCATTCCCCAACACATTCGCGCTGATGTATGCGTATGCAGCAAAGTCCGACAACAAGGTTGTGGTTGCGGTCGACGAAATGCTGGAGCGGGGCGCGCTTTGCCAATATGAAATCGACGAAGTCTACAACATGCATTTGCGCCCTACCGACGATCACGCCAAACGCGAGAACATCGGACGGGAAGTTGAACAGCAACTCTCAAGCATCCTGGACCTTGTGGGTACCAGTATGGAAAACAGCGACCAGTTCGAAGTTGCGTTGACGCAGATTGAACGCGGCCTGTCTGATTCAAGCTCGTCAGCTGCTCTCTCCTCTGCCGTTGCGCGCCTGATGTCGGAAAGTCGTCGGATGACCGATCAGAGTCGTCGCCTCAGCGATGGTCTAATGGCCTCAATGAAGCAGATCGAACGCCTGCAACATGAGCTCGAGGCGGTTCGCAATGAAAGCATGCGCGACCCGCTCACCTCCATCTACAATCGACGCGCCTTCGACCTACGCCTCGCCGCTGAAGTTGAGGCGGCAAACAAACAGGGTTCGAGCCTCTGTCTGGCAATGGCAGACCTTGATCATTTCAAACGCGTGAACGACAATTTCGGTCACCGGGTAGGAGACGAAATTCTGAAGATTTTTGCTTCAATCGTCACCAACAACATCAAGGGCAAGGATCTCGTAGCGCGCTATGGGGGCGAAGAGTTCGCAATTATCTTACCTGCAACGGGCCTGCAACAGGCCACCCGGTTGATTGATCGCATCCGTGAACAGATGTCTGAAAGGAAGCTCGTCCTGAAGGGAACCAAGACGCCCATCGGCGCCATCACGGCCTCGTTCGGCATTGCCCAGCACCAGCCGGGTTTGACCGTTAGCGGCCTGATCGAGCAGGCTGACCAGCGATTGTACCTGGCCAAGAGCAATGGCCGTAATCGTGTTCAGTCAGACGATCTGGCCTCCAACGCTGCTTGATTTGCACGCCAGCATGATCGACTTCATGATCCCGCACGCATCTGAATAAGCTGGTCTTCGGAATTCAGTATCCGTTTGAGCTCCTCTCGCGCAGCGTTGACCCTTTGTTGCGCGTCCGCAATTTCCGACCGCTTGCGATCCATATCATGCAGAACCCGTCTGGAATGACCGTATCGGCTTGAAAGCATCATCGCGTGCACATCTCCGCCCGCCCGGTCAGCACTGGCGAACTCCACCTGCAATTCATCCAGTTGCTTCCCAAGATCGCGCAGCTCGGTTTGTACAATTGCAAGGGATTGCTCCGCTTTCTGTCGCTTCAGCGCGACGAGCTTGAGCAATTTCGGGCGAGAGCCTGTCATTGGGCGCCCCCGGTCTGCTTGCGAATGCGATCGACGAAACTGATTGCAGCTGCAACGGCTGCGAAATGGTCAGGATGGATTTCCTCATCAATATCTACCAACCGGTAGATCGACCGAGTTGACGGTGGATCCCGGTAGATTGGGATATCATTGGCCGTGGCAGTTTCGCGAATCTTGGCAGCCAGATGGTCGACACCCTTGGCGACACAGACGGGTGCACGGCCCCCCTCCGGATCCCATTTCAAGGCCACGGCATAGTGTTCCGGGTTGACCATGACGACGGTCGCTGTTTTGACATTCTGCATCATCTGGTTCCGACTCATGCTGGACGCCTTCTCGCGCCGCTTCTGCTTGAGCTGAGGATCGCCTTCGCTTTGCTTCTGCTCCTTTTTAATGTCCTCTCTGCTCATCTTGAGCTTGTTGGAATGCAGCTGCCGCTGCAGCGGCAGGTCAATCGCAGCGAGGACGAACTGAAACACACCGAAGATAAGGAACAGCGTCAGCACCTGGCCAAAGGTGAAATTGAAGAAATCGCTGAGCTCCACCGCACTACTCGCATAGTAATGCTGTGCAAACCCATACAGGAACACAGCCGCGAGCCCGCCAGCAAAGAACATTTTTGCCATATCCTTCAGGAAGTCCAGCAGACCCTTTGTGCCGTACTTCTTCTTCAGGTTTTCGGTTGGCGAAATCTTGTTGAACTCGGGTTTGATCTTCTTCGCCGAGAAGGCAATCGATTGCTGGATAACCAGCGTGGCGAGTACAAGGGCCGCCATGATCGCAAACAAGGGTATCACCTTGACCAATGTGCGCGCCAGCCAAGCTTTCGTTGCTCCGCCACCGTCGTTGAAAACGTCCGCCGCATAGCTGTCAGCGTGATACATCAATGCGGAAAATTCGCTGAACATGGCCCCCGCCACAACGGCACTGAACATGATGGCAGCGATGATAACGCCAGCGAACAGGGCAAACGTATTGGCTTCCTTGGACTGGGCGACATTCCCTTCGCGACGCGCCTCACGTCGCTTCTGTTCGGTGGCCTCGAACTCCTTCTCGCCACCACCTGATTGATCCTCGGCCATTGCCTACCTCACCACCAGCCGATCGAACCGGAGACCCGATCCATCCAGACTATCAGGATAGTTGACACCGAAATGGCCAGAAGCACAAACCCCGCTCCGATCATAAAGGGGGCGCCCACAAATGCCACCATCAGCGATGGCAGCGCCTTATTTATAAAGCCGAGCGAGATGTTGTAGAGCAGGTTGATCGCCACAAAGGGCCAAGCGATCAGCACGGCAAACTTTATGGCGTTGAACATGCCCTCAATGACAAAGGACTGATCGAACTGCGTGAGCCCCCCAACCGGAATTTCGATGTATATTTCAGCGAGTCTAACAAATACGCTGACATGGTAGTCTGCTGACAAGAGTAGGACGGCACCCGCCATGGCCAACATGTTCGAGACCACCGTCTGCGCCTCAGCATCCAGCGCAATGCCGAGCATTTGCGAAAGCCCGATCGTTTGGGCGATCAGTGATCCGGCCATGTTCAGAATCCAGATGGATGTGCGCAGCAATACACCCAGGCCCAGCCCGATTATGGTTTCCGCCCCCAGGAGACCGACAAAGTTCGCAATTGAGATATCAACAGGTGCCGTGACGATGCCGGACATGGCAAACAGGGTGGCCACGCCCAGTAACAGCGACATGCGCACACGCATCGGCACGGTCTGGTCGCCAATCCCCGGCATCAGGAATACGACAAAGGTCAACCTGGCGACGATCAGCATGAAAAGGATAATCCAGGCCGAAAGTTGTGGCCCGATTGGAAGTCCTTCCAGCATCAGACGACGCCGACGATGTACGGTTTGCTCTTGGAACCGATTTCCTCATACGCCAGAACGGAGTTGCGCACGCCCTTGCTCGCCAGAACAGTTTGCAGGAAACGTCTTCGTCGGGACGAGGTTGCCACGGAGGCAACGACACCTTTCTGAGCCATTTCGTTCAACTTGGCCTGCACCGCTGTCGTCAGTTCTCCAAACATTTCTGGAGGCAGGGCAATATCCGAGCCGCCATCCTCGCGGGAGATTTCGTGCTCGTTGAACTTTTGTTCCCAATTGGTGGAGAGCTGGAGCAGCGGAAGGCGGCCTTGACCGTCCTGAAGGCGATCGACAATCTGGAATCCGAGCCGCTGGCGAACGAGTTCCACAATGCGCGACGGCGCGCTTGACTGGGCTTTGACCTCGGCAATTGTTTCAACAATCAGGAACAGATTACGAATCGACACGCGCTCCTCAAGCAGCAGGCGCAGCACTGATAGCAGAAGTTCAGGACTAACCTTCCCGGGAATGTATTCATCAAGGAACCGCCTGTTGGACGCAGCACGTTCGCTGTCGCTGATATGAGTCAAGGCATCCAGCGTGTCCAGCATAACCATGCGTGTAAAGACGAGTGTGAAGTTTGCCTGAATGACTTCAAGCATGTGAGTCGCGAGAACTTCCGTCGGCTCGACCGCTGGGATACCAGCAGCAGACAGCTCTTGCTTCTTTGTACTTGGCAACCAGCGGGCGGCTGCCTTGTAAACGGGTTCTTTGACCTTCTCACCCTGTAGGTGTGGCAGTTGCCCATCTTCCATCAACGCCAACAGCGAGCCCGGGCGCACGAGACCTGTATCTACCCGCACACCTTGAATTCGAATGCGGTATTCGTTCTTCCCGAGCGTTGGGTTGTCCGTCATCCTGATGGACGGCAGAACGAAGCCATATTCTTCTGCAATATACCTTCGAATCTTGTCGATTCGACTTTCAAAGCCACCTGCCCCCTGCAGCACCATGCCCACCAGATCTGGGGCAACCTCCAGGTGAATCTCGTCGGAGTGAATAGAGTCACCAATGACGAGGCTGGTTTTCGGCTCTTCAATTTCGCCAGCGTCCGCTTTCGCGGCTAGGTCGCGCTCCCGCCGGCGAATATAGAAAGATGCCGCCGCGAACGCCGCTGCAGCCAGCATGAAAGGAAGAAACGGCAGACCCGGAAACAGCGCGAAAATTGCGAGAATCCCCGACACGATCATCAGGGATGTGGCATTCGCGCCCAGTTGCGCGCCGAGCGCCAGATCGATTGCACCGTCCTCACGGCCTTTCGCCAGAAGCATTGCCGCCGAAACTGATACGATAACGGAAGGGATTTGGGAGACGAGACCATCCCCTACGGTCAGAATGGAGTAATTGTTCAGCGCCTGAGTGAAGCTGAGCCCGTGTGCGGCAAGGCCAAAGCCGACGCCCGCAACGAGGTTCAAGGCGGTGATGAGCAAGCCAGCGATCGCATCGCCCTTCACGAATTTTGACGCACCGTCCAGGGAACCCAGGAAGGAAGCTTCTTCCTGCTCCTTCTGACGACGGTTGCGCGCCTCTTCATGACTGATCGCGCCGACAGCCAAATCGGCATCAATGGCCATCTGTTTGCCCGGCATCGCGTCCAAAGCAAACCGCGCACCAACCTCCGCCATTCGGCCGGCGCCTTTGGTGATGACCATGAAGTTCACAATGACCAGCACCGCGAACACAACCAGACCCACAAACAGGTTTCCGCCCATGATGAACATGGCGAAGCCTTCGATGACGTTGCCGGCAGCGTCGGTACCCGTATGGCCCTGGCTGATGATCAGTTTGGTCGAGGATACGTTCAGCGCCAAGCGCAGCATCAGCGATGCCAGAAGCACGCTCGGGAATGACGAAAAGTCCAGGGGCTTTTCGATGAAGATACTGGTCGTGAAAATCAGAATGGCAAACGCGAAGGACGCCGTGAGACCGATGTCCATAACCCAAGCCGGGACGGGCAATACCATGATGAGAATAATCGCCATCAAGCCGATCGCGAGGATGGCGGTCGGCTTTGACAAATCGAAGAAGCGTGAGGTCGGCATGGCGGCCCTAATTCGAAATCATGGGGAGAACGGTATTATTAAAGAAATCAAGGCAAATGCGCGTCATGTACCCAAGCGACAGGAAGAACACGACGACGACGGCCAAAATCTTTGGCACGAAGGTAAGCGTCATTTCCTGAATGGAGGTGAGCGCCTGTAGCAAGCCTATTACAAACCCAAGCACCAGCGTGACAGCAAGAATGGGCAGCGCCATCATGGCCGCCGCCCAGAGCGCACCGCGCAACACTTCAAAGATGGCGAGTTCGGTCATGTGTGGCCGCCCTGATCAGACCGGCATCCGAAGCAATTCCTGATAGGCTTCAACGACCTTGTCCCGAACAGTCACGGCGGCATCAAGGACCAACTCGGCCTGAGCTAGCGCTTCGACCATGGCATGGGGATCCGCGCCGGACACAGCGGTCTGCATGGCTGTCTGCTCAGCCTCCTGCAGAGCAGCCTTGAAGGTCGAGAACCCCTCTGCCACCCCCGACTTTTCAGCCGGGTTTGTTGCTGGTTTGTCAGAAACCTGGGCCGGCTTGATCGAACCGAGCGCTGCGTATGCACTAAAGCTTACATTGGACATTCTGCCCCCCTTTAACGCCTGAGAATATCGAGAAGTGACTGGTACATGCTTCGCGCCTGCCGGAACGAGTTCAGGTTGGCCTCATATCCGCGATTCGCTTCGCGCATATCAGCCATTTCAGTGACCAGCGACACGTTGGACGCTGTCACATATCCTTCTGCATCCGCCAGCGGACTGGCGGGATCATAACTGCGCTCGCCTTCGGTTTGATCGAGCTCGATGCGTGTCGCAATGAAGGCGTCCGCAGCAGTCGGTGCCTGCTCGACGGACAGAATCTTGCGGCGGTAACCGGGCGTGTCGGCATTCGAAACATTCTGGGACGAGATATCGATTCGTTTCGACTGGAGCTGCATACCGGAAACAGCCTGCATCATCGTGGCTTTGAGTGAGTCCATGAATTACCCTTTCCGACCAATGGCTGTGCGAAGGAGGTCAAGCGACTTTGTGTAGACTGAGACCGCCATTTCGTGCTGACCCTGCGCGTCGGTTGCGCGGAACATTTCGAGCTCGAGGTTTACAGAGTTCCCGTTCGGCGAGTTTGCGAAATCCGTCTCGAACGTCTTGAAAGCTGGGTCGCCGGCATCGACGGCTCCGCTTGATGCAGCTCGCGCGAGAAAGTCCTGAAAGGCTTCGACGTGTTGCGCCTTGTAATCAGGATCGTTGGCATGGGCGATATTTGTCGCCGATACTTTCTGACTCTCAGCAGCATGGCGCGCCATGGCGCTGTAAACATTCAGGACATCCAGATTGAGAATCGCCACAGAATCGCTCCTAGTTAATACTTTGGAAGAATTGCCGGGGTAATTTGAAGAAAGAGTTAACGAATAGGCGAGATCTGTTTACTTGTTGCATCCGACCCCCAAATTTCCTGATCGCCTGTACCGAATCTGGGGAACCGTCACGGAGGTATCACCGGGACTGATTCTGATTGGCGGGATCAGCCAGTTCGCCCGTCTGGGAAATGAAATTCGGGTTCGCACGCGTCAGGGTGAGGTGTTCGGAGAAGTGCTCGCCGTCTCCGGCGGTCATGTGAAAGCAATGCTTTACGGTGAATCTGATGCGATCCTAATTGGCGATCGAGCTGTGTTGGAACAGGAAGCCTATGTCGAGCCCGGTGATCATTGGCTCGGCAAGATCGTGGACTACCGAGGCACGATTTCCGGCGACAGCGCCATAGCACCAGCCGCCAACACCACTCGCCGCCCGCTGAGAGCATCTCCCCCGGCGAACACAACCCGCAAAAGCCTAGGCCAGCGCCTTTCCACCGGGTGGATGATCACTGACACGATCCTACCGATCTGTCAGGGTCAGAGAATGGGCCTGTTTGCCGGGTCTGGTGTCGGTAAATCTACCTTCCTTGGTTCGCTCGCTGCTGGCGTGAAAGCGGACCGCGTCGTCATTGCCTTGATCGGCGAACGCAGCCGGGAAGTGAATGAGTTCGTCCACAAGACTCTGCCCAAAGACGTCCTGTCCCGAACGGTCATTGTAGCTGCGACTGCCAATGACCCACCCGGAGCCAAGAAACGCGCCGCGCTCTGCGCGATCGCGACTGCGGAACATTTTCGGGATGAGGGGCACCAGGTCCTTTTCCTGTTTGATTCCATCACACGTTTTGCCGAAGCACATCGTGAAGTATCTCTCTCAGCTGGAGAGACTCCCGCCCTCAACGCCTTTCCACCGTCAACCGTACGCGCCATTGCCGAAGTCGCGGAACGGACCGGCCCTGGTGCGCAAGGCCAAGGCGATATTACCGCAATCTTTTCCGTCCTGGTGGCTGGATCGGATATGGAAGAGCCCGTAGCAGACATGGTCCGTGGGGTTCTGGATGGTCATATCATCCTGTCGCGGGAGATATCCGAACGCGGACGGTATCCCGCTATTGATGTCTTGCGCAGTGTCTCAAGATGTCTGCCAGATGCGGCCAAACCAGATGAAAACAGAATCATCAAGGATTACCGACGGACGATTGCACTCTATGAAGAAATCGCGCCGATGCTGCGCGCCAATCTGTATGAGCGAGGACATGACGCAGCCGGAGATCGATCCATCGAACGCTTCCCGCAGCTGGACAATTTCGTTTCAGAGCCGAATACCGGACATATTCCACAAGCCTTCCAGCACCTTCAGGGCTTGTTGGACCCAGTTGAGGCCGCCGAAAAATCCTAGCTCGACACGATGCTGAGAAACAGGTTCTGGCTGGCGGTCGATCCGAAGCCCGCCGCGTTGTTGAGCAGCGTCAAAGCCACAGATCCGGAAGAAAGCGAGGACTGGCCATTGGCGATCGAGTCCATCGTGTGAAAGCGCTGGAGTACCTTGTCCATGACGTCCTCATTGGCCAAGTCCGTAATCTTACTGATAGAAAACACGCTCAATACGCGCTCTTTCAGAATATCTGCCTGCTGGTCGACGTCCAACTGCTGCCAAGAAGTGGGCAAGTTCAGCGCCGTTTCCAAGACAGTCCGGGTCGGAACGTCTCCCAAAAGGCGGTAGAGATTTGCCTCATCGCTGGACCCCTCACGGACAAGATCCCCGACCTTGGCCTCATAGTTCAGGCTGAGCTTCATATTATTGTCGACATTGCCGACAGCCGAACGAAAGGCTGCGCGCTCAAAGTCATCCGCAAGCGACGCGATTGTATCCTGTGACAGGGAGATTTTGCCATCGGTGACCGTAAATGTGGTGGCAAATGCAGTATAGGCCGGACTGTTAAGGCGCTTGAGAAAGCTACTGTCAGGATCGGCCTGCTCTTCCATCATGTGACGGAGGAAGCCGACTTTCCACTCTTCCCCGCCTAGATCAAAAGATGTCAATGAGATACGCAGCAGGCGCCGATCAGAAAGAAAGTCTTCTATCGCGACCGGAGACGACATCTTCTCCTGAAAATATTCACGATCATTCCGAACACTGGCGGAATCTGTGAAACCTTCAAACTGCTTGTCAAAGGTGGATTCCAGGAATTTCCACCCGCCATATCCTGTGATCGGGATGACCGGCTGATAGACCATGTCAGGCGACCTGTGCCTGCTCAGTAAACTGTGTTTTCAAACTAGCGACTTTTAGGAGTTCAGCTTCGATCGCAATGATGTTGCGCAGGTGGCAAAGTGCCGAATAGAAGTTTCCGCGATCTAGCATGGAGCGCAAAACGCTCAGCAGTTTGCGATCGATGGATTCAAATACGTCCTCCAGGCGCTCACACTCGTCAAGAATGGCTGGAAGAACGTCATCTTCTTGTAGATCGCCTGTTATGATGAGCTGAATTGCGTAGTAGACACGCTTTGTAGGCGTATCGACATCCTGTGGCTTAAGGGCATCGCGGCACCGGAGAATACGGGCATTGTCATCCACAACGCGCACTGTCGACGGTTTGTCGCCATTTTCAAGCATTGCTCCGTTTACGACAAAACGTTCGCCTGCGGCCAGTTTGAGGACTAGTCCGGACACTATTTGGCTGCCATGATTGCTGGATTTGGAACATGGCCTGCAAGGCCTTGCATAATGATTTCATTGATCTCGACCAGTTCGGAAATTTCCGCTTCGCGGGAGAACACATGATAGCTGATCCGGCGCACAGATTCGGCAAGCGCGATCAGATTTTTCTTGAGAGTGGGCTCGAGCTCGTTCGCGTCACTCATCAGGTCTATGGACAAAATCTGCCAAAGCTTCAGGTTCCGGTCGATAGCCTCCGCCCATACAGTAGGCTGCGGTATTTCCTGCGCATCGACGGCCTTCAAGGCCTGTGTAACTTCTTCAAAGATTGCGTATTCAATCTGTCCGCTGTTCGCGGTCCGGCTTGTTACTTCACCATACGCTTTGTAAGCCAGTTGTTGCATACGCTCTCACTCTTATTCAAAACGGGTGACCCGGGCGCCACTAGGCGCCCGGGCCGGTTAGAATTATCTGAACAGCGACAGCAGAGACTGCGGTGCAGAGTTCGCGATGGACAGCGCCTGGACGCCGAGCTGTTGCTGAACCTGCAGGGCTTGCAGTTTCGCCGAAGCAGCTTCGATGTCGGAGTCCGTCAGACCACCGATACCGGAGGTCATGGTGTCGGTCAGGGTTGCAACGAACTCGGATTGGTCAGCAATCCGGGTCTGGGACGAACCGAAAGCAGCTGCGGCATCGATTGCCGTGCTCAGCATGGACTCAACGGCAGTCAAGGCAGAAGTAGCGCCAGCAGAAGTAGACACGTCAATCGTGGCAAGATTACCAAGGCCGCCTGTCGTTGTCCCTGCAGTACCGCCCGTTGCAGAAGCTGCCGTCACAGTCAGAGTACCGCCTGACCCGTTAGCAAGGTTGATAACGGCGCCATCGCGGGAAACCGTATAGTTGCTATCGCCAGTCGCATCCAGGAACGTAGAGACCTGATTAGCGAGATTGGCAGCAACAGATGCCGTGCTGTCATTGGCGTTGGCAACGTATTCAAAGGTGCGCTGGCCGATGCTGTTGGCTGTAGCAGAATCATCAAGCACAATGCGGTAGGAATACCCATCGGCAACACTGGCAATCGTGATGTCCTGGTTGGCCCCATCCGCCAGCGTGTCAGCCGTCCCGGCGTTCACGCTGTCGTTATTGATGATCGTAGTGTTGGCTACAGCTGTGGAACCGAACGTTGCGGCCGTAGCGGTATTGGAAATCGACAGGTCCAGGCGTTCAACGTCAATATATGATGCGCTGACAGTGCCGCCGGACGAGCGGTCAAGCGATGCAAGAATCTGCACGTCAGCGGTGCTGGAACCATTAATAAGGTTCAGGCCATTGAATTGGGCTGCGCCGACAATCGTAGTTATCTGAGCGACCTTCGCATCAATGTCGGTCTGGATTTTCGTCCGGTCAACGTTTTCTTCCTGAGCGGAAACAACAAGACTTTTGACATCCTGAACAAGGCTGGTGACCTGCTCGGCAGCCTGACGTGCCACACCGACCGTAGACGAACCAAGGTTCAGAGAGTCAGATATCTGCTTGAAGCTTTCAACATCTGTGGACATGGTTGTCGAAATCGCCCAAATCGCGGCGTTATCTTTCGCATTGGCAACTTTTTTGCCGGTCGAAATCTCCGACTGGACAGATTCGAGATTGCTGTTGATGTTGCGCAGGGTCTGCAGCGCAACCATCGCACTATTGTTAGTCAGAATACTGGACATTTTGAATGTACCCCATTTTCGTCAGGCGAGCGGCTATGTCGCTGCCTAGGTTCGATCTCACGTCGTCCTGACGTCGGGAATTCCCGCAACCCATCTTGGTTCGCCGTCACTGAGTATACAGGACCCGTGTACAATCAGTTAACCGTCATGCCTTCTTAAGATAATTCCCGGTGGCGTTTGAAAATGGCGTTTGCAATCCATTGGACTGATAGGCTCCCACATAGGAGTCCTGAGACACGCGGCCGAGCCTGGTTACCATGTTCTGAAGGCCATTTTGAACGGCGCGGAAGTGAATGGAGTTCTCACTTGCTGCCTGTACAATACCCCTGAGCCGAGCCTGAATGGTTTCCGCTCGCAACATCTGACCGGCTTCTTGAAGCAAGGACTCGAAAGCCGTCATGGCCTGGACCTTCTCTTCAGACAATTCCACGACACGGTGAACCTGGCCTGAGAGCAGAAGATGCTTCTCGGCTGACAGGACGCTTTCGACCTGAGACATGATTTGTTGGGCGCGCGCGGCGTCAGTCATCGGTAACAATTCCTATTTGTTCGTTACCCTCGCTTGTGGCTGGTATGCCGGTCGCGTTCAGCCCCAAGGGGTGCTTTTCGGCGAGATCTTCGGCAATTGCCTCAATGATCATTCGCGAAAACGCCGAAGCCGCCTCCCCTCCTGACTGGGTGAAGGCCTCTTCGAGTCCAGTGTGACTCAGCATTTCGGACCAGAGCAGTTGTTCGAACCTCACACCGATTTCTTCGATGGCAGTCTTGCCTGCGCCGTTTCCGGCGGGCGAGGTGCCAGACAGAGGCGCTGTTCCCATGCCTGCGCCTGAAATATCTGTCATACCTCTCACTCCTCACGTCTGGCGGCAGCGAAATGAACCGCGTTTGCTTAAAACTTATTTTACCAGTGTTGGGCCAAACAGGGTTAAGAGAAACCTAATCTGGATTAACCTATGACGCCTTTTCTGAGCTTCGATGGAATGTCCGCAGTCGATTCATCTGGCGGTGCGCCAAATGCATCTCCGTTAGCGGATGGAGAACTAGGCAAGGCTTTTCAGAAGCATTTAGCAGAACAAGATACTATTGAAGGTGAAGCGCCAGATCAGGTCATGATGGCGAGCGTAAACACTGATACCGCAAATGCGTCGCCGATCGCCTTTCTGAATCTGGAATCTGAAAACGTCATAGATGTAGAGCTTGATCCAGCCGACCTTGAGGCAACCGACTTCGCAAAACTTGAGGAAGCCCCGGAAGTTTCGGCGCCACTGGTCACCTCAAATGTCGATCCGGACACTGTCAAAGGCACAGATTCTGACGTGACTATTCCGGTCCCGCATGCCGCGGAAATAATTGAGGCGTCGGCTTCGTCCGAGCCGCGCGCACCCGACGCCAAGACCATGGTTGATCCGGATCTTGCAGACACCAAAACCACTACTGTGCCGGGTCTAGCAGACGCCGAACCTGAGCGCGCCGATGCGTCCATTGAGGACTTGCCAGCAACGGTCGCCGTTGATGACCCGCTTCAGTTTCAGGCACCCCCAGCCGAGCCTCGAGAGGCCTCTGAAATCGAACCGGATGCGATGATCGAACCGGATGCGGTGATCGAATCGGATGCTCTGATCGAATCGGCTATTGTTCCGAAAGCCACTGAAATGGGTGCGCTAGCTGACGCGGCTGGCGAATCCGAGTTGGAGCCCTCCCCCGCCCCCCAGAAGACCGCCTTCAACACCGCTGGAACTCCACAGCCCGCTCCATCTGGCGAAACCGCTCAGGACGGCACGCCGCAAGACCGGAAATCACCTGACCCCCTGCCAGGATCACTCAATACCTCAGGGTCTATGGAGCCGGTCCAAGGATTTGCAACCGGAATGGCAACAGAGTTTGCCAGCCCGGCATCTGACACCGGGCAACCATCTACATTGGGCCTGTCAGCCGTAACGAGCACGACGCCGACGATCTCCACCCCCTCGATGCAAGCCGTAGTCGCCCCCGCGCAACCTCAAGCGAATTATGTTGCTGTACCCGCCGATATTCCGAGCATCATTTCTCGGGAATTGTCATCAGACACGCAGTCGAACCGCGTGCGAATTCAGCTCGATCCGCCAGAACTCGGACGGGTCTCTCTTGAATTCAAGTTTGACCAGCAAGGCCTACAGCACGTGCTGGTCACAGCAGATTCAGCCGAAGCGATTCGCCGAATACGGGCCTTTCACCCGGAGCTGGTCTCGATCCTCGACGAGCACGGCTTGTCTAGCCAGGATATGACCTTTCGCGAGCAACCCTCTGATCAGAACCCGGCTCAAAGCTGGTCGAACACTGACGCCGACGCCCTGGACAGCGACCCAGATAGTTTGGCCGTCGCTGCATCCACCCTTCAACAAGCCACCCCCTCCAGCACCGTCACCAACGGCCTGGATATACGGGTATAGGAGTTCGAATTCATGAGCACGATCGAATCGACCACCGCCGCGCAAACGCAGACGATTGCCTCTTCGGCAGCTACCCAACAATTTGGTGAGGAGTTTAATAACTTCATCAAACTGCTCACTGCGCAGGTTCAGAATCAAGACCCACTCTCCCCAATGGATTCGACACAGTTTGTTGACCAGCTCGCGACGTTTTCCTCGCTTGAACAGCAGGTTCAAACAAACTCTGCGCTGGGTGGAATTTCGTCATTGATCGGAGAACTCCACACAATGTTCGCCAGTGAATGGCTGGGCGAGACCGTAACGGTTGAGTCATCATGGGTGCCATACACAGGCTCCGAAATCCGCTATCTGGCCAACACGCCTACCGACGCTGACGACGCATACCTGACCGTGCGGGACTCGGAGGGAGAGCTTGTCTGGTCTGAAAAGCTGGACATGGAAGACGGAGTCCACACATGGAATGGTCAGACCAATTCCGGTGACACCATTACGAACGATGAGATTTTCGAGTTCAACATCGACTATTACCGAGGTGAAGAATACATCGGATTGGGAGCGCCTCAGGTCATTACCACCATCACCGATGTCTCAACCGAGAATGGCGGGCTCCGCTTCGGAACCTCATCTCATCTATCAGCCGACCTGACGAGCGTGAACAAATATTCCGGGGCTATGAGCTAACTAAAAAAGCCCGCAGATCCTAGCTATGTCAGGCAAATGGCAGATCACAGATCCTGACGGGCCATATCCAGTATCAGCACGTTATGAATGCCGTTCGGAATCTCGTTCTGGAGGTTCGTAAGGATCATGGCGCGCAACGTCTCATAATTGTCGACATCGGTGATAGAGTTAAGCGTCCGCCCCCCACTACTCAGTTTCACCAAAGTGGTCATGATGTTGTCGCGCAGGACGGGCTCTTTGGAAAACAACTCTTGCGAAATACTTGTGTCGACTTCGAGGTTGAGGTTCAGGATCACAAGGCTTTGCACCCGATCATCCTCAATCATGGGGACGACGAACTCCCGCGTGAACTTGTAATATGTCACTTCGCCACTGTCAGCAGCGCCGTGCTTGTCACTTTTTCCGTGGGAGTCTTTTTCCTTCTTGGCCTTTTTTTCCTTCTTGGGCGCCGCGTGTTCATCACTCTCCTGGCCATCACTCTCGTGCTCAGCCGCTGGCACCGGCGAAGGCGAGGAACCGGACTTCAGAAAATAGGCACCGCCACCGCCAGCAGAAATTGCGAGCAAGGCTACAATAGAAGGAACGATTTGCTTCATTTCAGGATCCTAGAACGGTACGACCTTGTCGATAATTTTCTGGCCAATCCGCTGTTGCGGAACCGATGTCGCATCACCGCTGTTGAGGTATGAAATCTGCGCATCTGCGATCTTCTCATAGGTTACCGTATTGGTCCGGGTGATATCTTGTGATCGAATTACGCCGCTTACCGTCAGCATGCGAACCTCGTTGCTTACGCGCGTTTGCTGGTAGCCCTGAATGACCAGGTTGCCATTCGGCTCCATCGCAACTACGCGTGCCGCAAGCGTAAAGGCGATCTTCTCGGCCCGATTCATCGCACCACTTCCGTCCATTGACGAGCCACGATTATAGTCGACGCCAGGTGACAATGACGCCCCGCCAGGCAGCACACCGTTTGCCCACTCCGGCAAACCGAACAGCGCATCGACATTCACGTCAGCACTGCTATTGCGATTCCGGGACAGAGAGCTTTGCAGGCTTGCCTGATCGTCCATCTCAACAACGACAGTCAGCAGGTCGCCGATAGCCTTTGCTCGGCGCATGCTGAGCAGAGCATTAGGAGCGGTAGTCCAAAGCGACGCATCGCTTGTACCTTCGGGCTCAACATAGGCCTGCTGCATCACCGCCGGCATGGTGGTCGCAGGTGCAGTCATGTCGAATGTTGCATCTGCCGAAGGCACAGAGCCGCAGGCTGTGAGACCAAGGAATGCTGCGGTGAATGTAAGATAATGTTTCATTGCACAAGCACCCATCCGTCTTTCTGAACAATACCGTTTACGATCTTCTTCGAATTCAAATTCAGGATCGCGACTGCTTCATCTTCAGTCGCCTCCCCCATCGCTCGGCCAGTCGTCGTGATTTCCAATGCTCCGCTGACGAATTTTACCGTCACGAGTTGGTTGCGGCGCACAAGGCGCGCGGGGCGCGTATCATCCATCGACAATTCTTGCCCGACATACACCGTGCGGCGAACTTCTCGGCCGAGCAGAGGGTTATCGGTGTCGACCAAAGCACCCGTCTCCGTCGATATGTTGGCGGCCGTAACCGTGTCGCCGGCGCGAATAACTTCCTTGACCACGAGCGACGAGCCACCAAGCATTTGTGCCGCCAGCCCTAATCCCAAAGCAATAGCTGGTATCATTCTGTTACCTCACTCGTGTTGTGGCAGCCAACATCTCGTCAGCTGCGGTAATAACCTTTGAGTTAAGCTCATAGCCTCGCTGGGCTTCGATCAATTCCGAAATTTCCTGAACCACGTCGACGCTGGATTCCTCGAGGAAGCCCTGGCGAAGAAGCCCCATCCCCTCAGTCCCCGGCACGAGTTGGTTAGCCGGACCGGAGGCTTCGGTTTCTCGGAACATGTTGTCGCCCATGGCCTCGAGGCCTTTTTCGTTGATGAAGCGGACAAGCGAGATGTTCCCAATGGCCTGACCGTCAGATCCATCGTCGAAATAGGCTACCACCTCGCCATCTCGGCTGATGGCAACGCTTCGCGCATTCTCCGGAATGACCAAGCCATCTGCCAGCGGGAATCCATCCATTGTGACGATCTCACCCTCGGCGCTTCGGTTCAGCTTGCCATCCCGCGTATAGGCAGACTCTCCAGACGGCAGCGTGATCTCAAGAAAGCCCGTTCCGTCAATCGCAAGGTCAAGCTCCGCGCCCGTTTGGCGGAGGCTTCCCTGAGTGATTTCCATGGACACCGATGAAGGCTTTACGCCGGTACCCAGCTGGATACCCGCCGGAACGACGGTACCAACCTGCGACGTGATCGTGCCTGGCGTCAGGTGTTGCTGGTACATGAGGTCCGAGAACTCGGCGGTGCGCGGGCGATAGGCCGCCGTGCTCATATTGGCGATATTGTTCGAAATGACTTCGACGCGCATCTGTTGAGCGGCCATTCCTGTCGCGGCGATCTGCAATGACTTCATTTCATTCCCCTACGGTTCTAAGCCAGCTTCACAGCTGGCGTATCGTCTTGATCAATTGATTGATCCGATCGTCTTCTTTCTCGATCAGTGTCTGACCAGCCTCATAAGCGCGCTGCACCTCAATCAAGCGAGATACTTCGAGGATTGAGGATACATTGGATTGTTCCAGCGTGCCCTGGATCACTGAGGGCTCTTCGATTGGCTGATGACCATTCGGAGCTGCAAACATGGTGCCGCCCTCTTGATTGAGTTCGCCATCGGGCATGACGACCGCAACCTGCCCCAATATTTCTTCGCCAGACGAAATGGTACCATCGGGAGCAATTGAAACTCTGGTAACTTCCTGCGGGATCGCGATCGCTCCGCCGCCGGCCCCTTGGACCTGGTGGCCAAAGGCGTCAACAAGGTTGCCCTCTGCTGACAGTTGGAAAGCCCCAGAGCGGGTGAGACGTTCGCCGGCCGGCGTATCAAGAACAAAGAATCCGTCTCCATGAATGGCGAGATCGAATTGACCGCCCGTATGCTTCATTCCGCCTTGGGAAAGGTCGAAGTTATGCCCGGCAAGGCTGCCCATGGACAGGCTCTCAGACTGGTCGCCTACGGCAGCAATGTGCTCCGCAAAAATGGCATGGTTGGACTTGAACCCAGTTGTGCTGGAGTTCGCCATATTATTGGCAATTACCTGCATCTCTCGAAGCAGACCATCTTGTCGGGTCAGAGCCGCATAGATCGCATTAGACATCAGGGCATCTCCTGAAAATTCGAATTTAGCGTCGCGTTGATTTGACTGAGATGTTCCGGAATCTCACTCAACTTGATACGCTGGAGCCTCGGTTCGGCCTTGCCAAACTTCAAAGCGAGAACGGCATCAATACGCGGCCGATAGTCTTCCTGAGTAATCCGCTCTGCAGCTGAATAGACTGCCGCCGGTAGGATCCAATTGCCGGAAGCGGCATCTGTTTCAATGAGGTCGACCACGGTTGGCGTGTCCAACACAACTCTCGAGGCAACTTTGGCGAGCCAGGCCCGGTCGTTGGTCAGCACAGCAGCCATGGCAGCAAGACGCATAACATCGGGATTGTCAGATCGGGTTTGTGTGAGATCTCGCAAACTCGCGAAATCCTGCATGCGGAAGGCCAGGGCTGCCCGTTCCGATGTGAGGCCTTCGCTGTCAGGAATGTCTTCCGACAAGGCTGTCATGACGCTCAAAAGGCCAATATTTCCTGCGAATCGGGCGGCAGACTCGACGATCTGATCGTGACCAGAATTGCCAGAAAGTATGTCTTCATTCTCCCCCACGGCGCTCATCGCCGCCAGGCTGGCAAGACGATCGGCACCTTCAAAATCCTTCTGGAGACGGGCGGCCAGCTGATTCCCCAAGAGTTTGCGTGTTTCAGGGTCCTGCATGGCAGGAAGCTCAGCAAGTTCGGAGATCATTTCGTAATCAGAAATTTCTCCAGGACCTTTCAGCATCGTCTCCAGACTTGCGCGAACATCTGATCCTCGCGGCAGTTGCTGGACATTCTTCAGGAGATCACCAACAAGTTCGTCCTGCAAGCTCGCCTCAACCGGCAAGCCATGCCGCATGAGGACGGCTGCTGTCTCGGAGCGCAATTCTGGAACATTGAGGAATTCTCGAAGCTGGCGCTCTCGCTCGATGCCGCCCTGGTTCATGTCAATCATCGCGCGGGTAAACGCCAGGCGCTGCGACCGTCTGATTTCTTCTGCCGAAAAATCCGCCATCAGTTTCTCTGAAAGGAGGGTTTTTCCCATGCGATCAAGAGAAGGGATTGCCAATGAGGCCGTGCGTACCTTGAGCCGGTACGGCAACCGCCGATAGCTCATGAGATTGAGGTCCAGAAGATCCACGCCTTTCTCGTCGAGCAGCGACAGGCGCGCAAGCGACAACCAGATGTCACCATACATGTTGCAGGCCGCGACCTGCTCGAACAGCTCGATGTCAGGCACCGAACCGTCCTCGAGCAGGCGAGACAGATTGCGGATGTAGCGACTATCAGTGTCTTCCATCCCCGACACCTGAAGGCGCCCCTCAGCATAAAGACCTATCGATACATACGCCATGGCCACGTCTGCTGGCGTCAGGCTAATGCCCGTGGCAACCTGCTCAGCACGCCAATTCAGGAAATGTTCGTAGGTCGAGAACTCCTCAAAAGCCTGAAGGTCGAGGACGGCGTCGCTGATGCAGGCTGAATCGACTTCTACCGGCGCAGCAGCGTCGGTCGGCGACAACCGGCCGCGAAACAATTGCGTAGGCTCCGAGGGCGCGGACGCGGAGACCGGCGCCTGATCTGCCGGCGTCAACAATCCCTCCCCTATCGCCTCATCAACGAACTCTCGAAAATTCACGGAAAGCTCATCTGCTTCGGTCGCGCGCCCGGCATCTTCCGCTGTTTCGGGCGCTTCAGCAAACGCCGAAAAGCCCGCCATCAAGGCGAGCCCGGCTAGCAAGGAGAGGCGACTCGTCATCACGCGGCCTGCTTTAACCCCCGGATCGCTTCTTCCACTTCATTGAACGATGGGCGTACCCGCGTCGGTGCGTGGCGACGGGCCACTTCGACACAGATATTGACCGGGTTTTTGTGGAGGTTCGACACAAGGACCTCACCAATCATTGAATAGAAATTATGTTCTTCCAGCCGAATATGTTTCACACGTGTCGCGAATGGTCCGACGATGCCATAGGCGAGAAAAACGCCCAAGAAGGTACCAACAAGCGCGCCGCCAATCATGCCGCCCAGAACTTCCGGTGGCTTGTCGATGGATGCCATCGTCTTGATAACGCCGAGAACTGCCGCAACAATCCCCAGGGCAGGCAAGGCATCGGCCATGTTCTGCAGGGCGTGCGATCCGTGCAATTTCTCTTCGATCAGGCTGTCCAGCTGCTTCTCCAGAAGCTCTTCTACCTGATGTACATTGTCGAAGTTCATGATCATGGAACGGATGGTGTCGCAGATCATCTCGATCGCGCGCTTATCCTTCAGAATCTTGGGGTATTTGGCAAAAATATCAGAGTCCTGCGGAGCTTCGATATGCGTCTCGATATCCACTGGATTCTTCTTCAAGACATTAAGAAGTTCGTGCATCAGACACAGCAGGTCCTGATAGTCCGACTTCTTCCATTTGGGTCCTGCAAATGCGGCGACCATGTCCCCACCAGCATGCTTGATCGTGGTCATGTCATTGCCGGCAAGAAAGGCACCTGTGGCTGCTCCACCGATCATCATCATCTCGAACGGAAGCGAATGCATGATGATATCCAGATGTCCGCCAGCAAGCATATACCCGCCGAAGACCATCACCACCGTGACAACCAGACCTGCTATTGCGTTCACCTACAAACTCCTTCGATTCCTCCGCTGACACGGGGACTGATTCAAATTTCCGCAATTTCTCTGATGACGTCTTCCGGAACCGGCGAACGCAACTTGAGCGCTCTGAAACCTTTCCAAGCACCTAATTCGCCCTGACTAATGGGCAAAGAGCCGCTGACCGTGTCCGCGCTCAGAACCAATTTGTCCATCTTGGCATTTGGTAGCGTGATCACCTGCCCCACTTCCAGTTGTGAACATTCGCCAATCGTCATCGGCATGGATTCCAGCACAGCATCGAGCACGACCGTCGTGCTCCGCACCCGCTCCCGCAGAACATCCCGACCAGTCTCATCAGGAGCGGTCTTGGGCTCCACACGTTCCTGAAGTGTGCGGACAAGCTTTTTTACGTCATCCATCTTCAAGACCAGCTGAATCTCTGGCGCATCGTCACCGCCTTCCATCAACCAGCTGTCTTCACCACCATCACCGCCAAGCGTATAGACGACGCTCAAGTACGTGATGTCTTGACTGAATGTGTCACCGGAGGCGGAGAAATCGGCGAGATGAGGTGGGCTGGCGGTCGCTTGCTGCGTCGCCGAAGCGACGACTCGGGACCATAATTCGCGCGCAGCATGTTCGGACATAAGCCGCAGAAACAGGTCCGGGGCGCTCTTCAGAGTACTTGCATCCTGACGCAACCGCGTTGCCGCATACTTGCGGGCACCCATAGAGTTGATTGCGACGGCCACAACCGGACCGACAGCCTCCGAAACAGAGACAAACGCATATGACCCCTCAAAAGATTGGGCAGGTTGGCTACCCGTTAGGACTTTCTGACTAGAAATGGATGGAATGATGGTTAAGCCGTAAACATCCTTGGCCCAGTGGCCGATCGCAGAAGATAACGTTGCCCAGAGCGCGTCGCACAGCCGGACAGCGGGAGGTAAGCCTCCCGCAGCTTCTATCTTTTTCTGCAGCACAGAAGACACAAGACACCCGCAAATATGAATACCAGTTCCGTTGGTAGGAATTCAGTAATTTGGTTGCTGAATAGTTACCAAGACCGCATCAAACGGCCGTCCGGGATTATCCGTAATTTGATTTCGCCCTGTTACTACGGACATTCTTGAACACAGGGCGGACACCAAATGGTCGATCCTAAATCGACAAATACGCAACCTATCATCATCAAGCGCAAGAAGGTGGTCAAAGGTGACGGTCACCATGGTGGCGCCTGGAAGGTTGCCTATGCTGACTTTGTCACCGCGATGATGGCGTTCTTTCTGCTAATGTGGCTGCTAAACGCAACCACGGAAGATCAGCGAAAAGGTATTGCCGACTATTTCAACCCGACTATCCCGATCAGCCGGATCTCAGGCGGTGGATCTGATGGACTGAACGGTTCTTCCATGTTCACCGAAGACACTTACGCCAAGATGGGCACGGGCGGCACGCGCCAACAAACTGTCGACTCACCTAGAAAAGAAGCCCAGTCCGGCGCCAGCAAGGAAGAAGTCGCAGAGAATCTCCATAACCTCAGACAAGAACTGGGCGAAAAGTCCAAACAGCTTTCCGAGCACTTGATGATCAAGATGTCTCCTGAAGGCATGGTGCTCGAAGTGATTGACTCGGATAGTTCCCCCCTGTTCGCCGTTGGCAACAGCAACCCCACTCCCCTGCTTAAGGAATTGCTGGCGTCGATTTCCGGTTCGCTTGACGCGTTTCGTAATGATATCAAGATTGTTGGCCATACCGACAGCTTGCAATACCGTCTGGATGCGAACTACGACAATTGGAACCTGTCCACCGACAGGGCCAACGTCATCCGCAAGCTTCTGCTCGAAAAAGGCATGATGCCATCACGGTTACGCGAGGTCTCCGGCCGGGCCGATACTGATCCACTCGCTCCGGAAAATCCTTCGGCGTCCCAAAACCGAAGGATATCGATCATCATCCTGACGGACGGCCAGTCCAAAGATGAATCAAGGTTATCTGCTTATTAACAAATCCGCTCCAGTGATAGAGTACATCTGTCGTAGGAGTCGACCATGAGCATTTCTTCATCCCTGAATGCGGGCGTGATGGGGCTGAACTCAAATTCAAGCCGTCTTTCCGCCATTTCTGACAATATCGCGAACTCATCAACTTACGGCTACAAGCGAAGCCAAGTTGATTTTTCAAGCATGGTTCTGCAACAGCAGTCCTCTGCTTACGCCGCAGGCGGCGTCCGGGTTACGGCCTTTAAGGACATTGCCGCAACGGGATCGCTCATCTCTACGGGCAACGCAACCGACCTTGCGGTCTCGGGCCGCGGTTTAGTTCCGGTTACAGACAATACAGGCGTGAATTCGCTGTCGTCGGAGCGCAGCCTGATGATGCTTCCAACGGGCTCATTCTACGCAGACGAAAGCGGAAACCTCCGGACTCAGAGCGGGCTCTTCCTGCTTGGTTGGCCTGCGAACTCCGACGGTGAAATCGGCAATGTCAGCCGCAACAGTGGTACCGACCTTGAGCCTGTCAACATTGCGGCATCCCAGTATACTGCCTCCCCAACATCGCGCATCGAACTCGGCATCAACCTTCCGGCCGATGCTACTACAGCTGGTGGAACGGGTGAGAGCTACACTCTGCCGATAGAGTACTTCGACAATCTGGGCCGGGCCCAAACATTGTCTTTGGAATTCAGCCCGAACGTTCCCGCATCAGGCTCAAGCAATGCCTGGTCGGTGGAGATATTCGATAGCGCAGGCGACCCGGCCGTTTCGATTGGCGATCTGGCCGTCAACTTCTCCGACAGCGCTGTAAATGGCGGCCGTATCGACACCGGTGGTGTCACCGCGTCCAACGGTGCGACCTATGATGATACGACCGGCACCGTAACGCTGAATCTGCCCCACGGTGATGTCGAGGTATTCATCGGCCGACCGAATGACAGCGCGGGTATCACTCAGCTCTCCGCCAACTTCTCACCAACTTCGGTTAGCAAGGACGGGGCACCCATCGGGGACCTTCAGTCCGTTGAAATTGACGAGAATGGCTATCTGCAAGCCATCTACAATACCGGCTTCCGCCGGACCCTCTACCAGATTCCGGTTGGTGATGTTCCGAACATGAACGGACTGAAGGCATTGGACGGTCAGGCCTTTCGTGTTTCTGCTGAAAGCGGAAACTTGTACCTCTGGGACGCTGGGACCGGGCCGGTGGGCAGCATCGAGGGCTACGCCCTTATGGAATCCACAACCGATATCGCTGCGGAGCTTACAGACCTGATTGAAACACAGCGCGCCTACTCTTCCAGCGCGAAGATCGTGCAGACGGTCGACGAGATGCTACAAGAGACAACCAATCTGAAGCGCTGATCCGCAACTCTGACAGGCGAACTCTGCTTTGAGTATTTCCCACGCCATCAACGCAGCACAATCCGGCCTGAAGGTATCTGGCCTTCGGGCCGACATTGTCGCCACGAACGTCGCAAACGCATCAACGCCGGGCTATGTCCGGCGGTCTGTGCTGGTGGGCGAAACTTTGCTTGGCGGCCGCACCAGCGGCGTGGCCGCTTCAGGCATTTCGCGCTCTGCCGATTCTGCGCTCTCTGCAGAGCGCCGGAGCCTTTCCAGTGATGTTGCACAGTCCAGCCTGATGTCCAGCACATGGCAAGTGCTCTCATCCCGCATAGGGGATGACGCTGAAGGCACCGGGCTTTTCAGCAAGTTTTCCAAGTTTGAGGCGGCCCTGTCTGCCTCGGTCACTTCTCCGGAGTCCAGCACCCAGCTTGCCGCTTTGCTGGACTCGGCCAATGCTGTTGTGACGGAGTTGAACAATCTCTCGCAACTGGTCAGCCAGCAACGCTCGGAAGCTGATCGCGAGATCGCAGACGGCGTGAACGTCGTAAATGCCGCGCTGAAGCAGGTCGAAGAACTCAACGGTTTGCTGGCGGGCATGGACCGCTCGACATCCCAGGCAGCCGCACTGATGGATGACCGCGACAGAACACTTGATACAATCGCAGAATATCTGCCAATCGAAGCGATTCCGCGCGATGGTGGCGTTGTGGATGTCATAACTGTCGAAGGTGTCTACCTCGTTGCGGGAACTGCCAAGCAATTGGAATTCTCGCCCGCCAATTCATTTGGCGCGGATATGACACTGGACAATGGTGCACTTTCGGGCCTCTCGGTGAATGGGCAGGAACTGACGCCCGGTGCGTCCAGTTACGCCGCTATATCGAGTGGTATGTTCGGCGCGCTCTTCACCTTGCGCGACACAGACCTTCCAAATTTTGGAGCCCAACTCGATACGATCGCCAACGACCTTGTGACCCGCTTGTCGGATGACTCGATCGATCCGACAAAAGTACCCGGCGAGTTCGGCATGTTTGTCGACACAGGCACGCCGGGCGATCCGGGTCTCGCTGGTCGCATCGACCTGAACGCCCAAGTTGACCCGGCACAAGGCGGTAGCCTTTGGCGGTTGAGGGATGGCATCGGCGCCGCAGTTGAGGGCCCGCCCGGAGACAACTCCATTCTTTCTGCTATGTCCAACGCCTTCACCAAAATACAATCGATGAATTCGAACGGTATCCAGGGCGGCTTCTCTGCAACCGAATTGGTTGCACATGTTGCGTCACTCACCGGGCAAACCCGTATCTCTCACGAATCAGTGCTTTCTTCGGCATCCACGCAGCACGACCTTCTGATTGAGGCCGAATTGTCTGAGACCGGAGTCGATATCGATAGTCAGATGCAGGACTTGCTAGCAATCGAACAGGCTTATGCAGCAAACGCCCGGGTCATCGAGATTGCGAACCAGATGATGCAGAAGCTGATGGAGATCTGATATGGACCGCTTCTCTATTTCCTCCGGCCTGATGACTGCCAGCCTCGGTCAGCACATTTCTGAATTGCGGACCCAGATCGGCAAAACATCGACAGAGGCCACGACGGGTCGATATGAGGACCTTACGCTTCATCTATCCGGCCGGATCGGTAAGGCCATGCTTGGTCAGAAGGCGCTGGCAGACATCTCAACTGATCGCGAAGTCCTCAACCTGCGCGCGAGCCGACTGTCGCTGATCCAAACAAGCCTGGGCACGGTTCAAGAGAGTTCAAGTGGCATCGCCGCAAACATGCTGAGCGCTATCGGCGGCGAGCATGAAACAGATGTGGGTATTGCAGCACGGGACGCAAAGGCCGCCCTGTCCGCGTCGCTCTCGTCTCTGAATGCGCGATATGGAGACCGCTTCCTCTTCGCAGGAGACGCTACATCCACGCTTCCCTTTTCCGATCAGTCCGCACTTTTGGCTGACATCGAGCTGATTGCGGATAGCGCAACCGACAGTGCCGACTTCGCGACTCAGCTGGATGACTATTTTACCTCGCCAACAGGCGGTTGGTTGCAGAATATCTACCAAGGCAGCACGACCGCGTCCGACCCGGAGAGCGTCACCGCAGATAATGACGCAATCAAGTCGCTCATCAGAGATTTGGCCGTATTGGCAATCTCGGGTCCGGATGGCCCACTCGCCTCTTTGGACGGTTACAAAACGCTTGTTCAGGAGACATCTCTGAGCCTGTCGTCGAGCGAAACGCAAATCACCAATCTACGGGCAGATCTCGGCGTATATGAAGAGCGGAATGCGATCGAACAAAAAACGCTCGACACGGAAGAAACAGTACTGACTGCGTCATTCAACGATCTGACTGCGCGAGACCAGTATGAAGCCGCAACGGAGCTGCAATCGCTGCAGACGACGTTGGAAGCATCTTATCTGATTACTGCCCGCCTGTCCCAACTGTCACTCCTGAATTATCTGGGCTAAGAATGATGCTTCGGAAAACACTCCTCATCGCCGCGCTCTGCTTTGGTCTCTTCGGGGGTTCCGCCCCTGCCGATGCGCAAACCCGCCTTCGGGATATCGTCGATGTTGAAGGCGTGCGGCAAAACGATCTTATCGGATATGGTATCGTGGTCGGCCTCAATGGCACGGGCGATTCAGTTCGAAACTCACCGTTCACAGAAGACTCGCTGACATACATGCTTGAGCGCCTTGGCGTGAATGTCCAAGGTGAGGATATCAAGCCCAACAATGCCGCAGCTGTTCTTGTGACAGCCACGCTACCCTCCTTTGCACGTAATGGATCGACCATAGACATATCGGTCGCCTCGATCGGAGACGCCAAGAGCCTTGAGGGCGGCACCCTGATCCTCACGCCCCTGAAGGGCGCAGACAATGAAGTTTATGCAGTCGCTCAAGGTAGCATCATCGTCTCCGGTATTGATGTTCAAGCCGCCGCCGCACGCGAAACGCGTGGTACGCCGACAGCAGGCGCCATCCCGAATGGGGCCCGCATCGAGCGTGAAATCGGCTATGACTTCAATGACCGCGAGAGCCTGACACTCGCCCTGCGCGATCCGGATTTCACGACAGCCGCCCGCATCGAAGACGTCATCAACTCGGCCTATGGTGCCCAGATCGCCTATACTCGTGATCCTGGCACGATTGATCTGGACCTTCGCGGGATCAATGGGACGCCCTCCCGTATCCTCGCAGATATCGAAAACTTGCCCGTCAGCGTGTCTGTGCCGGCGCGAATAGTGATTGATGAGAAATCCGGTACGATCGTACTTGGCGAGGATGTCACCATTTCCAAAGTTGCGATTGCTCAGGGCAACATCTCTATCAAGGTGGTGGAAAGCCCCGTTGTGTCCCAGCCGAATCCGTTTGCGCGAGGCGAGTCCATCGCCCTGCCCCGCTCACGCATCACAATCGGCCAGACCGGCAGTAAGAATATTGCGATGCTGAACCCAAACGTGTCACTCTCAGAGTTGATATCTGGGCTGAATGCGCTAGGGGTTACGCCTCAGGAAACTGCCGATATCATTCGCACAATGAAAGCAGCGGGCGCCCTTCACGCAGACCTGATCATCCGTTGAACTGGTAAGACAAGTTGGACAGGAACTTATTCGTGTCAGGCCCTACTCGGCCTCGTCTTCTTCAGGCTTGCCGACCTTGATCGCCCCTTCCCGCTTGAGGGTCATCAGGGACATCAGGAACTGACGTTGGAGCTTCTCGCCCTTCTCAGCAGATATTTTTCCCACGTCTTCGAGCTGTAGGCGATACTGGTCCGCCAAGCGCGACGAGATGTTGCTGAGCAAATAATCCGAAACTTCCGATCCACCCTCGCGGAGACTCGCAAGGAGTTGGACCATTGTCTCTTCGCCAAGTTCCCGGAATACAATTGCAACAGCTTCTCGGGGCAAAATTTCTGGCAGGCTGCTGATGGTAAACATGACCCGCTCGATGCTTTTCATCTTGCCTTCATGCTCGCTACTGAGGAAGGCCATGATCCGATCACGCTTGTCACTCGGGACAAGGCTGAGCATTTCACCAATGGATTCCAAGTGAGCCGTATCTTCGGTTGCGCCCGGACCAGCTTCAGTATTCTTCAGCAATTCAATCTCGACCATGTGGGCAAGCACGGAAAAGATTTCCGGGTCTGGCGCCTCATCCTCGACCAAATGACCGACCACCGGGTCCAGTTGCTCCTCACCCAGAAAGCCGACAATTTCCGATGCCGCAGCGACATCCAATCGGCGCAGGATTAGAGCGATGATATTGGGGGTCAGTGTCAGAAAATAGGTTGCGACCTGTTGCGCATCATAATTCTCAAGCCGCTCCCAGGTGTCGCCAACCTCTTCCACCACGACTTCCTGTTGTGGCTCGCCAGTACCGTATATCTGATCATAGCGTTTCTGATCGAGGATGTTCGCGATGACTTCACGAGCCTTGTCCTGTCCTCCGGAGAACGAACCGCTCGCGGCGCGCAATTCTTTCAGGAAGTCGATTGCAATCTCAACAAGCTGCTCCCGAGGAAGTTTGGAAACTGTTTCCAACGCAGCAGCAACCTGGGCCATGGTCTGGTCATCAAGACGCTCAACGATGGGACGTGCCTCGGCTTCACCAAGCATGGCAATGACCACAGCAGCCTTCTGTGCACGCGTCAGACCCGCAATGCGCGAGGAGCCAGTCTGTGGCCCTGTTCTGGCTACAGCCTGCCTTTGTGTCGGTTGTTTCAACTCTACGACCGAACTCATCCGGCATATCCTCGCAAAAGTGCTTCCGTTATCTTCAACCAGCCATCCGCCAGAACTATGAATCCAACCTTAAAAGGAAGCGAAACCACGGTCGGCGGCACCATCATCATGCCGACTGCCATCAGAACAGATGAGACGACCAGATCAATAACAAGGAATGGCAGGAAAATTACGAAGCCGATCTGAAATGCGTGCTTGATCTCGGACAACATGAATGCCGTCGAAAGCAGAGCGAATGTTGGCTCCTCCCCTTCCACCACAGGGCGGTTCACCGCATCGGCAAGAACAGGGATGGTTTCTGGATCGACACGGGCCGTCATGAATTCACGGAAAGGCGTTGTCGCGGCCGTCCAGGCCTGTCCCTCGTCAATTGTACCCTCCATGTATGGAGAGATGCCTGAAGACCATGCTTCCATGAAGGTTGGCTCCATGACGAAGAAGGTGAGGAACATGGCAAGCGCCATAATGAGCATGTTTGGAGGCGCTTGCTGTACGCCGATGGCCTGACGCAGAAATGAAAAGACAATAATCATGAATGGCAGACAGGTCGCCATCATGGCGATGCCTGGCGCCAGACTGAGCACTGTCACCAAAACAAGCAGTAGTACGACAGAGCCGCTGAGTCCGCCCTCGCCGCCATTCCCAAGGAATCCATCCGGAATGGTTATCTGAGCTGGATCAACGGATTGCGCGTAAGCTGCGCCGGAAAGCGCATACAGGAGAATTAGTATGAACAAGCCGCCAGCAAAACGCGGCAGGTGTTCAAGTCCCCTTAGCATCGGGATCCTCCGCGATCTCCGTGATTTTTACGCCTAAACCACCCTCCTCCGTCTCAATCAACTCGCCTCGCGCGATGAGCCGGTTGTCTACCGAAAGAGATACAGGGTCTTCTATGCGCGCCGCGAGCGCGATCACGGAATCCGGTTTCAAATCCAGTATTTCAGAAACGGTCAGACGCTTCTGGCCGATGGAGACGATCACATTGACCGGGACGTTATAGATGGATCGATAGACTTTGCCGCCCGGCAAGGCCTCATCCTGCTCAATCATGTTTTCGTCCGAAGGCGTCATTTCGGGAATAGCCATCACAATGTTTCCTTCTGATTCGTTTGCATAGACTGCAGTCGGCCAAGGCAGGCCTCCAGCAACCCGTCGAATTCCAACGACAATCCGCCCGTCACCCAGGACACTTCCACACCCTGGCGCTCGGATGCAGGCGTCGGAGAAACGAGGCACCGGTTGGCAAGTTTATTTGAGCGCTGAACAACACCCTGAATGTCATTTGCAAGAAGCTCGGGAGCCGTGATTTCCACTCGATTTGCCGATTCCGGTAACAGGCTTGGCAATTGTCGACCAATCTCTTCTGCCAAGAACATTTTTGAAAGTTCCGGGAACAACTTTTCCGCTATCGCGGTAACCCAGTTCGTTGTTTGAACAAGCAGAAGATCATTCGTACGCTCAATCTCTTCCGACAATCGCGTCAAGAGAACTTCCACATTCGGATCGAGCGCCGGCACAATCTCGGCTGGCGCCTCGGGCTCATGAAAATCTACAGCGGTTACAGTATCCGCCACTGTACTGGCGGTGCCAGCCGTATCGTCAGTAGTCTGGTCAAATCTCGGCAGGTTGGCGAAAGGCGACTCACTCATTGACCAGCGCCTTCCGGTCTTCGTTCAGCCACTCCTGAAGCAGGCTTGCTGTTTCATCCTGGCGCTCCCGAGTATAGTCTTTAAGATAATCCAAGGGGTCGACTGGATCGTTCGTAAGCGCCGGGGTCGTGCCTGCGATTGCACCTGCGTCAGTGCCCAGATCAGATTTCGCTCCCTGAGCCAGTAAGGGCCGGACAACGCCGAAGCCCAGAACAATCACAACCAAACCCAGCAGAATGGCTTGCAAGGCAGACCAGAAATAGCGCTCCGTAAGGGTCTCGACGAGACCGGGAGCGGGTGTGAGCTCTTCGACCTCCAGTTCCTGAAACGGCATCAAGTCTACGGTCAGAGAGTCCCCTCGATCAGCGTTAAGGCCGGCACCAGAAAGGATCAATTGTTCAAAATCGGCCACCAAGCTGCGCATCAAGGGAGCAGAATCTTCGGCGTTGGCATCAAAACCGAGGACTTGTTCGTTTAGCAGTACAGCGACAGAAATACGTTCGATTTCACCCGGTAATGTTTCGGTTTCACGGCGTGTCTCATTGATGTCGTAGACAACACTCTCGGTCGAGTTTTTCACCGTGCTGTTACCGCCGCCCTGGCTTCCGGCTCCTTGCGGCAGATTACTGGACACGGTGACACCTCCGCCCCCACCACCGCTGGCTTCGCTGGTGTCATTGCTGGTGCGATTGCGAATTACGCGGGAATTCGGGTCAAACACCACTTCGGACACGCGCTGGCGTTGGCGATTGACATCAACCGTCACGGACACGCGCGCATTGCCCGGACCGACACGGGCCTCCAGCAAGCGCAGAATCTTTTGTTCCAGAGTGCTCGACTGGCCCTCGGCGACGATTCCCGGTTCTTCCATGCGGTCGATATTGGGCCCCGCCAGCATACCTCGCTTCGGATCGATCACGGCCACATCGGCCGGATCGAGTCCGGACACGGCGAGGGCGACGAGGTACTGGATCGCCTCAGCCTGGCTCGCACTGATCCGGTTGCTGGAAACCAAGGTCACGGATGCGGTTTGTGATGGGCCGGATCGGGAAAAACCCGATCGAAGGCTGGCGCCGATATGCACTCGCGCGGATGATACACCCGGAATGGCCAGCACGGTGCGGGTCAGTTCGCCTTCCTTCGCTCGCCAGTAAGTCGCATTGTACATTTCCGACGTGATCGAGAAGCCATTCACACCATCAAGCAGCTCATAACCGCTGACAGACTGCTGCGGCAGCCCGTCCTTGGCCAGCGCAAAACGAACCGAGTCGCGATCGGAGTTCGGAACAAAGATCGCCTCGCCGCGGATCTCATATTCGACGCCGCGCTTTTCGAGCTCAGCGATCACTTCACCGGTGTGCATCGGGTCCAGTCCGGCATACAGCAGGCCCATGGGCTGCTTGACCGCACCTTGAACGAGCAACGACATGGCGAAGACCACACCGGCAACTGCACCCACAAGTGCGAGTTTCTGCGCCGTTGATAGCGCCTTCAGTGTGTCTAAAAGTTTCATAGGCCAGAAAACCCCGATCCCAACGCCATCATTCCATTGGTTAATATTTTCCGCGAAATCATTAACGCTTCCTTTACCCAGAAATTAATAAGCCTTTGTCAGCAGCAATTTTTTATTGGGTAACGTTTTGGCCTCTGACGCGAACACAGAACTTCCTGAAGAAAAGTCTTCCGGTGGTGGGTTGATCCCGCTTGTGGTGTTGGCTGTCGTCAGCATGGCTGGCGCATTCGGGATCGTCTATTTCCTGTCGCCCAATGCCCCTGCGGCAGCACTTGCATGTGCGCCAGGCGAAGGTGGCAAGCCGGCTCATACGCCGCTCGCGCTGGAAGATCACGTCTATGTAGAGTTGCAAGAAATCCTTGTCACGATAGGTAATGAGCCGGCCACTCGCTATGTTAAGATCAAGACTTCTGTCATCTCAGACAACAGTCATGTCAGCGCGGTAAAGAAAGCTGAACCCATGCTGGTCGATGCTTTCGTCGGTTACCTCCGTGCACTTCAGCTCTCTGATTTCGAGTCAGCTGACTTCTACCCGAAGATGAGGGAGCAACTCGCAATGCGATCCGAAATTGTGCTCGGTGCGGATGCTTCGCACGGCGTGCTCGTAACCGAATTCCTGCTACGGTAAGATGATGCCTCTAGATCCCTCCGACATAGCGCTCTTTCTCGTTTCGTTTGCGGCTTGCCTCTACTGTGCCCTGCTCAGCCGCAGGCTCAAGGCCCTGCAAAATACCAAGGATGGCTTGGGCGCATCCATTCGCGCCATGTCCGAATCAGTCGCCGCAGTTTCATCAGCGCGACACGAAGCGAAGGCTCAATCTGGAGAAATAGCAGTTCGACTTACCGCAATCCTCACTGAGGCGCATGACGCTGGCAAGAAGCTGACGGAGTTGAAAGATGCACTCGAAATGAAGGATCGGGAGATCTCCCGCAAGATTCAGGCAGCTGATGCCGAGATTCGCACAACAGTACGCGACGCACTTGCTCAGTCATCAGATAGGGTCGCGGAGATCACGCGGCTGACCAAGCGCCTTGAAGCCGTCGCTAACCAGGCAGCCTCCAGTCTGGACAGTTCCGACTATCTTTTCGAAGACGATGATACGATCAAGACCAAAAGGGTATATGAGAGCTATGGGCATAAAGAGTAGCGGACGCACTCATGTTCTTCTGACGATCGGTGCCTTGTTCACGATCGCAGGCGGGACCCGGTGGTTGCCCCAGGCGTTTGCAACGACAGGTGCGGAATCACTCAGCAGCCGTCCATCTGACGTGCTGCCCAAGAGCTATGTCGACGATTCCGATACTGTGCGGAAGGTTTGCCTTACAGGCGACCTCGTCGAAGCGATGGAGCAAGACCAGAAGACTATCGAGCAACGCATTTCTGACCTGCGGGCGGAAGAAATTCAGTTTCAGAATCGGAAGATGGAACTGGACCAGCAGGCGGAAGACCTCAAATCGATCCAGATCCAGTTGGATGATAGATGGCAACGCATGGCAGAGGCGGCCAATGAGGACATACAGCACCTTGCCCAGATGTACGGCGCAATGAAACCAGATCAGGCCGCAGGGATCTTCAACCAAATGGACGCCGGCTTCGCGGCGGGCTTCTTGCGGCTCATCCCGAGCGACCAAGCCGGCCTGATCCTTGCCAATATGGAAAACGAAAAGGCATATGTTGTCAGCGTCAAAATCGCGTCGACCAACAGTGACCTACGCGACGACGCGGTCCTGCCTTAGGCGAACCCCTTCGAACTCAGCCACATTAGGCAAAAATGGATGCGTTCACGTGCACGGCGTTGTTCACAGCTTCCCGTACGCGCCAGATGTCGAACGGCTTTGGTACCACCCCATCCCGATTCTCACACCCGTCTTCCTCCAACCGCTCGGGGTGCGCCGTAATGAAAATAGTCGGCACCCTATAGCCGAGTGTTTCGCGAATCTTGTGAACGACTGTCCAGCCACAAACGTCGTTACCCAAATCTATATCCGAGAGGATTAATCCAATGTCCCGCTTTTCTGCAAAGGTCATGGCTTCGTCGCGCGTATAAGCAATTCCAGCGACCCAGTGACCAGTTTGCTCCACCAGCACGGAAAGCAGCTCCGCCATATAGGGCTCATCTTCAATGATCAGCACGCCGGTACGTGAGGCAGCTGCAACAACTGGCTCAACACGAGCAATAATGTGGGTGACCTCATCAACATGTAAACCGGTGATCCGCGCCAAATCCTCCGTCCCAAATCCGCCGATTATGGACAATAACAGCACTCGCCGGTCCACGACCTCCAATCCATGTAGAATGGGATGGACACGGTCATTCACCGAATGGGCCTGGGCGATCTGATGCAGCCTGTGGTCAAGTTGACGAAACAGGCACGCCCGATCCACACCCGTTGAGCCTGCGGCCTGGACGGATCCGATCAAGTCTCCCAAAACATCGCAGACTACCTGGTCGCCGGCATCAATCGATCCCAGCAACAATTGCGCATAGGATCTCAAGGATTTGAGTTCTGAAGAAACGATATCCGAAAACATCTTAGCCCCTTGGTCCCTTGCCTCAATCAAGAGAGTAATTCAGCCGTGTACTCAAAGCATTGTACCACAGAATTTCTCCCACTGCGGGAAAACCGATGATCTAAACTCAATTGAAACAAGTTTCCATCCAAATCAGCAGCTCATCTATTTACCGAGTTAGGGGACACACGATGGGGATACAGGTACCAATTTGTCAGATCAGTTATGGCGATCGCCCACCCTGTGATCTTTCTGAAGAGATCAGTACTGCTGAACCAAAGGCGATTTCCGGGTATTTGCACAGGCACAGCTGTGAGCGCCGTGTTGCGTTGGCTACATTCTGATTGAAAATGTCTCCATGCCGGGCAGCTTCCGCATGAATTCGCCTGCGGCAGAGCACGGGCAATCACACAATCCGTCTGCATGCGGACTGCAAGACGGCAACACAAACACGGATCTGATCCATGCCAAGCGCAGCTCCTAACACCTCATCAGCCACTAGAAAAACCAGTCGCGCCACCAGCCGCCTCGGCATGTTGGCTAGAAGCCTAGGTGTCGGAATCGTCATTTTCGTCGTTGCCGTTGCGATGATCGAGTTAACGCGCGGCGCTGGGCGTGTGGCCGCCGTCTGGCCAGCGAATGCGATCCTGATCGTCTTGCTTCTGAAGAACCCGCGCAGGAACTGGATTCCCCTTCTCACGGCGATGATGACCGCGCTGGTGCTCGCAAACATCTATTCAGGAGACCCGGTTCTCCGGGCGTTCATTCTGGCTCTGGCGAACGTAGCAGAAGTCTGCTGCGTCGCCTTTATTTTCATGTACCAGCGCAAAATACGGTTCATCAGCCTGGCGGGAATTTCTACTTTGATCATGGGCGGATTCGTCGGCAGCCTCTTGTCATCCCTTATGGCTGCAACAGGATTGTTCACGAGTGGAGAGACCCTCGTACTCTCTGAAGCCCTCGTATGGTTCTCAGCAGACTTTCTAGGCATAGTTCTGTTCACTCCGATAATCTGGTCTTTGGCGGATCGCTCGAAAAAATTCGTCAGCACGTCGCCTGACCTTCAATACATTCTGAAGCTGGGGCTATTGTGTGCGACGACTTTCTTCGTTTTCGCCCAGAGCGACTATCCATTCCTCTTCCTCGTACCCCCCGCGCTCGTATTCCTCGCCTTTGGGGGAGGCGTAAAAGCGGCCGCCATTGGACTACTCACGATCACGGCAATCGCTTTGCCGTTCACGTTGGCTGGCACTGGCCCAGTACACCTGATGTCAGCCGAATTCACTTCCAAGATTCTGGCACTTCAACTATTCTTGGCGACAAACTCCATTCTCGGGCTCGCTGTCGGAGCAGCCTCTTCGGACCGCCGTCGACTGATCAATCATATCAGACGGTCTCGAGAACGCTTGTCGAGCAAGTCACGCGAACAACAGGAGATGCTGACAAAGGCCCACTTGGCCGAGCGTATGGCGGGCGTAGGTCACTGGACTCTGAACCCATCCACTCAGGAAGTGGACTGGTCGCCGGAAGTTTATGCAATTCACGGCGTCACAAAAGAAGAATTCAACCCGATGTATGGCGACGCGATAATGTTCTACGCAGAGGAAGACCGCGATCGTGTGCGGGCTCTGGTCGAGCGCGCTGTCAACAACGCCGTAGGCTGGGAATTTCAAGCCACGATTGTTCGAAAGTCGGATGGCAAGAGGCGGCGCGTGCGCTCTATCGGAGATTTTCTTGTGGACAAGACCGGAAAGGTCGAGCGAGTGTTCGGCGTGTTCAAGGATGTCACAGACGAGCAGGTTGTACTTGAAGCACTTGCGAATAGCGAATCCAAGTACCGGACCCTCGCGGAGAACTCTACAGACATCATTGTAAAGTTCGGTTTGGATGGAATCATCACCTATGCGTCGCCCGCATGCGAGATTTTGGGTGTTTCGCCAGAAGATGCAATTGGCTTGTCAACATTGGACTTCGCGATTCCGGAAGACCGCGGACGTGCGTCAGAAATCACCCAATCACTATTCCAGAATGACGCCATTGATCCATCTGTGCAAAGAGAATTTCGAGTGAAGAACAAGCACGGCAATGTGATCTGGCTGGAGGGCAATCCGAAGCTCATTCAGGGTGAGGATGGTCGCCCCCGCGAGGTAATATCGACCTTCCGGGACATCACGGATCGCAAGGAAAGGGAGCAGGCCTTGGCCGAAGCCCGCGCTGAAGCCGAAGCTGCTGGCAAGGCAAAAGCGGAGTTCCTCTCGAATATGAGCCACGAAATTCGTACGCCCCTGAATGGTATTCTTGGCTTCACGCAATTGTTGGAGCAGACGGATCTGAATGAAGAGCAAAGGCTGTTCACTACCCGCACGATGAAGGCCGGGCGCCTATTGAAAGATATAGTCAACGATATTCTGGATTACTCCAAGATCGAGGCAGAAAGCATCCAGTTGGAAGAGCGTGCTGTCGACATTGCTCAACTTGTTCAGGATACGATCGACCTTGTTCACGCTGCAAGGGATTCTCGGTCGGTGCCGTTGACATCCGTCGTGGAGAGCAAAGGCGCCCTCATTGACGAAGTTCGGCTGAAACAGATACTGACCAATCTGATCGGAAATGCCGCAAAATTCACAACCGAAGGATCAGTCCGAGTCAGCGCCTCCCAGGAGGGAGACTTGCTGAAGTTTGAAGTGGCAGATACCGGGCCTGGTATCCCCGATGACAAACTGGAAAGCGTCTTTGAAGGGTTCAAGCAGGCTGACAATAGCGTCACTCGAAAGTTTGGCGGCACAGGCTTGGGGCTTTCCATAAGTCGATCTCTTGCCCGGCTAATGGGGGGAGAATTGCACCTGGAAAGCGAACTTGGACGGGGTACGGTTGCGAAACTGGTATTGCCGTTCAAACCTGCGGAAGTGCCGATGTCCGACTTCCGCTCGACTGGCAAAACCCCACAACTCGGAAAGCTCAAGATCATGGCCGTTGACGATGTCGCCATGAATTTGGAACTGATTGAATTGGGGCTCGAAAAGTTCGGTCACTCGGTTCAGGGCTTTCTGTCGGCGCATGGTGCGCTCTCGTCCCTTCGTAAGGGCGACACGTATGATATCATCCTGATGGATGTCCAGATGCCGGAATTCGATGGCATTGCTGCGACACGCGAGATTCGGGCTCTGTCTGCGCCAGCCAGTCAAATTCCGATTGTAGCACTGACCGCAAATGTCCTGCCCGAACAGATCGCCGAGTGTATGAAAGCTGGCATGACGGATCATGCCCCCAAGCCGATTGATATCGTTCAACTAAATGCGCTTGTTTCAGCCCTCACCACACAGCAGGCTGGTCAGGCCGATTCCACCCATCAGCAACAACCGGTCAACGATCCGATGGAGCAACTCAAGCTCAAATATCGGGACTACCTCACCACAGTACCTGCAGAGTTCGCGGCCATCTTGGACAAAGAGGACCGCAAAGTGGTGCTGGAAGAGATCCGTCAATTGTCTCACTCTATTGCCGGCAGCGCCGGTAGCTTCGGTTACACAGAAGTCTCAACCGCCGCATTTTCTCTGGAATCAGTCGCGCGGGACATGAGCGAGAGCGGCAAACTCACAGTAGAACTGGCTGAGAGCTTGAGCGAATTTATTCGGGTCACAGAGCAACTTGTTGCCTGACCTGGGCCCACGGCGCGTGGCGATTCCCAATTGTATATGGAATCCGATACCCATGAAACAGAGAGCCCTCGGCACCCCCGATGAGCAGAATTACGCCAAGCAAGCCCAATCTCGGATCACGAATCGAAACGAGACAGACTTGAACAGCGGGGTGAAATAGGATAACCATTCCTGACACCGGTGTCATTCGGTGATAAAATAAATATCGGGAGGAAAATTAGAATGCGGGTATCCACCAGAGTCAGAATCCTTGCGGGCGTGTCCCTGGCCAGCCTAATGCTGTCAGGTTCCATAGCGTATGCGCAGGAAACCATAGATGAACCATCGGCAGATGAGGCAGACCAAGTACTCGACAGTGTCGTGGTAACCGGTTTCCGTGATTCACTTGCTGAAGCACTTGATCTCAAGAAACAATCGACCGGAGTGGTCGATGCCATCGTCGCTGAAGACATTGCCGCTTTTCCAGACCTGAACCTCGCTGAATCGCTTCAGCGCATTCCCGGCATCGCGATTGATCGTCAGGCTGGCGAAGGTCGGCGCATCACGGTGCGAGGCCTCTCGGGCGACTTCACGCGTGTGCGCATCAACGGTATGGACGCCTTGTCCACCGGTGGTGGATCAGACGCCTCTGGTGGTACAAACCGCAGCCGCTCGTTCGATTTCAATACATTTGCGTCCGAGTTGTTCAGCCAACTGGTTGTTCGAAAGTCACAGTCCTCGTCCATTGAGGAAGGATCGCTTGGTGCAGTTGTCGAACTTCAGACGGCGCGTCCTCTGGACTATGACGATGGGTGGACCTTCTCGGCATCCGCACAGGCCCTCTACAATGATCTCGTAGAAGACACGTCGCCTCGCCTTGCCGGCCTAGCTTCCTACAAGAACGACACTGGCACGTTTGGCGCGCTGGTTTCTGCAGCATTTCAAGACCGCACAATCCGCGAAGAAGGCTTTTCTTCTGTCCGATTTGATGATCAAGGCACATTCCGTTCTGTGAACGGCGCAGGCTGTATTGGCGCGGACCCGATGCCAGCTGCCTGTGAGGAAGTCCGCAACTCCTATTATGCGCGCATCCCGCGCTATGGTCGCCTCACTTATGATCAGGAACGCACCGGTCTAACCGGCGCACTACAATTCCGTCCAACTGACCGGACCACAATCACGGTGGAAGGACTCTACTCTGAGCTGGATGCACAGCGCGACGAAGAGTTCCTGCAAGTCTTCGTACGATCGAATACCGACAATATTGCGGTAACGGACTACAACGTGAATAGCGATGGCGTTCTGGACTATCTGCAAGGCGATGTCCTCGCCGATACGAGCAACGGCATCATCCCGATGCGCAGCGAACATCGCCGGGACTACTACACGACCGAGTTCACGCAGCTGACACTCGAAGTCGAACACGACTTCTCCGACACGCTGCGGGGTTCTTTCTTTGCAGGTCAGTCCTCATCCAGCTTCGATAACCCGGTTCAGGCGACAGTTTTCTTTGACGCTGCCAACCCGGTCGAAGGTTATAGCTATGATTTTCGGAACGATTTGAATCTCCCGGCCATCAGCTATGGCAACACGGATGTAACGGATCCGTCCCAATTCCTGTTCACGCAGTTCCGGAATCGCCCTCAGGGGTCTGACAATGATTTCGAGACCGTCCGGGCCGATCTGTATTATGACTTCTCCCCAACCATGACATTGTCGGGTGGACTGAGTTTCAAGAAATATGACTTCTCGACACGCGAAATACGTATCGACGGCAATGTCGCAGATCTCGACGGCTTCACCGAGCCGCCAGTCGTCAGTGGTGACTTGGTTGGACTGGTAAGCGGTTATGGAAACGGACTGGACTACGGCTCCAACGATACGTCGTGGGTTAGCGCCAATTGGGACGCCGCCATCGACTTGAGCGGCATCCTGGATATCACAGGGGACATCGGCTCAAGGCCTCAAAGCAACCGTTCGGTCGAAGAAGAAGACTTGGGCGGCTACGTCCAGCTCGACTTCGAAACCGACCTGTCAGGCATGAATCTCCGTGGAGATATCGGTGCGCGGTATGTTGAAACGACTACCACTGCTTCGGGTTATGTGCCTGGCAGTGGCGGACTTGCGCTCCGCACGGTGGAAAACTCCTATACAGATTTCCTTCCGGCGCTGAACCTTGTTCTGGAAGCCTCCGACCAAATTCAGTTCCGCGCTGGCGTCGCCAAAGTCATGGCCCGACCATCGCTCGGAAATCTGACACCGGGCGGTAGCCTCGATACGTTCAGCGGCGAGCCATATACATTCAGCATCGGAAATCCTGAGCTCGATCCCTACCGGGCCACAGCTTTTGACCTCAGCGCCGAATGGTATTTTGCAGAGGAGAGCCTTCTGGCTGTGTCGTTCTTCTACAAGGACGTGGAATCCTTCTTCCTGACCCCTGCCAGCAACGAAGTGGCTTTCAGTTCACTCGGTCTGCCGGCCAGCGTGGCCTCTTCAACCAGCCCACTGGGAGAAGATCTGGCGAACGGGCTTGATCCGATCGTCGCGGTCAGCCAGGTGGCAAATGGTGGAGAAGCCTCGATCCAGGGTCTGGAACTTGTGTACCAGCAACCCTTCTTCTTCCTGCCGGGTCTTCTACAGAATGCCGGATTTGTAGGGAACCTAACCTATGTCGATTCCGACGAAATCAGAAACTTCTCGGAAATCTCGCACAACATGACTCTGTACTATGAGACAGACCGGTTCTCGGCACGCGTATCCGGTGCGTATCGGGATGAATACCAAACCCGAGCTCCAAATAGTTCGGGACGCACCGAAGGTCGCGAGGAGCGGGGTGTCGCATCGACCTACAACGTGGATCTGTCGATGTCATACGCGCTGACAGATCAGCTCGACCTGACCTTTGAGGGCATCAATCTGACGGATGAGTTCGAGCATCAGACATTTGACCAGCTCAATCTCCCGACCCTCTACCATCATACCGGCCGGAACTTCCTGTTCGGCGCCCGGTATACATTCTAGGGAACTTTCGGGGTACGGACCGGCGACACAATCTGAAGCCGCCGGTCCAGATCATTCGATATAGTTTTGAAAATTGCGATCCTCCCAAGGCGCATTTTCTGAGTGGCCCCGGCGAGATCCTCGCAGGGGCCACTTTTTAAGGTGCAACATATGAAGAACTCTCTGACCCGACGCCAAAGCCTGCTTCTCCTGGGGACGACACTCGCCACGAAGGCTTGCACGACGCCCGCTTCAGAAGCTGCCGTCAGAAGCGAATCCCCCGCTCCGAATCGTCCGGACTGGGGAAGAGGATACGAGAATCAAAGAATCGCTGACCGCAAGGATGGGACATTCCTGAACCCGATTTTCTCGGGCGACAGGCCGGACCCCTCAATTATCAGAGACTGCGATACCTACTATCTCACATTCTCAAGCTTTGACGCTTACCCTGGTCTGTTCATCTGGCAGTCGACCGATTTGGTGAATTGGCAACCTGTGGGTCCGGCGCTAACCCATCCCATCGGCTCGGTATGGGCACCCGATCTCATAAAGCATGGGGATCGTTTTTACATTTACATTCCTGCACGGAGCAAGAACAGAAAATCCATCTATGTCATTTACGCCAATCAAATAGACGGGCCATGGAGCAAACCCGTCGATCTGGACCTCCCGGATCATATTGATCCCGCCCACGCGGTTGGCGAAGACGGCAAGAGATACCTTTTCCTGTCAAACGGCGATCTGGTTGAACTCTCAGACGACGGCCTTTCGACCGTTGGGGATGTGGAACACATCTACGACCCCTGGCGATATCCTGAAGACTGGGATGTCGAATGTTTTTGTCCGGAAGGACCCAAAATCCTCCGAAAGGATAACTGGTTCTATATGCTGACAGCCGTGGGTGGCACTGCCGGTCCCCCTACCGGGCACATGGTCATTGCGGCGCGCGCCCGATCCGTCAAAGGACCGTGGCAACATGCACCGAACAATCCTCAAGTCCGCACCACCGACCGCTCCGAATCCTGGTGGTCGAGAGGACATGCCACCCTCATTGAAGGACCGGCGGGCGATTGGTGGATGATTTCACACGGTTATGAGAACGGGTTCTGGACGCTTGGAAGGCAATGCCTCTTGGAGCCAATCCGTTGGAGAGAAGAAGGCTGGTTTGAATCGTTGGGCGGAGACCTGTCAACCCCCTTCCCCAAACCCTTACCCAGCCAGCATCAGCCTCATGGTCTTCCGCTTTCTGATGATTTCTCGACCTCGTCACTGGGTCCGCAATGGGTGTTCTATGATCCTTCGCCTGTTGAACATGATCGCATTGACCTTGATGGTGATGGATTGCGCATGACCGCGAAGGGTGAGACCCCGGCCGACACATCGCCTCTTTGTGTGATCCCCGGAGATCGCGCCTATGAAGTGACGGCACGGATGGAATTGGACCCGGGGTCACGTGCAGGACTTCTCCTGTTTTACAATTCAGGATTATTCTGCGGTTTGAGCTACGGACCGGAGGGCCTCGTCATGCATCGCTATGGTCAGGAGCGTTCACGTCCGAACGATTTGGATGCTGGCCTCACACACCTTGAAATCAAGGTTCGCAACGACAATCACGTCGTCACATTCTTTACCCGTCTGCCGGGCGAAAGATGGAAGAAATTCGATGTTCAGATGGAAGTGTCTGGCTATCACCACAATACGGCATATGACTTCCTCAGCCTCCGCCCAGGATTGATGGCGGCCGGGAAGGGTCATGTTCGTTTCAGTCAGTTCCGGTACAAAGCACTTTCCTAAGCGGCGGTACCGACAAATTTTCCGACGGAGGACAGCCGCAGATCGATATCCCGGGCCCCTCGGGTTCGAATCACGGCTTTCTGACCTACACTTGCGGCGTGAACACCTGTCACCGCTCCGGTCGAGATTGCCATCCCCTTCTTCAACGGCATTCCGCGACGCGCGGCATTTTCTAGCATGAAGCGCAAGGATTCAATCGGACCTCCGGGAATCCCGCTCGCATCTCCTGTGCCGACAGTAAGTCCATCAATCGTGGTTTCAAACGGCCAACGGTTAAATTCCAGAGACCGCCATTCAGGCAATTCATCGCCAATGATCAGACCATGATTGTTGCCGAAATCAGATATTGTCACCAGCGGCCCGTGATCATTGATTTCGGAAAAAGGGCTGCTGGCGATTTCTACACCCGCATGAATCGAGCCGACCAAGGCGATCGCGTCCTCTGTGGAATACTCGGTCTTCGAAGGTTCTGCATCGGACGAGACAATCAGTACACACTCCCCTTCAACCGCCGAAAATCCTTCTGCATAAACGGGGGTTTCCATGACTCCGACAGTCTGATTGTGGATTTGCGATTTGAAAATCGGGCCCGCCAAGCGATCCGTTCCATAACGATCAATATCTGCCCCATTAATGCGGCCAACTTTCCAACCAGCTAGCTCGTCGGGCCACATATCGATGGCGGCATCCTGTATGGAATAGGCCTCGGAAATGGATTGGGGCACAGTGCCCGGATACTCAGCCAGACTGCCGGCGGCAAGTCGCGCCTGAACGAATTTTTTTGCTATATTTTCAACTACGCTCACGCTTTTTCCTCAGCCTGCCTATCTTGGGGTAGACACTATAGGAAACCGGTGTCATTTTCAAACCTCCATAGTGATAAAAAGTGATCTGGAACGAGCGAATACTTGAAATCGGTCGGCAAATCCGGGGACAAGAAGTGAGGAAACACCCATGGCGAGACCGAATTATGCTCCCTTCCCAAGAATGATTGCTGCGTCAGCGCTGTTAGTCCTGTCCGGCTGCGCCACCGCACAGCCGCTAGGTGTCGCTCCAGCGGAGACTGAAACAACAGCCTCTGTACCAGTTGCCCCGTGGATGGGTCCGCTCGGGCCAGCAGCAATGACGGCGGGAGGGCGCGGCGGAGAAATCGTCAGAGTGACAAGCTTGGAATCCGATGGACCTGGTACACTCAGAGCAGCGCTGGAGGCCGATGGTCCCAAAATCATCGTATTTGAAGTGGGCGGCGTCATTGACCTTGATGGCAACAATTTGCGAGTTAGCTCGTCCAACACAACAATTGCGGGCCAGACCGCGCCGTCACCTGGCATTACCCTTATACGTGGTGGCATGGTTATCACCGGCGACGACATTATCGTTCAGCACATGCGTATTCGCCCGGGCGATCTGGGTGAAGGCTTACGAAGCGGCCGAGACATAGATGCGATCACGACGATCGCAGCTCACAATGTTATTGTCGACCACTGTTCGCTTAGCTGGGCGACGGATGAAAACCTGTCCGCTTCCGGCCCACGTTTCACCGGCGAAACTCCCAAAGACTGGCGCGAAGGCACATCACACACAATCGCCTATACCAACAACATCATCGCTGAAGGTCTGTCCCATTCGACACATGCGAAGGGAGAGCACTCAAAGGGATCGCTCATACATGACAATGTCAGCGATATCCTGATCTACGGAAATCTATACGCTCACAATTTCGAGCGCAGCCCACTTTTCAAGGGCGGCGTACAAGGCGCGATCGTGAACAATTTCATCTATAATCCCGGACAGCGCGGCGTTCACTATAATCTGCAAGGACTGGAATGGGGCGACGTGCCTGCGGAGACGGGCCGAATGGACCTGATCGGCAACGTGATGCGCGCGGGCCCCTCGACCAGCGAACGGTTACCGCTACTCATGATTGGGGGCGATGGCGACCTGGACCTCCACATATCTGGCAACATCTCCATAGATCACTGGGGTCATGAATTGCCGGAGCTTGGGCGCTACACATCATCTTCCACTCAGATTGCAGAACAGTCTGAACCTTCTGACATTGTTGCAGGGTTGCCAATTTTGGCTGCGAATCAGGTTGAGCGCTACGTCCTGAAGAACGCTGGCGCGCGCCCTTGGGACAGGGACTCAGTGGACGTTCGCATTTTGGCCGACACGGCGGAGGGGCGCGGTGAAATCATCGACAGTCAAAATCAAGTCGGCGGATATCCGACCGCGAGTCCGACCCACCGCGCCTTTGATCCGGCCCTGTGGGATTTGGAGACGATGCAACCTGCCGCTCCAGAAGCGCTGGACTCCGGCTTGAAAGCCAAGGGGACTTGAAGCCACCCCAAATCACGTCAAAAAGAGACGATGCATAGCAAGGCTTTTCCATGAGCGACGATGAACACGAGGCCAAACCGGTCCGAGACCGGTCTCAGGTAACAATTATAGACATTGCCCGCATGGCGGAGGTGTCCAAGAAAACCGTGTCTCGTGTCATCAATGAGTCACCGCTTGTTCGTGAGGAAACGCGCAAGAAGGTGAAGCGAATCATCGCTGAGACGGGCTTCACACCAAACCCTCAGGCACGCGCACTGGCTTTCCGGAAATCATTCTTGATCGGCCTCGTCTATGACAATCCAAGTCCGCAATATGTCGTCAATATGCAGCGCGGGATACTCGACACACTGGGGGACACCGCCTTCCAGCTGGTCCTACGGCCCTGTGATCGTGGGGAAGAAGGCTATCGCGAACGCGTCCGATCTTTCATCCTACAACACAAACCACATGGCATAATCCTGACTCCATCCGTATCTGAAGATGAGGAACTTGCCGAGATTTTAAGAGAGGAGCAATGCGATTACGTTCGCATCGCCTCACTAGAACTGGACATTCCGTCGCGCAGCATTCGGACCCACGATGCTCAGGGGGCAGAAATGGCCGCCGCGCATTTGGCACAACTCGGCCACAAGCGTATCGGGCACATTCACGGACCAAAAACATTCCGCTCGGCCCACGAACGCCTGTCAGGGTTCAAACGCGGCCTTGAGGGTTATGGCCTTGAACTTGCTCCGGAATTGACGGTTGAAGGCGCCTACACATTTGATTCCGGTGTGACCAGTGCCACGCGGCTTCTCAACCGCCATGACCGACCCACAGCTATCTTTGCCGGTAATGATGAAATGGCCGTTGGCGTCTATGTCGCCGCTCGAAAGGCTGGCTTGAGAATTCCCGAAGACCTCTCGATTGTCGGTTTTGACGATACACCAATATCCGCAAGGATCTGGCCGCCGCTTACCACAGTTCGGTCTCCTATCCGCGAAGTTGGGCGCGCCGCCGCTGATCTCTTGGTGAAGCGTGGAGCAGGCTCCAGCGGCAACCAGGAACTACAATCTTTTCAGTTGGAGCTTGTGGTGCGAGAATCGACCCGCACAATCTAATTCTCGCCCGATCAACCGGTTGTCAGTCTGAAACACAAATGTTATGACACCGGTTACCAAACACGCCACACCGAAGATCACCGGGGTGATGACAGTCCTGGTCCAGATTCGGAACCTGATCACGGACGCGCCCTATCCCAGCTACGCTTTTCGAGGCAAAGTACTCAAGCAACAAAAGGAATACCCCCATGAAGATTGCGCTCATTATTGAAAATAGCCAGGCTGCGAAGAGCAGCATTGTCCATGACGCGCTTACTTCAGTTGCAGAGCCACTCGGCCATTCCGTTGCCCATTGCGGAATGTCCGGCCCGGACGACGAGGCACATCTGACTTATCCAATGATCGGCATCATGGCTGGCATTCTGATCAACTCAAACGCAGCAGATTTCATTGTTACAGGTTGCGGCACAGGCATGGGTTCCAACCTCGCATGCAATGCAATGCCCGGCGTATTCTGTGGCCTTGTCATCGATCCAACAGACGCCTTCCTGTTCGCCCAGATCAATGACGGCAACGCGATTTCCATGCCGTACGCGAAGGGCTTCGGCTGGGCAGCTGAACTCAATCTCCAGGACTGTTATCGTAAGCTTTTCGAGGGTGAGCCGGGCCTGGGCTATCCGAGAGAACGCGCCGCTGTCATGGCTGAGAATCGCGGGATTCTCACTAAGCTCAAGGAAGCCTCCTGCAAGGACATGCTTACCGTCCTCAAGTCAGTCGATCAGGATCTCTTGAAGGCTGCAGTCTCTGGTGAGAAATTCCAGGAGTTCTTCTTCGCAAACAGCCAGGATGCGGCCCTCACCGACTATGTAAAGCAGGTACTCGCCTCCTAGGCCTCGAGCGGACAACAATCGCAACAAGACGACATTCGGAGCGACCCATGAAGACCAATCCCTTCAGGCTTGAAGGCAAGAGCGCCATTGTCACCGGAGCCAACACAGGCCTCGGCCAGGGCATGGCTGTTGCGCTGGCGGAAGCGGGAGCAGACATTTGCCTTGTCGGCCGAAGTGCACCGTCAGAGACCTTGGACATGCTGGCTGGGACCGGCTGCAAAACGCACTCGATCCTCGCAGACCTCGGCTCGGCAGACAGTGTAGAGACTATCGTCACAGAAGCCAAATCAGCTCTCGGCGCCGTGGACATACTCATCAACAATGCCGGTATCATCAAACGCAACGATTCGATCGACTTCACCTTTGACGAGTGGGATTCGGTCATGAATGTGAATCTTCGTACGTTGTTCTTCCTGAGTCAGGCGGTCGCACGTGAAATGATTGCCGCCAGCAAGGGTGGCAAAATCGTCAACATCGCATCGATGCTCTCGTTCCAAGGTGGCATTCGCGTGCCGTCCTATACTGCCTCCAAGAGCGGCGTAGCCGGACTTACCAAGATCCTCGCCAATGAATGGGCCAAGCACGGCATTAATGTGAATGCGATTGCCCCCGGCTACTTCGCGACAAACAATACAGCGGCCTTGCAAGCCGATGAAACGCGCAACACCGAAATCCTCGGCCGTATTCCAGCAGGTCGCTGGGGTAAGCCGTCCGATCTCGGTGGCGCGGCGGTCTTCTTGTCATCGAGCGCATCTGATTACGTGCAGGGCATTACGCTGCCTGTCGATGGCGGCTGGCTGGCCCGCTGAGCCGGGAGAAAGGTTGACCAGACATGGCGGCCACAATCGTCTGCTTCGGAGAACTCCTGCTCCGCATGAGTGCGTCCGACAATCAACGTCTGATGCAATTGCCATCATTGAACGTGCATGTCGGCGGCGCCGAGGCGAATGTCGCCATCTCACTCGCCCAGTTCGGGCACACGTCCCGCATGGTCAGTTCTTTGCCTGAAAACCCGCTTGCTGACGCGGTGATCAGGGATTTGAGGTCGCATGACGTTCAGACCAATTCGATCCAGAGGCGCGAAGGTCGGGTCGGGCTCTACTTTCTCGAAACCGGGGCAGTCCAAAGACCATCTCGTATTACGTATGACCGGGCTGGAAGCAGCTTCGTTGAGACTCCCGCCGCGACGTATGACTGGCTGACATTGCTTGAAGATGCGGACTGGTTACACATTTCCGGCATCACGCCAGCCACGGGCCCCGATGCGGCTGGTGCGGCATTGGCTGCAGCGCGCACTGCTGTCGCGCAGGGTGTAAACGTCTCATTCGACGGTAACTATCGCGAACAGCTCTGGAAAAGCTGGTCCGGAAATGGTCCGGAGATTCTGGCCCAATTGCTAGAACACGCCACCCTCGCCTTTATCAATGAATTGGACGTACAGCTCGTTTTTGGAGAAAAATATCCTGGGCGTGAGGATGCGGAGAAGACTGCTTTCGCGCGGTTCCCCCGATTGAAATATGTCGCATCGACATTACGCGAGCAGGTCGGCGCAAGTCACCACCGCCTCACAGGCCGTCTGGCAACACGCGATGGCACCTGGCATTCGCCGGTAATGGACTTGCCCGGCATAGTAGATCGAATCGGTGGGGGCGATGCGTATGCAGCCGGCATCCTGCACGGCCTGATCTCACGTGACACGCCGCAGAAAACTGTAAACTTCGCAACGGCAGCAGCTGCGATCAAGCATTCCGTGGCCGGAGATTACAACAGAACGAGTGTTGGGGAGGTGGAAATCCTTTTGACGCAAACGGATCTGGACGTGCGCCGCTAGACCAGTGAAGCAGGGAGGGCTTGAAACTTGACGATGAACCGACGGGCCTTTACTCGCGGCACCGCCGCGCTTGCACTCAGTTCTCCGCTCATGGGGCTCGCGGGCAAGCCATCCGAACACCCTGTCGCCACCACCACACACGGAAAGGTTCGCGGCTATCGCCGCAAGGCAGTCAATATCTTCAAGGGCGTCCGCTATGGTGCGGATACGGCGCCAACGCGTTTTGCCAAGCCACGCCCCCCCGCCCCTTGGGCGGATACGCGGGACGCGACCGAGTATGGGGCGACTGCTCCGCAATTGGGAAATGTGGAGAATGTCAGCGAAGATTGCCTGTTCCTGAATATCTGGACGCCAGGTCTGGCCGATGGTGGCAATCGTCCGATCATGGTCTATTTCCATGGTGGAGCCTATGCCAGCGGTTCCGGATCTTCACCGCTCTATGATGGGACGAACCTGGCGACCAAGGGTGACGTGGTCGTAATCACGGTGAACCATCGGCTGAATGCGTTTGGGTACTTGTCGCTTAGTCGACTCAATAAGGATTTTCCTCACTCCGGCAATGCCGGCATGTGGGATCTTGTGCTTGCACTTGAATGGATACGCGACAATGCGGCCGCCTTCGGAGGCGATCCGTCGCGAGTCTTCGTCTTTGGTCAGTCCGGTGGGGGGGCAAAGATTGCCACCCTGATGGCCGCGCCGTCCGCCCGAGGCCTGTTTCATTCCGCAGCCACAATGAGCGGTCAACAAGTCACCGCCTGTGGTCCCTTGAACGGCCAGCTTCGCGCACAAGCCTATCTCGACACCCTCGGCATCGCACCAGAAGACACAACTGCGTTGCGAGCAGCTCCGGTGGAAACCCTCATTGACGCACTCGCAACGCGTGATCCGGTCAATCCGGAGCACGGCCTATATTTTGGTCCTGTCCTGGATGGACGTTTTCTCAACCGCCATCCCTTTTGGCCTGGCGCTCCGGGACAGTCCTCAACGATCCCCATGATCCTCGGGAACACGAAGGACGAGACTCGAAACCTGATTGGCGCAAAGCATCCAGACACATTCCACCTCGATTGGTCGGACGTTCGAACACTTCTAGCAGATCATATGCGGTGCGACATCGACCCAGACGATGTCGTAATGGAGTATCGTGCCCTCTACCCGTCCTATTCGCCGAGTGATGTATTTTTTGCAGCCACTACGGCCGGGCGGTCGTGGCGCGGACAGGTGGAAGAGGCAGATATGCGCGCGGCTGAGAACGGCCCGACCTGGGTTTACCAGTTCAACCTCGGCTCGCCAGAAGAGGGCGGAAAATGGGGCGCACCGCACACGATGGACATCGCCTTTGCCTTCGACAATTTGGACCAATCCGGCACGTATGGCGGCACAAAGGTTCCCTCAACAGGCGAGTATGCACGTGTCGCAGACGAACTGTCTCGCGCCTTCATCTCCATGGCCAGGGAAGGCCAGCCCAATCATCCCGGGTTGCCGGACTGGTCTCGACATACGCTGCCAAACCGGGAGACACTGGTATTCGGCACCACGACCCGGCTCGAGAATGACCCGCGCAAAGGCGAAAGGGAACTCTTCGCCAAAGTACCTTTCACTCAATGGGGGACCTGATCCATGAAATCTGCCACTCACATCATCGTCGCTGCCGGCATTCTGTCGGCCTGCTCACCAACTCAAGTGCCCGAACCTCAAAGCCAAGGCGACATTGTTACCGAAGTGGCGCCCACAGACCTGCCCGGACCGGTGCAATCTGCCGTCTCCGAGGCCATGCCCGACATGACGGTACTGGAAGTGCTTCGAAAGGAACGCGGCCAGCGCGTCTATTTCGATGTCGAAGGTGAACGCGCCGACGGATCCGAAATCGAACTTGATGTCCTGTACGCCGACGGCGTTGCAGAAGTTGTTGAAATTCAGCGGGACCTGCCCTGGACCGCCGTACCTGCAGACGTTCAAGCCGCCGCCACGGCAGCAGGCGCGGCTGAGCCGGTCCGGATCATCGAGAGTACGCAAACCGATGGCAGCATCATCTATGAATTGTTCGCCGACGGCATGCCAAAAAACCCGGCCATGGAAGTACAGTCGAAAGACGGGCAAGTGGAAGTGCTGGCTGAACGTTGGCCGCATTAAAGTTGGCCAGGCACCTTGCAGAATAAATGACACCGGTTACCATGGGTGGTGACCGCACGAGCCGCCTCTCTAAAAGAGGCCTTTGAAATGGCCGTACTGGGGAGGAGAGATATGAGGCGGGATCAGTTCCTTTACACGACTGTACGTGCGGTGCGCCCATGATGCGTGGCATACCAGTTATCTCACGTCGGCAAGCCCTGATCAGCATGGCAGCCGCCACAAGTTTGGCTGCGTGCAATCAGAGTTCGGGCCGGGATTTGCTGAGTGCAGACTCTCATCCGGAAGAATATCCGACCGTTCAGGCCGTCAAGGAAATGGGGCGCCTGTTGAACGAGCGCAGCGGGGGCAGGCTTCGTATCAAGATGTACGCGGGCGGACAGCTCGGCTCGGAGCGCGACACGCTAGAAATCACCTCGTTCGGGGGTCTTGACCTGAACCGGGTAAACCTCGCACCGCTTAACTCGATCGAACCCCTGACGACCATCCCTGCGCTTCCGTTCTTGTTTTCCTCAACTTCCCATATGCGGACGGCACTCGACGGACCTGCAGGCGACCGAATTCTCGACTCGCTCGCGCCGCACGATCTCATCGGCCTGTGCTTCTACGATTCTGGCGAACGCAGCTTCTACAATACGCGCAAGCCAATACTGTCACCAGACGATATGGCTGGCATGAAAATACGCGTGCCGAATTCCGACCTCTACGTCGCCATGATCAAGGCACTCGGCGCCGACGCAACGCCTATGTCGCTCGGTGAAGTCTATCAGGCACTGGTCCAGGGCGTGATTGATGGTGCAGAGAACAATTGGCCATCCTTCGAAAGTGGCCGCCATTTCGAAGCTGCGCCCTTCTATAGTCTTACTCGGCACATCATCGCGCCTGAAGTCCTGGTCATGTCGGCCAGCCGTTGGCGAAAGCTTTCTGATGGCGACAAGACGCTGGTCCAACAGTCGGCTCGTGATTCCGTACCCTTCATGCGCAAACTCTGGGATGAGCGCGTCGCCGAGTCCCGTGAAAAGATCATCGCTGCGGGTGTGTCGGTGAATGAAGTGGCAGATTTAGGTGCCTTTCAGCAGAAAATGCGTCCGGTCTGGGACCGTTTCGTCAGAACCGACACCCAGAAAGAGATTGTTGCAGAAATCGAAGCGCTAAGGCCTGACGCATGATACGCCTCCTGACTAATATCACGCATTTCACTGCAGACTGGCTGGTGCGAGTTGCAGCAGTCGGACTGGTCCTGATGACGCTGATCATTGGGTGGCAAGTCTTCGGCCGATATGTCTTGAATTCCAGCCCTTCCTGGTCTGAACAAGCCTCGCTCGCCCTGATGATCTGGTATGTGTCGCTCGCGGCCGCTGCAGGCGTCCGGGAAGGTTTCCACATCAGAATCGTAGCGCTTGAAAATGCAGTTGGTCCAAAGACGCGACTCTGGATGCGGATCATTTCAAACATCATCGTCGGCGGGTGTGGGCTGGCTATGCTGGTCTGGGGCGGCCAATTGGTTGCCAAGACTTGGAGTCATGTCATTCCCTCGCTCGGACTGCCTCGGGGATTGGCCTATCTCGGCTTACCTATTGCGGGCGCCTTGATGGCGGTGTTCTCGCTCGAACGCATATTCGAAGAACTTTCGGGCGAAAAAATTACAGATGAGGAGGACCCAAGATGGAGTTGATCATTCTGGTCAGTGTTCTGGTCGTTCTGCTCGCGCTTGGCGTGCCGGTCGCATATTCTCTACTCGGGTCGGCCATGGCGACGTTCCTTGCCCTCGACATCCCGATAGTCGTGGTTTTCCAACGCATGGCGGCCGGCGTCAGTGTCTTTACGCTGATGGCGATTCCCTTCTTCATCTTCGCTGGGGACCTCATGTACAGGTCAGGCATCGCAAAGCGATTGGTCGAAGTTGCCGAAGGCGCTTTCGGGCGCACACGAGGCGGACTCGGCCTCGTAAATGTTGGGGCGTCCACCATGTTTGGCGCTGTCTCCGGCTCCGCGATTGCCAGCGCTTCGGCTATGGGATCCACGCTGATGCCCTTGATGCGTGAGCGTGGATATGATGGCGATTATACCGTCAATGTCACCGTTACCGCCGCCATTGTCGGCCTACTCATTCCGCCCTCACACAACATGATTATATATTCCGCCGCCAGCGGAATCGGCGTGTCGATCGGAGATTTGTTCCTGGCTGGTTTCGTGCCCGGCGTGATGACCGCAGCCTTGCTTATGTTCGTCGCCTGGCGCGTCGCTGTCCTGCGTGGCTATGCCAGCGGTGCCTTTCCTGGCTGGCGTAGCTTTACGCGCGCGCTCCTGTTCGCCATCCCCGGCCTGATGACAGCGATCATCATCATGGGCGGCATTCTGTCAGGTATCTTCACCGCCACGGAATCTTCTGCCATTGCGGTCATCTACACGATCGCTATCGGAGCTCTGGTCTATCGAACGCTGGGATGGAAGCGCTTTTTTGAAGCCGCCATGCAATCGGTAAAGATCACGGCGATGGTGCTGCTTATCATCGGTGCAGCGACTGCATTCGGCTACGCGCTCGCCATCCTTGAAGCACCAGCGAAGCTGGCTGACATGATTACGTCCGCCACCAGCAATCCGATACTTGTCCTTCTCATCGTGAATGTCATCCTGCTTGTGCTCGGCACATTCATGGACATGTCGCCTCTCATCATCATCACAACTCCGATCTTGTTGCCGGTAGTCATGGAAGTGGGCGTCGATCCAGTTCACTTTGGCATTGTCATGATGCTGAATTTAGGGATCGGGCTTGTGACGCCGCCAGTGGGATCGGTGCTATTTGTTGGGTCTGCGGTCGGAAAAGTTCCGGTGGAACAGGCTGTGAAGACGATCTGGCCCTTCTATGGCGCGCTTCTGCTCGCGCTCATGATCATTACATTCGTGCCCGCGCTGTCTCTCACACTACCGAGCCTGTTTTGATTGGCACCAACCTGCGCCTCCATCTCCTCATTCTTGGCTTGGGCCTTTCGCTGACGACATGCGCGATGGGCCGATCATCTTCTGTTCCTAAATAGGTATCTGGACTGACCTCGTTCCCCACTGGGACCGCGCGCACGACATTTTCAATCCACCCGGTTAGCCAACCTCTCGAACACTCGCTCTGGCCACCAATTCGGTTGCAAGCATTTCGTGTATCCCCGTCACAGCGTGGCCTCTGAGAATGTCACACATAAGGGTCATGGCTACTTCTCCTATTTTTTCCGCAGGCTGCATCACAGTGGTCAGGGGCGGCGTACAGTATTTTCCGAATTCAATGTTGTCGAAGCCGGAGATCGACAGGTCGTTCGGCAGGTTGAAACCAAGATCATACGCCGCGCGGATTGCGCCAATCGCGATCTCATCACTCATACAGAATAGCGCCGACACATTCGGCTTGCGTGATAATAGGCGCATGGCCGAACTCTCCCCACCCGCCATCGAGTAGGGCCCATATGCCACCATGGTCTCGTCGAGCAGTAGTTCCCGTGCAGCCAACGCATCGCGAATACCCGTCAGCCGCTCTCGCGTTACCAGTCGGTCTTTCAGGCCTGCCAACACTCCGATCCGACGATGGCCTGACGCCATAAGGTGTTCCGCCATCATTGCCGCGGCGCTGCGATCATCGATACCGACGGTCGGATACCGACCGCGCGGATCGGCGCTGATCGCCTGCACGAAGGGAATCGCGCAGTGTTCACCCTCATGATGCAACTGGTCCAGCGGCCGCTCGCCCAGCTGGATCACGCCATCGGCGCGATAGGTTTCCACCATCTCCACACCAACGGACTCGATGGCCGCATCGTCTCCGGTGTCAGACACGATCAAATTGAACTTGTTCTCTACCGCGACACGCTCAATGCCCGAGACAACTCTCGCGAACAGGACATTTGCAATGTCCGGGACCATGACAAGCACTGTATTGGTCCGCTTCTCACGGAACAATTGAGCCAATGAGCTCGGCTTGTATTTGAGTTCTTCGGCGGCGGTCAGGACGCGTTCGAGCGTCGTTGTGGACAGTTTACTCGGATCTGAAAATGCCCGCGACACTGTCGCGGGGGAGACAGCAGCCAGTTTTGCAACATCCCTGATCTGAGCCATTGAAATTCTCCTACGAGCCATTTCGCTTTTTTAAGGCTCCGCGTCGGGGTAACTCGCCCGAATGATGGAACGATCTGGTCATCAAACACCATGACCGCTTGCAATGAAACCGGTTGTATTGAATGTTCTCATGGTCAGGCACGCAGAGAACGTTGGCGACCGCGGCCCATTTGGCTGCAAGGAGGAATTCGGCGCACCGCCGCCCGCCCGGGGGAACCGCGTGCACAAACGAGGAGTTGGGGTCCTTGAGTCTGCATCCAATTGATATGGCCGTGATCGCGGCATACATCGGCTTGACGCTATTTATCGGCTTCTGGATTTCTACCCGGGCCAATAAGGGCATGCGGAGCTACTTTCTGGGTGGCAATCGGCTGCCTTGGTATGCGCTGGGCCTGTCGAACGCCTCTGGCATGTTCGATGTGGCTGGCACGATGTGGCTCGTATCCATCCTGTTCGTTTATGGTTTGAAAAGCATCTGGATCCCATGGCTCTGGCCCGTCTTCAACCAGATATTTCTCATGGTCTTCCTCTCCATCTGGTTGCGCCGATCGGGCGCGATGACCGGGGCAGAGTGGATCACCTTCCGGTTCGGCGATGGCCCAGCCGCGCGATTAAGCCATTTGATTGTTGTGTTGTTCGCGTTGATCCTGGTGCTTGCCTACATGGCCTACGGCTTCCTCGGTATCGGCAAGCTCGCCGTTCAGTTCATCCCGCTAGACCTGGCGGGCCTTCTTCAGCTCGACGTTTTCCTGCCTACCGCGCTGAAGTCGCCCAATCTCGCCGGTGACCTTCTGGCCCAGAGAGAAGCCGCCATGATCTCACTCAATGAGAAGGTTTTCGGCGTTATCCTGATCTTTCTTACGTCGCTCTATGTCATCAAGGGCGGCATGTATTCGGTAGTATTTACCGAAGTCATACAATTCCTCGTCATCACGGTTGCCAGTGTCGGTATTGCCGTGATCGCCATGATGCATGTGGCGCCGGATACGCTAGCTGCGGCAGTCCCCGAAGGCTGGGACAATCCCTTTTTTAGATGGAGGCTTGGTCTCGATTGGTCCAATCTGCTGCCCTCCGCAGATACTAAGATAGCGAGTGAGGGCTACTCGCTGTTTTCAATATTTTTCATGCTTGTCTTGCTGAAGGGCATCTTCACATCACTTGCCGGGCCGGCCCCAAACTATGATATGCAGCGCATCCTTTCAGCCCGCACCCCGATCGAAGCCGCCAAGATGAGCGCGCTGGTCAGCGTTGTGCTGAATGTCCCGCGTTATTTGCTGATCACCGGCCTGACGATTCTCGCTCTGGTCTATTTCAGCCCATATTTGCGGGACATGGGGACAGATGCGGACTTTGAGGCCGTACTGCCATTTGCACTACGTGAATTCATTCCAGTCGGGCTGCTCGGCCTCACGCTCGCCGGATTGCTGGCTGCCTTCATGTCCAGCTTCGCCGCCCCCCTTAACGCCGCCCCCGCATATGTTGTAAATGACATCTATCGTAAATACATTAAACCGAACGCGTCTGAGAAGACGTATCTCAGGATCAGCTACCTCGTGTCCACGGTCTTCGTGATCATTGGCACGCTCATCGGAGTGTTCCTGACCAGCATCGACAATGTCATCAACTGGATCACGGCAGGGCTTTATGGCGGATACACAGCCGCCAATGTCGTGAAATGGTACTGGTGGCGCATGAATGGTTACGGTTACTTCTGGGGCATGCTGACGGGTATCGTGTTTGCGCTGGGGTTAGGCATGCCACAGGTGGACATCAATCCGTTGCAGGCTTTCCCATTCTTCTTCGTAGCGTGCCTTTTCGCCGTGGTGATCGGATCTCTGGTGACCAAGCCGACCAATATGGAAACATTGCAGCGATTCTACTTGAAGACGCGCCCGTGGGGCCTTTGGGGGCCTGTCGCCGACTCACTCGCGGCCGCCGGCCGAACTGTCTCCCCCAATACGAACTTGAAGCGTGACTTGATTAACGTAGCCGTGGGAATTGTCTGGCAGACTGCCCTGGTCTGCGTCCCTATTTTCCTTGTGATTCAAGACTGGCCCAAAATGCTTGCAGCTCTTTCAGTTGTGCTCATCACCAGCGTATTCCTGAAGCTTAACTGGTATGACCAGATGAGAGATTACCCGGAAGACTACTCTCCCGACGAGGAACGAACACATAAATCCGATGTCGGACTTAATTTGTGACTGACTGGTCTACTTCCACGCTTGCTCTGTCCGATTGGCCGAAGGCGCAAACGCCACGCCTGCAATCCGAGAAAACAGAGGCCCTGATTGAGCGAATTCTAGAGTGGCTGACACCCGCGCAAAAGGTAGGGCAAATCATTCAGGCCGATATTGCTTCAGTGACGCCTGAGGATGTCGCCGCCTATCATCTCGGTTCAGTGCTGAATGGCGGCAATTCTGCACCAAACGGAAATCAACGTGCCAGCCTCGCCGATTGGCTGGAACTCGCCGATGCATTTTGGGCGGCATCCATGCGTGCAGATGGTCCCCGCATTCCGATACTGTGGGGCACCGATGCTGTTCACGGCCACAACAATCTGATCGGGGCAACAGTCTTCCCACATAATGTCGGACTGGGTGCCACGCGGGATGCAGAACTGGTGGAACGCATAGGCGCCGCCACCGCCCGTGAAGTACGTGCATCAGGTATGGATTGGGCATTCTCTCCGACCGTCGCCGTCGCACGCGACAGCCGGTGGGGCCGGGCCTATGAGTCCTATTCGGAATCCCCCCAATTAGTCGCCGAGCTAAGCGCCGCCCTGGTCCGAGGCCTACAAGGCATTTCGGGCAACGAGAATTTCCTCGGTGACACCAAGATACTCGCCTGCGCGAAACACTTCATTGGTGATGGTGGCACTCAGGGGGGGCGGGACCAGGGCGAAACGATCGCCACAGAAGCCGAGTTACGCGAGGTCCACGCCGCCGGCTACTACGCCACTCTCGAAGCTGGAGTGCAGACTGTGATGGCCTCTTTTTCGAGTTGGGGCGGTCGTAAAATGCACGGACACAAAGCCTTTCTCACCGACCTTCTAAAAGCCCATTGGGGCTTCGATGGTGTGGTTGTGGGAGATTGGGACGGGCACGGGCAAATAGAGGGCGCCACCCCAACTGATTGCCCGGACGCGTTGATGGCGGGCCTCGATATGTATATGGCCCCCGACAGTTGGAAGGGCCTGCATGCGTCCCTATTGCGCCACCTTGAGTCCGGACGAATTACCCAGGAGCGTCTGGACGATGCGGTTCGCCGGGTTCTCCGGCTAAAAATGCGTGCAGGCCTGTGTACTCAACCCACTCCCAGCGAACGAGCCCTAGCTGTGAGGGGAAATATTGTTGGGTGCACGGCCCATACGGAACTTGCCGCTGTCGCCGTCCAGAAGTCTGCCGTTTTGCTGAAGAATGCGAACAATGTTTTGCCTTTGCAGTCGAACCAAAGAATCCTGGTGACGGGTCCCGCTGCGGATGATCTCGGCATGATGTGCGGAGGGTGGTCGCTCTCCTGGCAGGGCGGTAATCTCAATCCGACCGACTATCCGCAGGCCGAAACCTTTCTGGCGGGAATTCGACGGGTGGGCCAAGAGCATGGCGGGACAATTATCTATTCACCCGACGGGCGCATCAAAGACTCTCCGGACATTGCCATTCACGTGTTTGGAGAGCCCCCCTATGCCGAGTTTCGCGGAGACCTGTCGACGCTGGATTTTCAGCCCCGAGACAAGAAAGATGCCGACACGCTCAAACGGTTGCGCAAGGCCGGCATCCCCACCATCTGCATCTTCCTCTCTGGGCGACCGCTTTGGGTCAATCCATCATTGAATGCGTCCGACGCCTTCATCGCAGCATTTCTTCCCGGCACTCAAGCAGGCGCACTCGCTGATGTGCTGTTCGCAACGAATGGTCTCGACTTCTCCGGCAAACTATCTTTTTCCTGGCCTCAATATGCGGATCAATACGCGCTCAATATGGGTTCGCAGCCCTATGACCCCCTGTTTCCGTTCGGGTTCGGACTATCCATGAAGGACTGTGGGAACCTGCGGATACTGCATGAAGACGGCGTCGTCACCCAGCCCGACCATGGCACAATTTTTGAGTTAGGCCGAACCGCAGGAAGTTGGACGGTGCACCTTGAGAATAGTGAAATTGGGAAACCTTGGCATGGCGGCGAAGCCACCTCTGCTGCGGGAGCGATAATGCTCAAGTCAGCTGACTTGGGACAACAAGAAAATGCCATCGAGATCGTTTGGAAGGGTGACTCCTTTGCGCCTGTCCTTTTCTCACACGAGAGACTGGACCTGACTCGGGAGGTCAACGCTGGTTTCTGTTTCACCTTGACTTTGGACGTTTCTCAGCAGAATGCAGGTAACATTGTTCTAGCTGTACTTTCCGAGTCCGGCCGGCATGAGATAGGCAACTTGTCCGAACTTGAACGGAACGTCGGAGAGAAGGGAACATCGACTTTCCAAATTCCACTCCGAGAAGTATCTGAATCAGGTGCGGTCATGTCCTTGATTGAGGGTATCGAGTTCTCGGCCCGAAGGCCGGCACGTATTGTCTTGTCGCACTTGGCCATGGTGATGCCCGACGGCTGAAGGGGACTCACCCTTCTTCCGAAAGTGGAGTATCTTTTTGGCGGAACACGAACTTCATCAATCGTGAATCCGAACCGGACAGGTCGTCCCGATCACCCAGGAATTTTCCGAAGCTCTCCAATCCATTCACATTGTCGGACACGACTTTTGCCATTAGCAGGATCGGCGTCGACAACAACATTCCCATAAATGACCAAACCCAGGCCCACAACGCAAATGAAATGAATACGACGACCGCGTTCAGCTTGAGGCGGCGCCCCACCAGCACGGGCGTTAAAAACTGTCCTTCTATGGTGTTTATCAGCCAGTAAAGCAGCGCGGGCAGTAGCGCCTGGAGAGTGTTGTCAAAGGTCACCAAACCAGTCACGAGCGAAACCGTGATTCCTCCGATGGAACCAATGTACGGAATATAATTGAGCAAGAATGCGCCCAACCCGAACAGCAGCGGATTGGGCATCCCGATCGCCCACATAACCGAACCGATGACCATGCCGAGCACTGCATTGATCGCTGTAATGGTGAAGAGATAAGTTGAAAGCTGGTTTTCTATAGTGCGCGCAGCTGCCAACGCTCGTCGCTTGTCCTTGAGCTTGGGCATGACCTGCACAAGCTTCTCATAGAACATGTCACCCGATGCGATAAGGAAGAAGCTCAACGTCAACGTCACGATCAATTGGCTGACCACAGCCGGCGTGGCTTGGGTCATTACACTGACGAAACCTGGCTCTCGTATCGCGACTGTTTGCTGTTTACCCTGACTTGTAAGCGCATCAATCTGATCGCCAGCCTTCAATACCGGCTCAATTGTACCAAAAAGACCACTCAATTCGCGGCGAACTTCAGCAGCGAAAGTCGGCGCGTCACTCATATACTGCTGTAGAGCTTCAGATATGAAGTAGAACAGGACACCGAACACAACGAGAAGACTGACCATGATTATGCCGGCTGCGGCACCCGCAGGAATTCCGATCCGGCCAAGTGCGCGCCTCACAGGACTGAAAGTCAGCGCAAGAACAAATGCGGAGATAATTGGAACAAATACACCTTGGGCAAGACTCAGTGTCCCAAGCGCGAGGATCCAGAATATTCCGGTGATGGCCCAATTGCGCACCACATCCCGCTTGTTGTCTGGAGCATCCGGGGAAGCCATGTATTCTTTCACAGCCTATACCTCCTCCCGGTGACGCCTTAATTTACCTACGCCGCTGCAGGAAAATAGTTCCATTGCGGTCTTTATAGAAAGCAAGCAAAAAAAGGGCGCTGCAGTCGCAACGCCCTTTTCAAAAAGATGCAAACCTCACTAGGTCACATTTCGTCCACGGACGGCCCGTGCCACGAAGGACAAGACCAACAGAACGAGGAAAACGAAGAACAGGATTTTGGCGATACCTGCCGAAGCACCAGCGATGCCACCAAAGCCGAGGACTGCGGCGATTAACGCCAATACGAAAAATGCGATTGCCCAACCGAGCATGACAATAACTCCTTCTATCAAACAAATCGACGCGTCGTGGTCGATACGATGACAGTACAACCCGGTCGCAGGCATCCGAGTTCCCGATTATTTTTTGATCGACCATTGGAACCAAGGGGCACGGGTAACGTTTGTTTACTGCTTAAAGCGGAAAGGAATTATCATGAAAAATACCGTGAAGATCGCAACACTCGGTGCCTTGGGCGCTCTGGCCACCCTGCTGGCTGCCTGCAACACTGTTGACGGCGTTGGCAAGGATGTCGAAGCCGGTGGCGAAGTTATCCAGGATACCGCACAAGACGTTGAAGAAGACATCAACGACTAAGCGGGCCGCAAACCAAGCCTGAAAAGACACGCTCAAATCGAGCGTGTCTTTTTTTAGCTCGTATGTTGCAAGTGAGCGGTACTCACAGGGCAGCAAGAACTACCTATTGTGTGGAATGAACCGCTTGGCCGGAATAGGAGATCAGCAAAACTCGTGTTCGCTTGCTGGTGCGCATCAGCTCTGTGTGTTTGCGCAAACAGGTCCAGATCTGCCCAAGTCCAATAATCAGCACAGACAGCATCGCGCCAACGCGACGCGGGCCGTTCAAACGACGAAAAATTTCAAGGTGAGAGCTCAAACTACGGGATTGGCGTTGAATGTCTATCCGGGGGTGTACTGCGTTGACCATAAACAACCTACGCATCCAAGCGATGCGAGTTCCGCGCGGTTCTGCATGCTAACACGCGGGGCGGACTAGATGCTGCTCTTCTACCTAAATATCCATGACAAGCTTATGCGAGCAGCCCAGTCCTGGTCGCGCTTCGGTCGTGAATTCAGCAGACAATTGTCGTGCAAAAGCGACCATGAGCTTGGAACCCAGTCCGGAGTCCTCATCCGCTGAGTCATAGCCGAGACCTGTGTCCCTGATCTCAAGAATGACCTTCTCGCCCGCCAACGAAAGGTGCACTGCAACTTCGCCGCCGTCTTCTTCAAAAGCATACTTCATCGCGTTGGTGACTGCCTCGACAATGAACAACGCCATCGGAATGGCATCGTCGGCATCCCGCTGAATCTCGGCATAAGACTGGACGAGGCTTATGCCCGCCTCTGACATGCCCAATGCATCCGAAAGATGATTGAGAAGTCCGGTAAGGAAGGGTCGCATATCGACGGTTTCCAGGCGCTCATTCTGGTACAATGTCTGGTGTACAATCGCCAACGCATCGATACGGTGGCGCGTCGCCGCAATTGCATCCCGGGCCTGTGGGTCCTTCAACTGCCGACCCTGCAAGTTCAGGAAGCTTGTAACAATCTGGAGATTGTTCTTCACGCGATGGTGAATCTCTTTCACGGCCGCATCGCGCGTGGAGATAGCCTCTTTGAGATCCTGGTCTCGGTGGTCGATATCTTTCGCCATGACCTCCATCGCGGTCGCCAGATTGCGAATCTCCGAGGGGGCATCGACAAAAGAATTACCCGCTTTGAATTGATATCGCCCCGCACCATAGATGCGTACTGTGCGGGTCAAGCGAGAGATCCACCTCAGCACCAATCCATCAATCGCCATCCAAGCCGCCAGCAGTGTTACTGCGAACGCAAGCAAGGGTAGCCCGAACGAAGTCGCGGGCCGCAAAAAGAAATCATTCCACAAACCGTAGGAGGGACGCGCGATCACTGCGAATATGTTGGAATCGCCGACAGGTCGCAGCACAACATCAGTGGAACCGCCACCGCTCTGCTCTGCCCGGAACAATTGGGCGGCACGAGTTTCCTTCACCTGCTCAATCCATTCGGACGGGATCGGCCCAATAATGGGATCTCCAAACACCCTGCCCGTCTCATCCGCGATGGAAAGGGAAACGTAATCGGGCAGATAGCCGGCCTGAACAAGATTGGCGAGCTCAATTGCACTCAATGCAAATGTGTGGATGCCCACAAAATTTCCGGCTTCGTCCTCGACGCGTTTATTGAGCGCAAAGAGCCACTCGTCACTTGCGGATCCAAAGAATGCGTCACTCCGAGCAAAGGAGTCTCCTCCGGCCCGTAATCTGTCATGCAGAACCTGATTGTCACGACTGAGTGTGGGTGTACCTACACTGGCGCAGACAACTTCACTGTCCTTGTCAAACGCCACGACATTGGTGAGCGACGGCAGATATTCAGACAATTCGTTGTAGACACCGCTACACTCGCCCGCCGTCAATCGCGGTTCATATAGCGAGAGCAATAGCTCTGCTTGCTGTAGCGACTGGTTCACACCATCAATGGCTGCGCCCGCAACGACGACAAGGTTTTGAGCTTGGCTTTCCCGAATATCTCGGGCGTCGATATAGGCCTTGAACGCAGACAGCAGGAGAACTGGTGTCAGCGCAGCTGCCAGCGTCAAAACGAGCTTATTACGCAAAGGCGCCGCGTTTGCGCCCTTGCTCTCCCCCTGGTCTAGCCCACCTTGGTTACCCGACACCGGCAATATCATCTGCCTGCCGCATGATGTCATTGAAGGCGTCTTCCGCCCTCATTTCGGAGTCGTCGCTGAATCCCGCCCCATTTGATTCCAGAATCTCGACGACGGCTTTCCTGGCACGAGACACCCGGCTTTTGATCGTTCCGACAGCCACTCCGCAAATCTCCGCAGCTTCCTCATAGGGCAAGCCGCCCGCACCCACCAGAATGAGGGCCTCACGTTGATCGATTGGCAACCTGCCCAGGGCATTGCGCATGGCGAGCAGGTCGAGCGTGTCGGATGGGTTACTGTTAGACACCAGCGTTGCTTCGGCAACTTCAGGATCAAGTGGGGTGCGGCGCCAAGACCGGCGTTTTTCTGAATAGAAAACATTTCGGAGAATCGTGAAGGCCCACGCCTTCATATTCGTGCCGGCCTGAAAGGATTGTCGCGCATTCCACGCTTTCAGCATTGCATCCTGTGCAAGGTCATCTGCAAGCGTTGCATCTCCGCACAAGCTGCGCGCGAAAGCCCGCAAATGTGGGATTAGCGCAGCAAGTTCGCGTTTGAATTCAGGATCGCTGAGTTTTTCCGTATTGTCTGTCATGGAACCCCCCTCAGGATTTGTCTGAGGTGGAAGATGGCCGAGCCCTATCGGCTTCTTCGAGAAGCCGCAGGAACTCATCGGGCACATCTTCTTGCGCTACTTCGTCATACACGCGGCGCAATTGTTCACCAATGCGCTGCGTCCGCCTCTTACTGCCGAGGTCGGATTTGACGGAGTTTTTGCGTCCGTTCTTTTCCATTCCGTCCAAACTATCCTGATTCACGATCTGATACCTAACTATATGAGTCTGATAGTTAAACAATCCGGCACCATATAAGTTCCACACTAATGCAGTATTTTGCACTAGTGTGGAACCGAAGCAGCTTTCATGAATTGTTAATGCGGTCCCAGAAGAGAGGTTCCCAATGAGTTTGGTACAATCGTTTGCCCCCCATCTGCCATTCTTGCGCCGGTACGCCCGGGCGCTAACAGGCAGTCAAGACAGCGGAGACGCGTATATTCGCGCGTCACTTCAAGCGCTCGTCGAAAATCCTGAAGTTGTCGACAATGTGGAGGATTCTCGTCTTTCGCTTTACCGCTTTTTCCACGTCATCTGGGGCACGACAGGCGCCCAGCTTGAAGGAAAAGATAGCAACAAAGGCGATCCTGCAGACAAGCGACTGCAGTCACTTGCACCCATCCAGCGGCAAGCTTTCCTGCTGACAGCCCTTGAGGGATTTTCTGCTTCGGACGCAGCTTACATCCTCGGAATTTCTGAAAAAGAGCAGCGTGTTCTCGAACAAGATGCTCAAAGAGAAATTGAAGGCGAGCTCGCTACGAAAGTTCTCATAATTGAGGATGAGCCTATTATTGCTGCAGATCTTGAAAGTCTGGTCGAAGACCTCGGCCATACAGTCACCGGTATCGCAACCACGCATCGCGAAGCGCTCTCTCTCTTCGGCGCGAATCCGCCAGGACTGGTTCTCTGTGACATCCAACTTGCAGATGGCTCGTCCGGCATTGATGCCGCCCACGACATTTTGGCCGATCATGACGTGCCGATCATTTTCATCACGGCCTTCCCCGAACGCCTGCTGACTGGTGAGCGCCCGGAGCCGACCTACCTGATTCCAAAGCCCTTCCAGGAAAATACTGTGAAGGCAGCGATCGGCCAGGCGTTGTTCTTCCATCCCGCCAACGAAAAGCGGGTGGACGCCTAAACTTCTGATGTCGCGGATTCAAAAGGCCGCCCGTACATAATGATGTACGGGCGGCCTTTGTTCTTGAATTCGAGATATGTCAGACGCTGGCAGGCGCGAACATGCCGGTAAATGCCAGCACCAACAACATGCCGACAAGAGCGACGACGATACCTATCCCCAAAACGCTCAACAAGCCCGTCCGGCGACGACCCTGACGTGCCTCAGTTGTAGAAAACTCTTCTTGATGGGTTGTGTCTGGCATAAGTTATTCCAATCCTGTTTGAGTGTTATCCCCTGAATCAATTGTCATTGCGGGGAATGCGATGGTGATTTGTGTGAGACGAGATAGCGCCGTTTGACAAAGGCGAATGCGAACTACCGTTCAGGTTGGCTCGCGCTACGAAATCGAGTTTACGAACATGGAGATAGTCAGTGTCGAATTGGGACAAACTCTCCATACGCCTTCTATCGAGAATGGTGACCTGGCCGCGGGACTCATCGATAAGGCCCGATCGGCGTAAAGCTGACATCGTCCTCGACACATGAACCGGGGTCAGGCCGAGCGCATCTGCCAGATCCGTGCGTGTCAAAGGCATGGGTAGGTGATCTTCTACTCCACCGACCGCAGCTCTCAATCTTCTTTGAAGCTCAAGCAATAGGTGTGCGATACGCTCCTTGGCAGACCTGCGACCGACGCGGACAATCTGTTCACGCAGGATAGATTCTTCCTGCACCGCTGCCCACCAGAATGCTGCGGCGACATCGGCATCGCTGCGCAGCACATTCATGAATTGATCCGCTGCAACCGTCGCCACGACAGTGCGCGTTATGGCGGTCACTGAGTGGTCTGCCTTCACACCCGCAATGACTTGCATATCGAACACATCACCAGGCAACATGAAGTTGACGATCTGGCGACGACCATCATCAAGAGAACGGTGTCGAATTGCCCAGCCTTCTTTCACGATAAATATCTTTGCGGGGGTTTCCCCCACACGGATGATGTCATCGCCGGATTGAAATGCGCGGGTTTGAAAATCGATTTGATCGAATTTGGACCACGCATCATCTCTTAGTGAGGCATATTGGGAAATTCTGTTTCTGAATACGTCCATGCGGTTCAAACGAATGTACTTGTGCAAGGTTCCATCGCAGAAAACTGCTGGCACCCGATGGAACGAAAGTTTCGATCGATCGTTGTATTGGCGCACACGAAATCAGGAGATTTAACGTGAACACCAAGACAGCCACCACACTCAAAGCTGAAACCGAGGGCGATTACGCTGCGCTCAAGGATGACATTGCCATGCTTCGCGGCGACCTGAAAAGCGTAATGGAAGACGTCCGGGGCCTTGCGAAGGTAAAGGCGCAAGCCGGAGTCGAAAAAGGCAAGGAAATGGCCGAGAAAGCTTCCGGCCAGTTCAAGGAAACCCGCGACGATGTTGAAACGGAAATTCGCAAGAATCCGCTAGCCGCTGTCGGAATCGCGTTCGGGGCCGGACTCATTCTCGCGATGATGAGGGGCAAATAATTCATGGACGCGACAAAGCTTAGGCTGTTCGCGGCTGTCGCCGGAATCGTATGTGGTTTCGGCGGCATGTTTGCTTTGTCTGTAGCCGGAATATTGGCGCTGGCATCTGTCATCGGATTGACGGCGGCCTGCTTCACAGTGGCCGCCATCCTTGTGGCAATTGCTGCCCTTTTGCTGTATATATTCCTGCTACCCTATCGGAAATCATCAGAAGAGATCGATGATTTGGAAGAGTCCACGGCCAATGCATTGGCAGACCTTCCGTTCGACACCCTGAAATCCCTGGTCCAGAAATATCCGGTCTCTGTATCCGCGGGCGCAATGTTGCTCGGATACACGCTTGTACGTGACCCCAAGACGGCGACGCGTCACGCCCAGAGGCTTCTACTCGGTTTGCTTTAGCGGCGCCAATTACAGACAAATCATGCCAGAACACCTATATTGTTAGCATGAGATCGTTTCTGCTTGTTGCCTCAGCGGTTGGTGCCGGATTGGCTTTTGGCCGCAGATACCTCGAACGCGGGGTTTCTGCCCAGAAGAACAAGGTGATCGAGACAGCAGCCGTGGAAACACGTCGTCAGATCAAGCGCCATGCAGATGATTTTCTCAAAAAGAGCTTTCGGTCATTCGCAATCGCGACGGCTATCAAACTGCTTATCCTCGCGACGCCTTGGGGACTTTTCCATGGCGGTGTTATTGAGCGGCCTTACTTTATCTGGGGTATGACAGGGATTCTCGCCGCGTTTCTTGTTCGTGATATCTGGGTAACGTGGCCCTTTGTTCGGCTTGGGATAGTAGAACTTTCTCGCTATGGCTGGCACCCCAAGCGCGCGCTCGGTGAGGTCGTCGCCGGGCATGTATTTCAGCAAGTCCTGACGGAAGCCCAATCTGCTCCGTCCACTCGCTCTTCGAAAGTCATGCTGGTGCTTGCGGGTCAATCCCGCGAAGGGATCGAGCATGATATTGCCACCTCTGTCGCCGCCATCGCTCGAGATACGTCCTGGTCTGATCTGCGACCATTTCTTGTGTCCGCTGCCATCAAGACGGCCGCATTGATGATCATTTATTCGGTGAGCGTTTTCCTGCTCATGGCCTGATACCAATCAGGCAGCCTCGGCCATAAGCTCTTCGGCATGTATCACCAACTGGTGTAATGTGGACTGCTCAGCAAACCCGGGCGTGTCATTGGAAATTGCCGGAACAATTCCATTCAGCTCATCCATCAGAACTGCGCGCGCCCGACTTACCCGGCTTTTGATTGTTCCAGGCGAGCAGTCCATGATCGCACCCGCTTCCTCATAAGTGAGGCCGGCCGCCAGAACCAGAATGACTGCATCCCTTTGTTTGATCGGCAGGGAGTAGATTGCCTGGACAGCCTGCGACGCTTCGCTCAGCATTTCAGCCGATGTGTTATCAATAAGAGCCTCTTCGAGAAATCCGCTTTCAACATCAACATTGCGCCAAGCGCGACGGCTGTGCTGGAGATATTCATTTCGAACAATACGCAGGATCCACGGTCTCATCTTTGCGGTTCGATCGAAAGATTCCGCCGCCGCCCAAGCTTTCAGGCATGCAGACTGAACGATGTCGTCTGCCAGCGTCGCATCATGGCAAAGGCTACGCGCGAATGCGCGCATTTGAGGTAACAATGCCTCCAGCTCATCGACAAAGGACCAGTCTGGGCTGGGATTTTCTCCGGTATCGGTCATGCCGTCACGTATCCTATCGCTTTAGCGAGGTCTCCACCTCTCTCATGGCGCCAAGAAGTTCTCGAAATCGGTAGGGAAGAGGCTCTGTCACCACGGCCGCGTACTCGGCCCGTAGGTGAGCTTCGAACCGCCGGCTCCCTCCCGTCGCCTTGGCCGTGAAAGCGAATATTCTTCTGCGTTCGGGACGACGGGCGCTCATGCGCACCATTTATCCGTTCGCCAAAATAACAAATCATGAATTCGTTCCCACCATACGATCTGTCTTGACTTCATACAGAAGTAAATCAGTGGTGGGTTAACGAATCTGAAATTACGATTGGTTGAAATACAGTCAACTGCCCGCCACCTCTGCGGAACAGCACGCTTCAGACGACAGCCCCTTTCTATAGAAAGAGATGCGGGGGAATGATTCTATCTCGTTGGAACAGGCTCGGGCCCGGAATAGTCGTAGAATCCCTTGCCGGCTTTCTTCCCAACCCAGCCTGCTTCAACATATTTCACGAGCAATGGACACGGTCTGTATTTGGTGTCGGCAAGACCATCATGCAAAACTTGCATGATCGACAGGCATGTATCGAGCCCGATGAAGTCGGCAAGCGTCAAAGGCCCCATCGGATGATTTGCGCCCAGGCGCATCGCCGTATCAATGCTTTCAACCGTGCCAACACCCTCGTAAAGAGCGTAGACGGCCTCATTGATCATAGGCACAAGGATCCGGTTGACGATAAAGGCCGGGTAGTCCTCGGCATTCGTGGTCGTCTTCTCTAGGCGCCCTGCAAACTCGATGGCGGTTTCATAGGTTTCCTGATCAGTTGCGAGCCCACGGATCACTTCAACCAGCTTCATCAGCGGAACGGGATTCATGAAGTGCAGCCCGATAAACCGTTCGGGACGGTCGGTGACGGATGCAAGCCGTGTGATCGAAATGGACGACGTATTCGTCGCCAGAAATGTGCTCGTAGGCACGATTTCGCAGAGTGAACGAAAGATCTGTTCCTTGATTTCCCGGCGCTCTGTGGCGGCCTCAATAACAAGGTTGGCGGCCTCATGGTCCTTCAAGACAGTTGTCGGCTTAATGCGCCCGAGCGCAGTATCCATATCGCCCTGATTGTATTGTCCCCGCCCAACCTGGCGGGCCATATTACGTTCAATCGCTTTCATGCCTTTGGCGAGAGACTCTTCGGAAATATCGCTGAGAACGACGTCGTATCCGGCTAGCGCGCTGACATGGGCGATACCATTCCCCATCTGGCCCGCGCCAATCACGCCAATTGTCTTCAGGTCTTCCATAAGTCTCGTCCAGATCGTCGTAAAAGAGAGATGTCATATCCTGTTTGTGCAGTGCGTCAAACACAAGTCTGGGATGCAGTCGCCGCGGGTATATCCGCAATCCTGCAAGATGGTCCCGCCCGCAGACGGTCCGACAACACCGAAGCGGGAAACTCAGGATCGATCCCGCGCTACGCGGTGTAAATCATCCTGCGCGTCATGCCGCCGTCCACTGTCAGCACCTGCCCCGTCACAAAGCCGGCACCAGACAGGTAGACCACCGCATCCACGATATCTTCGACTTCCCCCGCTCGGCCGACTGGATGCTGCGCGTGTTCCTCACCAGACAGCACGTCACCAGTTGAATTGATCCAGCCGGGCGCAATTGCGTTGGCCCTGACATCCGGCCCGAGACCGATGGCCAGCGCATGCGTCAGGCCAATGATTCCGCCCTTAGCCGCCGCATACCCATAGGTGTCCGGCTCCGACTGATAGGCTCGGGTCGATGTCATATTGACGATACTGCCCTTGGCAGCGCGCAAATAAGGCATGCATTCTCGCGCCATCAGGAAACTGCCGTTCAGGTGCGGTGCGATCCAGCTATTCCAGTCATTGAGACTCATCTCCTCAAGAGGACCGGCGACCGGGTCGGCTGGCCCGCCATTGTTCACGAGCAGGTCAAGCTGTTCGAACCCTGCTTCTGCGACCGCGGCGCGAATACTCTCTTCGGATGACAGGTCACACCAAATCGGCTGAATCCCGTCTTTCGGGAGCGAGGCAAGACCATCATGATCGATATCCAGCGCAGCGACGTGCCAATCTTCATTGGCAAAATGCACGGCAATTGCACGGCCGATACCCGACGCCGCACCTGTTACGATGGCTGTTCGCATGAAATCTCCTGATCATGGCTTAGCTCGCTCTATACAAAACAACCCGCAACTCCCCTAAGGAGTTGCGGGTTGAATTCAGTCAGGGCTGAAAAGCTTACAGCGCCTCGGTCAGTTCCGGGACGGCATTGAAGAGGTCTGCAACCAGGCCATAATCGGCGACCTGGAAAATCGGAGCCTCTTCGTCCTTGTTGATCGCGACAATGATCTTGGAGTCCTTCATACCAGCAAGGTGCTGGATGGCCCCGGAGATGCCGACAGCAACATACAGTTCAGGCGCAACGATTTTGCCGGTCTGGCCCACCTGATAATCATTCGGGGCGTAGCCCGCATCGACAGCGGCGCGCGAAGCGCCGACAGCTGCTTCCAGCTTGTCAGCCAGCGGCACGATCAGGCGATCGAATTCTTCTTTCGAGCCCAGCGCGCGGCCACCGGACACGACGCGTTTCGCGCCAGCCAGTTCCGGACGGTCGGATTTGACCATCTGCTCCGACACGAATTCGGATTTGAATGGTCCTGCAGGTGCATCAGCTGCTTCGACCGAAGCCGAACCATCTTCACCAGCAGCTTCGAACGCTGTGCCACGAACCGTGATGACTTTCTTCGCATCGGAAGACTTCACCGTCAGGATGGCGTTACCGGCATAGATCGGACGCTCGAACGTGTCGGTGTCGATGACATCCGTGATATCCGACAGCTGCATGACGTCCAGCTTGGCCGCGATACGCGGAGCCATGTTCTTGCCCGTCGTCGTAGCCGGGATGAAAACGGCGTCATAGCCGGACATCATTGGAACAACGAGGGCTTCCATGGCTTCCGCCAGTTGCTTGGCAACCGAGGCGCCATCCACGTGAACGACCTTGCGGACACCGGAAACCTTGGCTGCAGCAGCTGCCACGTCGCCTGCGCCTTCGCCAGCCACCAGGATGTCTACGTCGCCGCCAAACTTTGCAGCTGCGGTAACAACTTTGTGGGTCGCGTCGTTCAGGGACGCATTGTCGTGTTCAGCAATAACCAGAACAGCCATTAGATCGCTCCTGCTGATTTGAGTTTCGAAACAAGCGTCGCAACGTCTTCGACCTTTTCACCCGCCTCGCGCACAGGCGGCTCAGTTACTTTCACAACTGACAGGCGCGGCGAGATGTCGACGCCATAATCGCCGGGAGCTTTCTCATCGATTGGCTTCTTCTTCGCCTTCATGATGTTTGGCAGAGACGCGTAGCGCGGCTCGTTAAGGCGCAAATCGACGGTGACAATTGCCGGTGTGGCCAGTTTCACGGTCTGCAAGCCGCCATCGACTTCGCGGGTCACGGTCAGGGCGTCGCCGTCCTTCTCAATCTTGTAAGCGAATGTGCCTTGTGGCCAGTCCAGCAACGCTGCCAGCATCTGGCCGGTCTGGTTGGAATCATCGTCAATGGCCTGCTTGCCGAGGAGCACCAGGTCCGGGCTCTCTTCTGCAACAACTTTTGCAAGGATTTTCGCAACAGCCAGCGGTTCGACGGTTTCGTCCGTATTGATCAAGATGCCGCGGTCGCCGCCCATGGCCAGCGCCGTGCGAATGGTTTCCTGAGCCTGTTTCGGACCGATGGACACGATCACAACTTCGGTCGCCGTGCCGGCTTCCTTCATGCGAACTGCTTCTTCGACAGAAATCTCGTCAAATGGGTTCATCGACATTTTGACGTTTGCGAGATCGACACCCGTCTGATCGGGCTTCACCCGAACTTTGACGTTATAGTCGATGACGCGTTTGACCGGTACCAGGACCTTCATACAACCGCTCCAGACATAGTTGGAATTAAACTCGTGTGGGGTGTGCCTAACGCCCGCGCAGAAAAGACGCAAGGTTGACGTTGACGTAAGTGTCAATTTGGCGCGGAAAATTTTGCAAAGCTCGCGCCGGTGTGCTGCAGAAATGCAATTCCCTGCCCCAGATAGCCCGTAGCACACGGGGAGCTTGGCCGTTTTGCAAACCTGCGCTAAACGCCTCCCTTCTCCTGATCAGACCAAATTCGAAGAGGGCGCCATGGCAGGCCATAGTAAATGGGCAAATATCCAGCACCGCAAAGGCGCACAGGACAAGAAGCGCGCCGTACTCTTCGCGCGCCTGTCCAAAGAAATCACGATTGCATCCAAGATGGGCGGGCCAGATCCGGATGGAAATCCGCGCCTACGACTCGCTATCCAGAACGCGAAGGGCCAGTCCGTCCCCAAGGACAATATCCAGCGCGCCATCGACAAGGGCCAGGGAGGCGGCGGCGAAGACTATGTGGACATCCGCTATGAAGGCTTCGGGCCCGGCGGTGTTGGCGTAATCGTCGAGGCGTCAACGGACAACAAGAACCGCACGGCGACCGTTGTGCGCACAGCCTTTTCGAAGAATGGCGGCAATCTGGGCGAAACGGGGTCGGTCTCATTCAGTTTCGATCAGGTTGGCGAGATCGAATATCCTGCGAGCGTGGGCACCGAAGACGAAGTCATGGAAGCGGCGATCCTTGCGGGCGCTCAGGACGTGGAATCAGATGCCGAAAGCCACTGGATCTACACGGCTCGCGAAGACCTCCAGACCGTAGCCGACGCGCTGACTGAACATTTCGGCGCTGATGTCGAAGCCAAATCGACAAAATTGATCTGGAAGCCGCAGAACAACATCCCGGTCGACGGCGACGCCGCCGACACGTTGATGAAGCTGCTGGACGTGCTCGACGAATTGGATGACGTGCAGAATGTCTACGACAATTCCGAACTGTCCGACGCCGAAATGGCGCGCCTCGCCGAGGGCTGAGTCAACCTTCTGACCAAATTCAAAGTTCCGTTTGGCAGCCAGTTGGATTGCTTGACATTTTCCGATATGAATATACTTTGTTTTTCAAAGTTATTTGTGGAGACGAAAATGAGCCCTCAATCCCTCACCGATGATCTTGCCTATGTGCGCGATCTGGCAGAAGCCGGACAGAAGGCGCCGCTCCTCGGCGGACGCTTCCTGATCTTGTGGGGCGCGCTGACCACACTGGCCTATCTCGGTCACTACGCCATTGCGACGGGCATGTGGGGTCTTTCGCCCATGGCGTTCGCGTTCCTCTGGATCGGCTATGTCGTCCTCGGCATGGGCGGCATGTTCATCATGCAGGCAGGCTTCTCTGCCCACAAGCCGGGCGCCGCCTCAGTGGGAAATCAGGTTTCTCGCATCGTTTGGCAGGCGGCAGGATATTTTCTTGGCGCCTACTTCATGGGAGCCTTCATCGCGGCCCTGTTAGGCCAAGGTACCGCCGCCTTCATGTGGTCAGTCCCAATGGTGATCGGGCTCTATGGCCTGGCCCAATACGTATCCGGCGTGATGGCACAAAACCGCATCCTCTCTCTTAGCGGCAGTGCCGCCATGGCCAGCACATTGCCAGCGGTGCTCCTCATGCAGACGCCTTACATCGTGCTTCTCGGATCAGCCGTAGCGGCGCTCTGTGTCCTGTTACCCGGCCTTCTATTGATGCGGAACGAACCCTCGGAAACAGTGTAACGCCCATGCCCGAGAAAAACCCCTTCGATCACAACGACATCGACGATGTCATCCATGGGCGTCTCCGCCTCGGCATCATGGCTTACCTTTCCAGTGTCAGTCCCGCCATTTTCGGAGAGCTGCGCGACAAGGTCGGGGCGACAGATGGAAACCTGTCCACGCATTTGCGTAAACTGGAAGAGGCCGGATATGTCGAACTGGAAAAGCGCTTCGTTGGCCGCCGGCCCCAGACACGTATCCACTTGACTGAGCCGGGCCGAAAAGCCTGGATGGTCTGGCTGGACCGGATGCAGTCGCTGATGCGGGCAGCAGAATAAGGGTCAGGGTCCGATCAGGCGAATCTGTTCATTGCCGGCTTCGCCGGTCCGGGCAAAATCCTTCCAGCCCAGCGCCTCATAGGCCTTCCGCGCCGGCGAATTTTGCGCATCGACATCAAGCAGTAGCGGCTCTCCCATCACGTCTCGCCCGACATGCAACAGGCCGCGACCAACGCCGCACAGGCGCCAATCAGGCGCCACAAAGAGATGATCGACATAGCCGGAATCGGGACGCAGCGTCAGGAAGCCGACCACGCCCGCCTGCGGCTCCTCTGCGACCCAGGCCCGCGCCGTCGGCAGGGAGTTGAACAATTGCCTCAGATAGGGTGCCGCCGGACCGCGCCACGGAAACTCTCTCAGGCAATCACGAAACAATTGATAGCACGGGCGATAGTCCCGGCGTTCAAAGTCACGGATATGCCAGCCTGCTCCGGTATGTGTGTACATGTGAAAAGAGTGGGCCCGATGCATGATCAGGTCCACTCTTTATCTCAGACGCATTTCGGCAAATTGCCGAATGCCTACATTTGCATCGTCCAGCCTTCGATACCCATCGCCGCCTGACGGACCGCTTCTGACAGGGTGGGGTGAGCATGACAGGTACGGGCAATATCTTCCGAGGCCGCACCGAATTCCATGGCGACGCAGATCTCGGCAATAAGTTCGCCAACGCCCACACCAACCATATGAACCCCGAGGATTCTGTCGGTCTTCTTGTCGGCCAGCATTTTTACGAACCCGTCTGTTTCGTGGTTTGTGCGGGCGCGCGAATTGGCCATGAAGGGGAATTTGCTTTTCACATATTCCACGCCGGCTTCTTTCAGCTGCTCTTCCGTTTGACCGACCCATGCCATTTCCGGCTTGGTGTAGACCACGCTTGGCACGAGGTCGTAATTCACATGACCTGCCTTGCCAGCGATCAATTCAGCAACAGCCGTGCCGTCGTCCTCAGCCTTGTGCGCCAGCATCGGCCCGTGAATGCAATCGCCCACAGCCCAGACGCCGTCAGCGACCTTGAAGTGACCATCGGTCACTTGCACGACGCCGCGCTTGTCTGTCGTGCCGCCAACCGCTTCGAGGCCAAGGCCTTCCGTATACGGCTTGCGACCAATCGCAACGATTACGACATCGGCGTCAAGCACTTCAGTTTCACCGCCCGCAGCCGGCTCCATGCTCAGCTTCAGTTTGGATTTGAGTTTCTCGACGCCTGTCACTTTCATGCCGAGACGGAAATTCAGTCCCTGCTTCTTGAAGATCTTCTGGGCTTCCTTGGCGACATCCGCATCGGCGCCCGGCATGACGCGATCAAGATACTCCACCACAGTCACTTCCGAGCCGAGACGTGCCCAGACCGATCCCATTTCGAGACCGATCACACCGGCCCCGATCAGGACGAGACGTTTTGGAATCGAGGTCAGCGACAGCGCACCGACATTTGTCACGACGCGTTCTTCATCGATCTCAATGCCTGGAAGGTTGGCTGGCTCAGAGCCCGTCGCGATCACGATGTTCTTCGTGTCCAGGGTCTGGGTCTTACCATCGAGTCCTTTGACTTCAACTTTCCCTTTGCCAAGGATCTTGCCGCGGCCCTTGATGTAATCGACCTTGTTCTTCTTGAAGAGAAATTCGATACCCTTGGTCAGACCGTCAACCGCTTCGGTTTTCTGAGCCATCATCTGGTCGAGATCAATTTCCAGCTTGCCGGTCTTGATGCCCATGCCTTCAAATTCGTTCTGCGCTGTTGCGTAGAGTTCCGAAGCATGCAGAAGCGCCTTGGAGGGGATACACCCGACGTTCAGGCAAGTGCCGCCCAGCACACCGCGATCTTCGATACACACGGTCTTCAGGCCGAGCTGTCCGGCACGAATTGCGCAATTGTAGCCGCCGGGGCCGCCACCGATAATGACGACGTCGTATGTCTCAGCCATGGGGTAATCTGCCTTGCTTAGAGGGCCCAGTAGGATTGAGCCGCCAAACTAGGCATTTTGCTTCTGAAATCAATGCGGCAGGGTCTGCTAGTTTGGATTAGCTGCGTTTCGTTACGACAAGGCCTGCGAAAAGCACCCAAAACACACCGGTGATAACGACTTCATCCGTCCAGAGGATCGGATCAGCGCCTGACAATACCATCAGACCCGCTAGCAGCGTGAATACGAGGATTCCTCCCAGTGCGACCCAGCGTCCAAAACCTTTTCCAGCCATGATAGCGAGCCCGCCGAGCAGAATGAGCCCCGTTGCGACCAGTCGCACCAAGCTTGTAGGCGGTTGCATAAGCGCGTCCGACAGACCACTGCCCCGATTAACCAGCATGTTGACGGTTGCTGCGCCGCCCCAGAACAGCCATCCCCCCAGCAGCGCCAGAACTAGTCCAATGATACGCCTTACGCTCATCATGTTTGATCCTCATCCCTTTTATTGGAGAAGGTACGGGCATGACGGCACGACAGCAAATGCTATCTGGCTTTGGAACGCTCAGACGGCGCGGCGACGACGCGCATTCATCTTGCGGCCATGGGCGGCAAAGCTCGCGCGCTGACGAGCAATCGCAGCAGGCACAATGGCCGGCCGGACCGGCTTTGCCGGAACCGACCGCTTGCGCTGATCCGGCAAGGGCTCACTGACAAGCACCGGCTGGGAAAGGACCAATGGAGCCACTTGCTCAGCGGATTCCGCCTTGCGCTGTGTCCGCAATCGCAATTCCCACACGGCGAGCATCAGAAGCACCGCACCAGCGCATGCCCCCGCAATGGCGCCTTCGGCTGCGCTGGGATCATTCCACCAACCGGGCTCGAACGTCACGAGATAAAGACACGGGATTCCCGCGACGACGCCCATAAAATACCACAGCACACCGCCCGGGCGACGCGCGGCAATCATTGCAGCCGAGCAATAGAAACACAGCGCCGCGAGCAGATAAGGCCCACCATGAGCAATGCCGAGCTGGCGCCAGTCCACGCTCTCCAAACCAGACGCGATATCATCCTGCACCACCCAGCTGAGCGCCATCATGATTGAGGGCCACCGCACAGCCGTCAGCGCGCCGAAGGCAAAGGCGATCGCATATACTGTCAGCAGGATGGCAATGAGGCGGCGGAGCATCCCTCTCGCGTAACACGGCTACGGTAACTACCCGCTGAACGCGATGTTGCGAATTTGATCTATCTCGGGTCGTCCGACGGCTCGTCATTTCCCGTCCCGCAGATCCGCGAGTCGATGCAATAGTTCAGCACGCCCATGGCCAGCTTCGGTTCCGGCGGGACCGTCTCGGAGCGTACCTCGGGCTCAGCTTCGGCCACTTCGCCCGCCTCCGCAGCAGCAATGCGGAACAGCCCACGCACCGTTTGCTGTTGGCGCAATGCAGTCCGCACCAGACGGGTAATGTAATCGACCGGAGCATCAATCTGTTGAAAGCCCTGCTGGGGTGAAACCGGCAAGCGCGCACCTTCCGGCAGGACCATGGCGATCATGGATTGAGGGCCCAGCGGCGGCCCGGCCTGCAGGCCCGGTTCGCCAAAGATATCCTTTGCCAGGAATACGGTTTCGCCCGCCTCACGCACTGGCCAGCGTCCCGCTGCTTCAACCGGGTTCGGATAGAGCTGGGTCAGCACTTCATCGGCATTGTAATCGAACAGGACCAGTTTTCCCCGCACGGGCAAGGTCACTTTCAGGTCGACCATTTGGCCGTTCTCGACGACCGACACTTGCTGGCCTGCCGCATTCACCAACGTGACCGGCATATCTTTGACGATCGTATCGAAATCGTGCTGCACGCTCGAAACAAGGTCAGGTACGCCGCGCGTGGGCGGTGGAACCTGTGCATACTGAACGAAATTCGCATCCGGCACATAGGTGCGAATCCAATCCGCATACGCAGATACCCGCGTATAGGCGCCGGGGCTCTCCTGCCGTCCGCACCCGACACCCCAGCTGACAACGCCGATCTGGTAGGGACAACCATTCTTGTCGTATTTCACCAGTGGACCGCCACTGTCGCCCTGACAGGCATCTTGGCCGCCTTGCTCCAGCCCGGCGCAGACGAGCGTCTTATCCACGATCAGCGACTGGTAATCCGCCGGGTAGCCTTCCAGCATGGAGGCCTTGCGAAGGCGCGCCTGACACACCGATGCTGCCACGGTTGGGGCCGAAGTTTCCTGCAAGACGAGGCTCGGCGCAGCGAGTGCGAAATTGCGCGCATTCTGCCATTTGGTGCGTTGGCCCGGCTCCAGTTCCAACAGATTACCAAACCCGGCCACCCAAGCCTCCTCACCCGCCTTGGACAATCTGTCCGTCGTCGCATCTGTCGACAGGGTCGCAAGTGGTCCCTCCCATGGCGTGTCGAGTTTCATGAGCGCGATGTCCGCACCCTTGTAGATGTCTTCGGCGCCCGCATAAGCCGGGTGCGTGACAACCTTCGTTACGAATGCAGCTTGTGACCCTTCCGGGGTGCGCCCGAGATCGCCGGTGCCAAGCTGGACCCGAATGGCTGCGATCTTCCGCTCCGGCCCACCATCTCCTGCATCCTCGAAGGCGAAAACGCGTCCGCTCTGTTCCGAAACCCTGAAGCCTTCGACGCAATGTGCGGCGGTCAGGATCCATTCTTTCGAAATTGCTGCCGCGCCACAGACATGGAAGGCGCCCCGTTGCGTGTTCAGCTGGATCGACGCGATGCCAGGCCAGTTGGCAAGATGTGCGTTGACGCCGCCAACGACTTTGGCACCGGTGGGCGTATCCTCCACGCGACAGGCGCGATCCTGTGCAGACGCGCTGAAACCGGAAGAAATGGCGGCGGCCAAAAGGCCCACAGTCAATGTTGAAACTCTACGCATGTTGCTACGTCCTCCCATACAGGAAGATTAACCATGCCAGCGCAAAAGCGCCAATATACTTGTCGGGTCAGGCTTAGCCCGCAAAGGCCTTTTCGATGACGAATTCTGCTGGCGACGCGTTCGAACCCTCGGTCAAGCCCGCCTTGATCATCAGATCCTTCACATCCTGGATCATCTCCATGGAGCCACAAATCATGACGCGGTCGGTTTCCGGGTTCAGGGGCGGTACGCCAAGGTCCTCGAACAGTTTCCCACTGTCGATCAGATCAGTAATACGGCCCTTGTACTCATAGTCCTCGCGCGTGCAGCTTCCATAGCGACGCAGTTTGCCCTGAGCCAGTTCGCCAAGGAATTCATGATTCAGCGTCTCTTCCACGATTTCCTTGGAATAATCGAGTTCCGCGGCTTCACGGCAGGTATGGGTGACGATGACTTCGTCGAATTTCTCATACGTCTCCGGATCGCGCACGACACTGGCGAACGGCGCAAAGCCCGTGCCGGTGGAGAAACAATAAAGCCGCTTGCCCGGCACCAGCGCGTCATGCACCAGCGTACCGGTCGGCTTCTTGCCGAGCAGAACCTTGTCGCCCGGCTGAATCGCTTGCAAGCGAGACGTCAACGGGCCGTCAGCGACCTTGATCGAATAGAATTCGAGCTCCTCATCCCAGCTTGGGCTGGCAATGGAATATGCGCGAAGCAATGGACGGCCGTCATCTTTATAGAGCCCGATCATCACGAACTCGCCTGACCGGAATCGGAAAGTCGACGGCCGGGTCAAACGGAACCGGAACAGCCGGTCCGTATAGTGTTTCACCTCGAGGACGGTTTCCTCAGTCGGCGCGTTCGGGTTGACCTTCTTGGCGGCAACAGGCGTCGCATCTGCAGTCATATCAGGGCATCTCGCTCTTGCATTGTCTCGCGGCGTCACATGACGTCAGGCCGCACTGAATGCAATGCGTCAGATGAACAGTTGAGTTTTACTGAAGAGTTGGCGCTCTGGAAAGCCTAGAGCGGAGAGACCTCTCCTACCCAATGAATGGCGGGCTCCGCCAACGGGTAGGCTCCATCCAGTTCATATATATTCTCATAGCCATAGCCGTAGAGATTGATGAAGGTCGGAACGTTCAACGCCAGCTCGATCCGCTTGACCGGAACAGGCGCAACATTGTCCGTGAAATTGTTGTTGCAATAAATCAGGATGCGCGTGTCTTTTGACGGGATCAGTTGTGCGAGCTTGTCATCGGTGAAGTCGGAGAAGTTCAGATGAGCAGCACCATCGATGTGTCCCAAGCGATAAGCTTCAGCGCTGCGCGTATCCAGGATAATCGTATCGCTATCGGCTTTCATTTCGTTGAACGTGTCGAGATCGACCAGACGCGAAGACCGGTAATCTGAGATTTCAGCTGAAAGGTCCACAAAGCCATCATAATCGACCTGGCTTTCCTGCGCCTGAGCCATTAGTCCGCATCCGATAAAAGCGGCCAGCGTGATGAGCCCGAGAATTGCGTTTCCTTTGACACCCATGGCGTCAATCCTTTCTGCGTACTTCTCCACAGTATCGCAGTAAGATTACCTTCAATTGAGGCGGGAATGGGCAATTTGAAAGAGTTTCCTAAGGCTATTCAGGCTCTTGGATGCGCGGCGGCATGCACATCGCGCAAGCGCTCGGCGTCCACGCCTGTATAGACTTGAGTGGTGGAAAGCGACGCGTGGCCCAGTAAAGTCTGGATCGCACGGAGGTCTGCGCCAGCTGCCAGAAGGTGCGTCGCAAAGGCGTGGCGAAGCGCATGTGGCGTCGCAGTATCCGGCAAGCCGAGCACCGCGCGGAGCTTCTGCACCAACCCTTGAATCAGGCGTGGATTGAGCGCCCCGCCCTTCGCCCCCCGGAACAACGCATCGTTGCGACCCAGATTGTAGGGACAAAGACTTGCATAGGTATCAACGGCCTTCCGTACTACCGGAATCAGGGGCACGATCCTCACCTTGCCGCCTTTTCCGGCAATTCTCAGTCGCTCCGGCGCCGGAATATCTCCGCCGGTCAGGCTGAGGGCTTCAGAGATCCGCAGGCCCGCACCATAGAGCAGTGACAGTACCGCCGCGTCGCGTGCATTTATCCAGGCCTCGGAATCAGGGTCTGTCCCGGCTTCTTCAATCAGATCCTTCGCGGCCTCAATTGATACCGGCCGCGGCAGGCGCTGTGGACGCTTCGGACCCTGCAAATAGGCGATCTCCGCGTTTTCAATGTCATATGTGCGGCCCAGCCAGCGATACAGCGCCTTGATGGAGGAAAGAAGCCGCGCAATTGAGGCATCCGACAATCCGTCCCGGCGGCGCTGGGCGAGGAAGCTTCGCACGTCGCGAGCCTTGAGTTTGTCCAACCGGTGCGGCGTCGGGGCTTCGCCAAGATGTGTATTCAGGAACCCAAAAAAGCCAGCAAGATCGCTCTGATAAGCCTCAACCGTCTTGTCCGCCATACGGCGTTCGTCAGTCAGGTAGGCAGTAAAGGCGGCCAGAGTTTCCATCATGCCAATCTGGCAGGTCGGTCTTAACTTTGCCTTGCCTCAGCGAATGTCGAAAACAATCAGGGCTGGATGAGTTTTCCCGCCCAATCGAACAGCTTGCCGGAATCATCTGGGGTCAGCGCGTCTACGACATCGAGCAAATGTCCGGCTGATTGCGCCGGTGAGAACAATTGCCCATCCGGCACATTGGCCTGGAACGGTTCAGACAAACCAGTCTCAACCGTGCCGGGATGGAGCCCGATACAAATCGACTCCTTGTTTGTCCGCCCACATTCGATGGCATAGTTTCGAACCAGCATGTTGAGCGCTGCTTTCGATGCGCGGTAGGCGTGCCAGCCGCCGAGATGGTTGTCGCCGATAGAACCGACCCGGGCTGACAGCGGCGCAAACACCCACCGACCGGACCGAGGCATGCGACCGAGCATGTGTTTGGCAATCAATGCTGGCGCAATCGTGTTGGCAGCGAAAATGCGTTCGAAACCATCCCGGCTCTGATGGCGATAGGATTTTTCAGGTTGGAGGCTCTTGCCCTCATGTAGGCGCCCGATGGCAACCATGCAGAGCGTGACGTCTCCTGCTGAAGCCGCCTCCTGTGCGGCTGCTTCGACAGCGGATTCATTCAATGCGTCGGCTTTCAGACCCGTTGCCCCCGCAGGGGCATCGCCGGAACGGGAAACCCCAAAAACGGTTCGATAGACCCCACGCGTCAACAGGGCGTCCACCAGGGCGCGGCCTACACCGCCCGATGATCCAAATACGACAGCATTCATGCCAATCGATCTAGGACGAAGTGATGTGCAGGCAAAAAAAGAAGGGCGGCCAAACAGGCCGCCCCTCAATACTCTACCAATTACTCTACTATCCATGAAGGTACACGAACTGTGCTTAACCCTTCATGAATATGTTGACGCACGCCTAGCTTTGTTTGGCCAGCAGGTTGCGAATTTCTTCCAGCAGCACTTCCTGGCGCGGTGGCGCAGCGGGCGCGGCTTCTTCTTTTTTCTTCATGTTGTTCATGCCCTTGATGATCATGAACATGACAAATGCCACGATGATGAAGGAGATGATCGCGGCGATGAAATTGCCCAGTTCGACGACTGCGGCTTCCTTCACCACTTCACCAGCCGCATTCACTTCAGCCGGCGTAACCGTATAAGCGATGGAGGCGAGGTCGATGCCGCCCATGATCGGTGCGAGCAGGGGCAGGAACACGCCCTGAATGAAAGCCGTCACCACGGTTGCGAACGCCCCGCCCATGACGAAGCCTACGGCCATGTCGACCAGATTGCCCTTCAAGGCGAACTCTTTGAATTCCTTCAGCATCCCTATGCCCCTTTTTTGCTAGGATCTTTCAATTAAGAGCGCGAATTAGGCCGCATATTTGCCAAGAGCGTCAAGTCGTCACACTCAGTGGAATAACAGTCGCAACCTAACGGGCTTCAGGATCTTCGCCGCCATTCACACGCGCGCGCAGCTCCTTGCCAGCCTTGAAGAAGGGCACTGATTTCGCCGGAACTTCAACAGATTCCCCGGTGCGCGGGTTTCGACCTTTGCGCGCATCCCGATGGCGAACAGAGAACGCCCCAAATCCGCGCAACTCAACACGATCACCACGCGAGAGAGCAGATCCGATCTCTTCCAGAATAACATTGACCACACGCTCCAAGTCTTCCTGGCGCAGGTGACTGTATTCCACAGCGAGTTTTGCAATCAATTCGGACTTCAGCATGTCTTTGATATTACACGCATTTGCGGCGGGAGCGCTAGGCCCCCGCCGCAAACATTTCATCAATTTTAGAATACTGATCCGGAGACCGGATCAGCCGCCTCAGGCGTTGGCCAGTTCTTCCGACTGGGCCTTCCACTCAGCGCCTTTGCCGGACGTACCAACTTCCTCTTCGAGAGTAGCCAGCTGAGCATCCGTCAGCGCAGCAATCTGCCAGAAGTGGTAGATACCGGCTTCGTTCAGCTTTTTCTCGAACGCCGGACCGACGCCCTTGATCTGCTTCAGATCGTCAGCATCTCCCTGAGGACCGGACAGGCGGCCACTCTCGTCCAGCGCAGACGCGTCAGCCGTGGCCACGCCATCCGTGCTCGGTGGGGTCGGGGTGACCTTTTCCGAGGTTTCCTTGGACGTTCCGGACGAAGCCAGCGCTGCACCGAGGATATCGCCGAGCGACGCACCGGCATCTGCCGATCCGTACTGTGCAACGGCTTCTGCCTCTTCGGCGATTTCGAGGGCCTTGATGGACAGTGAAACACGTCGGGACGAACGGTCCACCGACATCACTTTTGCGTCGATCTTGTCGCCAACCGCAAAGCGTTCAGGACGCTGGTCTGCACGATCACGAGACAGATCGGAGCGACGGATGAAGGATTTCATCGCCGGGGAGCCGAACTCGATTTCGATACCGCCCGAGGTGATCTCGGTGACAGTACAGGTGACAATCGTGCCGCGCTTCACGCCGGAACCGCCATCTGCAGGTGCTTCGATCGGATCGCCGGACAGTTGCTTGATGCCGAGCGAAATGCGCTCTTTATCAACATCAACATCCAGGACTTTCGCCTTGACCATGTCACCCTTGTTGAAGGCTTCAATGGCTTGCTCGCCGGACTTGTCCCAAGCGATGTCGTTGATGTGCACCATACCGTCGAGGTCCGGGCCGAGGCCAACGAACAGACCGAATTCCGTGATGCCACGAACTTCGCCTTCAATTTCCGTACCGATCGGATGCTCTGCGAGGAATGCGGTCCATGGGTTGTCCATGGTCTGCTTCAGGCCGAGCGAGATGCGGCGCTTCTCGGAATCGACGTCCAGAACTTCCACGTCGACTTCCTGAGAGGTCGAGAGGATTTTGCCCGGATGGACGTTTTTCTTCGTCCAGCTCATTTCGGAGACGTGGATCAGACCTTCGACACCATCTTCCAGCTCCACGAAGGCGCCGTAATCGGTGATGTTGGTAACCTGGCCCTTGAGGCGCGCACCAACCGGATAACGGATGTCGATGCCATCCCACGGGTCGGAACCAAGCTGCTTCATGCCGAGCGAGATACGCTGTGTGTCAGGGTTGATCTTGATGATCTGGATTTCGACTTCCTGACCAACTTCCACAACCTGCGACGGATGATTGATCCGCTTCCAGCTCATGTCGGTGACGTGCAGGAGGCCGTCGATACCACCCAGGTCAACGAACGCACCATAATCGGTGATGTTCTTGACGATACCCTTGCGGACGTCGCCCTCTGCCATGTCGGAAACGATCTCTGCGCGCTGTTCGGCACGGCTCTCTTCGAGGATTGCGCGACGCGAGACAACGATGTTGCCGCGAGCACGGTCCAGCTTGAGGATCTGGAATGGCTGGATTTCGCCCATCAGTGGGCCAACGTCGCGAACCGGGCGGATGTCCACCTGGCTACCGGGAAGGAAGGCGTTCACACCGCCAAGGTCGACCGTGAAGCCACCTTTGACGCGGCCGGAAATAGCACCTTTGACAGGCTCTTCGGCGTTGAAGCATTTTTCCAGTTTGATCCAGCGCTCTTCGCGGCGGGCCTTGTCGCGGGACAAGACAGCGTCGCCAAGGGCGTTTTCGATGCGATCAAGGTAGACATCAACGATGTCGCCGGCTTCCGGCTCCTTGTCTTCCATCGAGAATTCTTTGACCGGGATGCGGCCTTCGGTCTTCAGACCGATATCAACCAGCACGGCGTCATTGTCGATACGAATGACGGTGGCCGGAATGACCTGGCCTTCCTGCATTGCGCTGGCGGCCGTGGACGATTCAAACATTGCTGCGAAATCGTCGGTCGAGGGATTGAAGTTATCTGACATTTGGGTTCCTTCGGGCGGGTCGAACGGCTCAAGGCAGGCGTGCACTATTGCAGCCTGCTCAGAACGACCCGAGAGCGTGGTCTCTTGCATTTGAAGTGGTGCGGCCTGTTTGGATTTGAGGTCTCTCAAATATGAGAGCAGCCCCTTCAGGCGCGGTTTCCACGGGCCATCGCCGCCTCAACAGCCGCAATCGCCTTTTCCACTGCGGCTTCTATAGTCAGGTCGGTCGTATCTATCAAGACAGCATCTGCCGCCATTTCGGCCGGGGCATCTTTGCGAGACTGGTCTCGTTGGTCGCGAACGCGCAATTGCTCGATCACCGTTTCAAGGGCGATGTCACTTCCCTGGCCGCAAAGTTCCTTCCAGCGTCGCGCACCGCGCACTTCCACGCTGGCGTCTACCCAGAGCTTCGCATCTGCTTCCGGCGCGATGATCGTTCCGATATCCCGGCCATCGAGCAGGGCACCCAGCGGCTGGGTTGCAAAAGCCCTCTGCAGTTCGAAGAGAGCCTGGCGAACTTCCGGAATCGCCGCCACCACGCTTGCTGCCTTGCCGGCCTCAGCTGTGCGAAGGTCGGCCTCGTCGAAATCGGCAAGATCCAGGCTGCGGGCAACCGCTGCGACGCCATCTGCATCATCCAGTGCAACCCCGGCACGCATCGCGGCAACACCGGTCGCGCGGTACAGTCGCCCCGTATCCATGTGCGGCAGGCCGTAATGGGCCGATAGCCGCTTCGCGATCGTGCCTTTGCCCGATGCCGTAGTTCCATCAATGGCGATAATCATGGGGGCGGGAAGTGAGCGATCCCAAGGGGCAAGTCAAGCCGGGGCTGCCGTCGCCTCCACAAACCCTTTCCAGCCGCTCATATAGTCGATGAAGCTCTCGCCCAGCCCCTCCTGGCGCAGATGCGCGCGCGAAACCGGTAGCGCTGTCGGCTCGAAATCCGGATTGGCGGATACCTGTTTTGGGAAATCATGGTGCAAGATCGCCCCCCGACCGACCACAACGAAATCAAGACCAGCCTCAACCGCTTCACGGCATTTCGCGGCTGTGGTCAGCTTTCCAGCCGCGCCCAACCGAACCTCGCCCCGCTCCAAATCGGTGAACCAGTCGACGAGCCGGCGGTCCTGATAGGCTTCATCAACAGGCGTCTTGAATACATCCCATAGTGAAAGATCCAGATAGTCGATCTGACCCTCGGCCATGACCCGCCGTGCAACTTCACGAACCTCCATCAGGTCCATGCCGAACCTTTCCGGCGAAAGACGCAGGCCAACCGAGAAATCGTCCCCGCAGGCTGCGCGGACGCCGTCGATTATCTCGAAGGTCAGACGGGCCCGGTTTTCCAGATTGCCCCCGTAGCGATCATCGCGTTTGTTAATCTCGGCGCTGAGGAATTGGCAGAGCAGGTATCCATGCGCCCCATGCACTTCGACGCCATGAAATCCTGCCGCTTCGCACCGGACCGCCGCTGCAATGAAATCGTCTCGCGCCTGCTCCACTTCAGCAAGCGTCATCGCCCGCGCGCCGAATTCCTCATTATCAGACGGACAGACTGGTTGCTGCCCCTCGATCAGCTCATGCGGCGTGCGCATGCCTGCATGATGCAACTGCACCACTGAGTGGCTGCCTGCGGCATTGATGTTCGCGGCAAGCTCGCGGAGTCCCGGCAAATGGGCATCCTCATAACAACCCAACTGGCCCGGAAAACCGATACCATGGGGATCAATCTGCGCCGCCGCCGTCATGGTCAGGCCAAAGCCGCCTTCGGCACGCATCGAAAGCCAACGGATCTCGTCGGCGCTTAGCAGGCCATCCGCATGGCTCTGTTGATTGGTGAGAGGGGCCAGCATGAACCGGTTTTTCAGGGCTGGGCCGTGCGCAAGAGTCAGGGGGGAGTTGAGGTCTGTCATTTGACCAAGATGCCCGCTTATCGGGTCTGGTCAATTTTGACCTTGCGGAAATCAGCCTTCCGATATTTCCGCGCCCAACTCCGCCATATGGCTCAGGAAGTCCGGATAGCTCGTCGCGATCATCGAGATGTCGTCAACGTGCACGGGCTTCTGGGACGCCGTTCCCATGACCAGCGCACTCATCGCGATGCGGTGGTCATGACGGGTCTCGACCAGACCACCTCCCGGAGGCGGGCCGCCGCAACCCTGGACCGCGAACCCGTCCGGGCGTTCCTCGGCCTCAACACCGTTGGCACGCAGCATGGCAACAACGGCACCGATCCGGTCCGACTCCTTGACGCGAAGTTCTTCGGCGCCGGTTACAATTGTCTCGCCGTCCGCAAAGGCCGCCATGACACCCAGGATCGGGAATTCATCGATCATCGAAGGCACAAGGCGTTCCGGCACCGCCTTGCCGGAGAGATGCGCCGACCCTGCATGAATGTTGATCAAACGTTCACCAGCCGCATCCCCCATTTCCTCCGCGCCCAGATGCGCGCCCATCAGATTTGCAACATCATAGAAGCCGGAACGTGTGGGGTTGGACATAATACCCTCAACCATCACATCGCCCAGCGGCGAGAGGATACCGGCCGCGACCAGGAAGGCGGCGGAAGATGGATCGCCCGGAATGGCCGCCTCAATGGCCGACAACATCTGTCCACCCGCCAGTGAAACACGGACACCCTCGCTTCCAATCCGCTCAGTGCCAACCTCGACACCGAAGCCGCGCAGCATGCGTTCGGTATGGTCGCGCGTCTGGCGCGCTTCTTCGACAATGGTGGTGCCCTCTGCGTTCAGTCCCGCCAGCATTACGGCCGACTTCACTTGAGCCGACGCAACAGGCGGCACATAAGTGATCGCCTTGAGACTTTCGGTCCCGACAATTGCGAAGGGCAACTGACCGTCCGGCCCGGCCGTGTCGAGACCCCGCATCAGGCGCAAGGGTTTCAGGATACGATTCATGGGGCGTGAGCGCAGGCTCTCGTCCCCGGTCATCTCCACATTGATCGGATAGCCGGACACCAACCCCATCATCAAGCGTGAACCTGTTCCGGAATTGCCAAAATCCAGTACTTTGGTCGGCTGGGTCAGTCCTTTTTCTCCAACACCGGTAACTTCCCAGGCACCCGGCCCCGTTTGTTTTACCGTTGCACCCAGGGCCTCCATTGCCCAGCCCGTGCGGAGCACATCTTCGCCCTCCAGAAGCCCGGTAAACCGGCTCTTTCCTGCCGCGAGCCCCCCGAAGATAAGTGCCCTGTGAGAGCAGGATTTATCACCCGGCGCACGTATAACGCCCTTGAGACTTTTAACGGGTCGGCTGGTCCAGACCATTTCAGGTACATTCCGTGGTTGATTGACGACGTGAAATGGGGCTTTGACAGCGTGCGGCGTTCATGGCAAGCGCCCGGCCATATCAAATTCAGAGAAGACTTAAAGGAGGCTGTCTCCCATGTCGAAAGACAAACTTGGAACCAAACAGGTCTGCCCGTCCTGCGAGGCACGCTTCTACGACCTCAACAAACGTCCGTGCGTCTGCCCAAAATGCGGCGAGGAGTTTGACCCGGAAGACGAAGTCATCCGCACCACGATCACGAAAGTGAAGGCCAAGGCTGCCAAGGCCGCGGTCAAGACCGAAGATGATGACGAGGATGATGACGACGAGGACGACTCCGCCGCCCGCACCAATGACGATGATGAGGACGAGGATGATGAAGTCGACGAGGAAGTCGCCAAAGAGCTTGGTGGCGACGAAGAAGAAGTGATCCTGGAAGGCGCATCCGAAGACGACGAGGACGGCGACACGCCCGCCAAGGTTCCTGCCGGCTTCAACGAGGAGGGTGTCGACGATGATGACGATGACGTCCTGCTGGATGACGACGACGATACCGATTTCGAAATCGACGCAGATGTCGACGATGATGACGACGACGATCTGCCGCTCGATGACGAGGATGATGAAAAATAAACTTGAATCACGGGAGCGGCGGATGTAACTGCGTCGCTTCCGGTTCGGGGCCATAGCTCAGTTGGGAGAGCGCTTGCATGGCATGCAAGAGGTCGTCGGTTCGATTCCGTCTGGCTCCACCATTTCCTTCCTCGCCCGAACCGGGCTCGTGCGGGAAGCCCGTTTTCTGAACCTCGCATGAATATTACGGCTGCAGCAGCACATCATCGTGATACGATGCCTTCAAGATGCCCCAATGCCGGCCTTGAACGGGAACCTTTATCCCCCACCTTTATTGTGAACAGTGGAACAGATCGTTCCGACGTTCGGCATGTCTGTCTCTTGCGACGGAAAGGATTGGAGCGATGACAACAGAACTGAAAACGAACCCGTTTGAAAACGATGCCTTCGTATATATCCGCCATCTTGATGCCGGAGAGCTTTCAGGGATTCTTCCCGCGAACGCCATCGACCAGATCGACGAACCTGAAGATTTGTTCGTCGTGGCATCTGCCGACGGAGTCCACTTGGCCGTAGTCCAGGGGCGTGAAGCCGCCTTTGCTGCCGCCCGGTCGCACGACCTCAAACCCCTGAGCGTGCACTAGGATACGATTTCAAACTAATACTTGCCTTTCCCTCCCCTTGGATTGAAATTCGATTCAAACCAAGGGGAGGGTTGAACTTTGAAACGCATTATTATGGGCTCTGTGTGTTTGAGTATTGCCGCACTGGCCTCATGCGGCGATTCCGCACCAAAAGATGATGCCGCCCCTGCCGCTGGCATAGTTTCGGCCAAAGGAGATTTTGCCACAAATTTGCAGACAGCCCTCATCGAGGCTGTTTCCGGCAGCACCGTCGAGCTTCCTGAAGGCCACTTCCAGCTTGAAACCGGCCTTTCCCTCGACGTGAACGGCATCACGCTTATTGGCGCGGGATCGGACAAGACCATACTCGATTTCTCCGGCCAAACCGGTGCCGGCGAGGGCCTTCTGGTTACATCGGACGATGTCACGCTGGCTGAATTCTCCATTCGCGACACCAAGGGCGACGGCATCAAATCCAAAGGAGCGGACCGGATCACCTATCGTGACCTGATCGTGGAATGGTCTGGCGATCCCGATGAAAGCAATGGCGCATACGGCGTATACCCGGTCGAATCACGAGACGTGCTCATCGAGCGCGTTGTTGTACGCGGTGCATCCGATGCGGGTATCTATGTCGGCCAGTCCAAAAACATCATCGTTCGCAATTCGGTCGCCGAGTACAATGTTGCTGGCATCGAGATAGAAAATTCGATGAATGCGGACGTTTACGGAAATATTGCCCAGCACAATACTGGCGGCATTCTTGTTTTCGATCTGCCTGACCTGCCGCAAACGGGCGGGCACTCAACGCGCATCTTCAACAATCAGATCATCGACAACAACACCCGCAATTTCGCCCCTGCCGGCAATATCGTGGCGGGCGTACCATCCGGAACGGGAGTCATCATCATGGCCAACCGTAACGTGCATGTGTTTTCGAACAATTTTTCAAACAATCGCTCGGCGCACATTCTGATGACAGCCTATCCCGAACCCTTCAGTGACGAAACATACAACCCTGTGCCTCGCGATGTCGTACTTGTTGGCAATTCCTATTCTGGCGGCGGCGGCGACCCCCAAGGCATGCTGCAACCCATCGCCGAAGCCATGGGAGGCATCCTGCCGGAAATCGTCAGCGATGGCGTAGTGGCATGGGAAGGCGGCAGTGTTCCGACAACCAACATCTCCATTCAGGAGGATGAGTCTGTTGGCTTCATCGATCTGGGCATTGGCAAGTATCCTGCCGATCCAGCCAGCATCGCCCCATCCAACCAGCGTCCCGACGCTGCGCCAGCGGAGCAACCATTGGCAGTCGTACTGCCACAGGATGAAAAATAGCGGCCGACACGATGATTGCGCGCCTTTTTCTGATTGCCTGCCTGCTGGTGACGGCCTGCGGCGGTTATGATCATACGGCCGCGCCATCCCTCGAAACAATCCTGAGCGACACGCCCGCCCAAACGCTATCAGAATACGGATTGTTTACAGACCGTGCCGCCGAAACGCCCGCAAACCGGGTTTTGGCATATGACCTCGTAAACCCACTCTTTTCCGACCACGCCGTAAAGCATCGCTTTGTTTTCGTGCCCGGCGGCGAACAGGCAATCTACTCGGATACGGATGTCTTCAGCTTTCCTGTCGGTACCGTGCTGGTAAAAACCTTTTCCTTCGCGCCGGACATGCGCACGCCCGACACAGACCGGTACAAGGTGGAGACAAGGCTCCTGATCCACAAGGAAGATGGTTGGGCCGCGTTTCCTTATATCTGGAACGCGTCCGGCACCGAGGCGACCTACGCGCCTGCGGGCAAGCAACGCAATATCGACATGATCGATCCTTCCGGAACGCCTTTGGGCATTCGTTACGCCATACCGAACAAGAACCAGTGCAAGACCTGCCACCAAAGCGGAGATTCGGTTCTACCGATCGGGCCAAAAGCGCGAAACCTGAATCATGACGGGCCGACAGGTTTCAGCCAACTCTCCAACTGGCAGGCTCGCGGCATAATCGATGGTGTTCCGGCTCATCCACCCGTGGTCCCTCCTGTCTGGGAGTCGAGCCTTCCGGTCGAGTCCCGCGCCCGCGCTTATCTGGATATAAACTGCGCCCACTGCCACAAGGCCGATGGATCAGCCTCCAACTCCGGCCTCTGGCTCGGCTGGACCGAAACCGAACCTGTAAAGCTTGGTCTCGGTAAACATCCGACTGCTGCCGGGCGCGGCTCAGGCGGGCGGAGCATGGTCGTAGAGCCGGGTCAGCCCGACCAGTCGATCCTGGTCTTTCGCATGGCCTCTGACGAAGCGGGCATCGCGATGCCGGAACTCGGCCGCAGCGTGATTGATGAAGACGGTCTCTTGCTGGTCCGGGAGTGGATCGAAAGCCTTGACGGGCGGGAGTAGTTCCAGCCTTGCCCTTGCCGGACCGCGAGCATAGGGTGCGCGCGTTTTGCACCCTCAAGAATGGCTCATCATGCCCGACACCCAGACAACAGACCTTCCCGTGACCCTGTCCGATATCGAAGCGGCCGCCAGCCTGCTCGAAGGCCAGATCGTTCACACACCGCTGAACCTGTCTCGGACCCTGTCTCATATTACCGGCGCAGAAGTGTGGGTGAAGTTCGAGAACCAGCAATTCACCGCCGCCTTCAAGGAGCGCGGCGCGCTCAACAAGCTGTCGAAACTGACCGACGACCAGAAGCAACGTGGCGTGATCGCGGCCTCTGCCGGCAACCATTCTCAGGGCGTGGCTTATCACGCGCGACGCCTGGGTATCCCGGCCACCATCGTGATGGCCAAGACCACCCCATTCAGCAAGGTCGAGCATACGCGGAGCCACGGGGCACGCGTTCTGCTGGAGGGGCTGATCTTCGACGAAGCCAAACAGTATGCAATGGAGGTTTGCGAGCGCGACAATCTTACCTTCCTGCACCCTTTTGACGATCCAGACATCATCGCAGGCCAGGGCACGATCGCACTGGAAATGCTGGCAGCCCAACCAGACCTCGACACGCTGGTCGTTCCGATTGGCGGCGGCGGACTGATCAGCGGCATCGCCATTGCGGCAAAGGCCCTGAAACCGGACATCCAGATCATCGGCGTCGAGGCGGCGATGTATCCTTGTATGCACGCCGCGCTTCGTGGCGAAACGCCAAAAACCGGCGGCGCCACGATCGCGGAAGGCATCGCCGTGAAGGAAGCGGGTGAATTGACCCGTCAGATCTGCGCCGAACTGGTCGATGACATCGTTCTCGTTGAAGAAGAACATCTCGAGCGCGCCATCACGCTGTACGCGGAAGTCGAGAAGACCATCGCGGAAGGCGCAGGCGCAGCGGGCCTCGCAGCCCTGATTGCTCATCCCGCCCGCTTTCAAGGCCGCAAGGTCGGTCTGGTGCTCTGCGGCGGCAACATCGACACGCGCCTCCTGTCGTCCGTGCTGACACGCGCCCTGGTCCGTGAACACCGCCTGGCCTCCATCCGGATCATCGGCGACGATCGGCCCGGCCTGCTCGCACTCGTCTCAAAGATTATTGGCGACCAGGGTGCCAACATCATGGAAGTTGCGCACAACCGGATCGCGCTGGATGTGCCCGCCAAGGGAGCCGAATTCGATATCCTGATCGAGACGCGCGACGCGCAGCATACGCAGGAAGTGATCGATGCATTGGCGCAGGCAGGCTATCCTCCGCGTTCACTTTGATCGATATATCAGCCGCCAAGGTGACTTGGAGGCGAGACCTGACTAAACCCGAATGAACATCCCAGCCAACTGGAGAGTCAAATGATCCGGACCACAATCGCCGCCTTTGCGGCCATTCTGCTTGTTGCTTGCGGCGGCACTCCCGACACCAATGACCTGGATGCAACGTTTGAAACCTATCTACCTTGGGACGCCGAGCGCTCCGACGTGGAAACCGGCATGGGCGGTCTGGAATACATCGTATTGAAAGAAGGCCCTGATGGCGGTGCCAGTCCTGTGCCGTCAGACATGGTGCGCGTGCACTATGAAGGCCGCACCGCAGGTGGAGACAAATTCGATTCCTCCTATGATCGCGGCTCACCCTCCATGTTCCGCCTGAATCAGGTCATCCCGGGCTGGACGCAGGGCCTGCAACAGATGACCGAAGGCGACGTCTACCTGTTCTACATTCCGAACGCGCTGGCCTATGGCAATCGCAATCGCGGCGACATCATCAAGGCTGGCGACGATCTCGTCTTCCAGGTTGAACTGGTCGAAGTGATGGAGCCTAAATCCGCCGACGCCGAAGCGTGGGAGAAGTATACACCTTGGAATCCAGAACTGCCGGAAGTTCAGAAAACGGAGTCGGGCCTGCAATACGTCGTGCTGGAGAGCGGAGATGCCGCTGGCGAGAGCCCGGTAAATGGCGCAATGGTCGCGGTCTATTATGAAGGCCGCCTTGTGGAGACCGGCGAGATGTTCGACAGCGCCTTTCAGCGCGGGCAACCGGAAACATTCCCCTCCAATCGCCTGATCCCCGGCTGGGTAGAGGCGCTCGCCATGATGAAGCCGGGTGATCGCTGGTTGATGTATATCCCGTCAGATATCGCCTATGGCGCGCAAGGCACACCGGGCGGTCCAATCCCGCCAAATGCCGACCTGATGTTCGAAGTCGAACTGCTGGACGTCATCAAGAGCAATTAAGGGTACGGGTCGGACGGCGGAGCATACGTGTCCTCCGGCCCCATCTGTGTGGTCTCGTCCTCTGGACGGATATCCGCCCGAAAAAAGATCGGCAGGTCGAGAGACGTCTGGAACCAGGGCCGTTCCGCCCCGTCCGTGCGCGCCTGAACATCCAACGCAACGCGGCGCATGACCGTCTCGATATCAATTCTGTCCTCGGACTGGATTATCCGGGAGAAGGAGCCCGCAAATTCCGAATCCGTCTGCGGGTTCAATCGATGTGTGCCCGGCGCAACCGCATATGCGACGACCACATTGTCCCGACCAAAGTCTTCGTTGAAGCCGGGATCACCGCCCCGGTGGCCCATTCCGTTAAATGGACGTCCGCAATCCGCCAAAACCATAATCGCCTGGGCGGATGAACTTTCCAGACGCGTAACCAGGTCACCAAGTCGAACCGATGACTGTGCCGCCTCGAATTTATTACGCGGCAGTTCGCCTTCCATCATGAGGTAATTGTCCCCCGAAATATCGGTGCCGTATCCCGCAAAATAGACAAGCCCCACGGCAGCCGGCCCGGCAACTCTCAAGCGATCAATGAAAGCATCCACATGACTGAAAAAGTCCGAATACTCAGTGTCGGGAACATACACTGTACTGTACCCGCTGGCTTCCAGCGCGGCGCGAACTTTTTCGCCGTCCGTATGGGTACCAGACAGAGAGAAGGCCTGTGATTCTGCATACGAATTCGCAATCACCAGGGCTTGCCGGAGCGGCCAGCGTGCTCCACCCGGCGTCATCTCGACCCGGTCCAACTCCCACGAGCCAATCTTGATGTCAGACGACCGCCGTTGCAGCCGCGAAAGATTCATGGGCTCCTGACGCTGAAAAGTCTTTTCCAACACATCGAGACGCACCTGTTCGAACATGTCCCGAACGGTGGTTGCCGGTTTGCTCAGGCGCGTGCTGAGCGCGCTGGCATAAGGCCCATTACCATCATCTGCGCGGCCATCGCTGGCCGTTTCGCCTTCCCAGGTTGCAAAGGACAGGAACATGTTGCGCTCCCCCGCCCCGCCGGCAGTGCGGCGTAATCCTCGGAAGGATTCGCCGCCGCCAAGCGAGCGCTGCGCCTCCGGAAGCTGCAGCACATTTCGACAGGCATCAATCGCCACGACGCTTGGGGCGTCCAGCGCATCCAGTTTCTGCATCAACCAGTCGAGCGACACCGAATCATCCCACAGGGCATCGTCCAGCACGTCGCTTTCTCCGACCGGAATCAAGTAATTGCCTTCGTTCTTCCGCGCGGCCCCGTGACCGGAATAGTAGAAAAAGCCCATCGCATCCGGACCCGCTTCTTTCAGCACGTCCACATAGTCCCGGATCGTAGCCATCATGGTTGAGCGGTTCGCATCGCGGACAATGTCACCTGACACGAGTCGAAAGCCGCAACTTGCAATCCCCTGCGCCACCAACTCCGCATCATTGACCGGGTTTGCCAATGTGCCAATGCCACTGGAATAGGCTGCATTCCCCATGATCAGGGCAATCCGGGGCTTTGCGGGCGTTTCCTGGGTATGCCCCGGCCACGGCATGGCAGCAGCGCCTCCAAGAAGCATCATGTGTCGACGTGAGATCATCTTCACCCTCTTTGACGACCGAGCGCCAAGTTTGCCGATGCGGACCTCCTGCGTCAACGCCGCGGGCATTTTTGGGTTGCTTCAACTCGGAGCGGCTGACAGGAAGGGCCGGAATTTGATCAGGGGACCCTACATAGTGACGATTACTGCGGACCAACTCGGCCGGATTGCCCTCGATGCCGGCAAGCTCATAATGGATATCTATGCGAGCGACTTCGGCGTGGAACACAAAGGCGATGCGTCACCAGTAACTGAAGCCGACCAGCGCGCGGAAGAATTGATCCTGAAAGGTCTCGCTGAGGCAGAACCTGATCTCGCCGTGGTGGCGGAGGAATCCTTCAGTGAAGGCAAGGTGCCCGAACATGGTTATCGGTTTGCGCTGGTTGACCCGCTCGATGGCACCAAGGAATTCGTGAACAAGAATGGCGAATTCACCGTCAATGTGGCGATCATAGAACATGGCCGCCCGGTCATGGGTGTTGTGTATGCGCCAGCCAAGAACCGGTTGTTCGTTGCGGAAAGCCACAATTCCGCCTGGCAAGCCACGGCGGAACCCGGCGGCGAGCTTCCAACGGTCCGCAAAGCGCTGAAGATTCGGCCTGCGCCCGAAGTTGGCCTGACCGCTGTGGCGTCCAAATCCCACCGCTCACCTGAAACGAATGAATGGCTCAGCAAGTTCAATGTGGCCGAGACGGTGGGAGCAGGCTCTTCCCTGAAGTTCTGCCTGATAGCAGCAGGAGAAGCTGACCTCTATCCCCGCATGGGTCGCACCATGGAATGGGACACCGCAGCCGGCCATGCTGTTGTGGAAGCTGCGGGTGGCCGCGTCCTGACGGAAGAAGGTACACCCTTGCTCTATGGCAAGACCGGTCGAGGGTACGATAATCCGCATTTCATCGTATATGGCGACGTCACCCCCGCCTGAGGACCGATCTCGATTTTTCTCGTCAGACCTGCCAGAATCGCGGGCGAAGGATTTGGATCATGGCACGACAGTATTTTGGAACCGATGGCATACGCGGGCGCGTGAACACACCGCCCATGACCGCAGAATCCGCTTTGCGGCTTGCGATTGCTGCAGCCCGCACTTTCGCCCCGAATGGCGGCCGCGAAGTCGTCATTGGTCGCGACACACGCCGATCAGGTCAGATGATTGAATCAGCCCTGATTGCAGGCCTGACCAGTATGGGGCTCAAACCCGTGCTGATGGGCGTCGTTCCCACCCCCACCGTCGCCTTGATGACCCGCGAGACCGGGGCCGCCCTCGGACTCATGGTCTCGGCCTCACATAACAAATCAGACGATAACGGGATCAAACTGTTCAGTCCCGCAGGGATCAAGCTCACAGACGCCGAAGAAGAGGCTCTGGAAGCCGCCATGGCATCAGCCTTTGAAGGCGACTTCGCCCCGCCACCCGCCATTGCAACGCCGCATCACATGAACGGCGCAATCGCTCTCTACCTGGAGCGCTGCCTTGAAACGGTGGGCACGGACATTGATTTCTCCGGCCTGAAGATCGTTCTGGATTGCGCGCATGGCGCAGCTTTCGAAGTTGGCCCGGCAGCATTGCGTCAACTGGGCGCCGACATAACGATCATTGGCGACACGCCCGATGGGCTGAACATAAATGCGGGGGTCGGATCCACAGCCACCGGCCTGCTGAAATCCACCGTCACTGAAACGGGGGCGGACATTGGCATCGCCTTCGATGGCGATGCCGACCGCGTTATCGTGATTGATGAGCTGGGTGAAGAAGTGGATGGCGATCAGGTCATGGCGCTCATCGCGGGCGAACTTCATCGCGCCGGCCGTCTCAAGGGCGGTGGCATGGTCGCCACGATCATGTCGAACATGGGGCTTGCCGAATATCTCAAGGGGCTGGATCTCACCCTCGCCCGTACCAAAGTGGGCGATCGCTATGTCGGCGAACATATGCGCCAACATGGTTTCAATCTGGGCGGCGAACAGTCCGGCCATATCATTCTGTCCGACGTCTCGACCACAGGCGACGGCCTGCTAGCGGCACTCCAGGTGCTGAAAACGCTCGCCTCCAGTGATCGGCCCGCTTCCAGTATCATGCGGGTGTTTGAGCCTGCACCCCAGGAATTGGTCAACATCCCCTTCAATGGCTCCAATCCCCTTGAAAGCTCAGGCGTGGGCGATGCCCTGACGCAAGCGGACGAGCTGTTGGGCGAACGCGGCCGTATGGTTGTACGCAAATCTGGCACAGAACCCCTGATCCGAGTCATGGCTGAGGCCCTGGATGAAGAACTGATGCACCGTGCGCTTTCGCTAGTGGTCGCTGCAGTTCAGGCCGAGGCCTGAAGTATATTTGACGCGACCCGCGCGCGAAGTCTCTGAAGCAAAACGGTTTTTCTGTCCCGATAAGTCTTTGTCAGTATTTTCCCCATATAACCTATATTGTATCGGGGGACGTATAATGACGTTTGACGCGCGAGGCGGGGAAAAATCAGCAGGCGGAAACACGCTTGTTTTCGGAGCGATCACCCTGGCCGTTGTAGCAGGCGCATTCTTCGCTGTGCTCAACTTGCCTCAATCCGCAAACCACGCTGCGCCGGGAAGCGCTCACACGCTTGCTCGGATGCAAGACGCCGCCACCACCACAAAGATGGAATATCCGGAGTTCTCTGGAAGATCGGCCAGGTCATTCCTGTCCGCGCTCAGCCGCGTCGATCCCGCGGCACGCGCAAATCTTGATCGGCGGCTCGCCAAAGCCGACGCATACGATCATACGAAAATTGCCATCGAAGAAGCTGGCCAGGTATTGGCTCGGCACAAGTCGGACTTGGCAAAGGCTGATATGCGCCATGTCGATGACTGGCTGGATATGACCCGTTCACAGCTCAAGAGCGCATCGCGTTCCGGGCATCGCTGGTGTGCCGGCAGCCGATATCAGGACTTCAACACAGCGTCAGGCTTGTCGGGTCAGATGGCCGCTGCGTCCGACCTCGCAGATCTTGGCTCCGAACTGACTGACTATTCGTTTGCGTCAATCAGTATAGCGCTCTTGGCCATTGAAGACGCCCAAACGCGTCCCGTGAAGCACGGCAACTTGACATCTCGCGATGAAGCGGCACTTCAAGGCGTCGCGATGTCCCTGATGTCGGATCCACAAATCATGCCACTCCTAATGGCCTCCGGACCGGAAGGTCCGTCGAAGTCAGCGCTGGCTTCTCTCGATATGTGCCAATTGGGCGCGACTGCCGTAACCGCGCTGAAAACCCTGCCCCAGGGGACCAAGGGCCGCGCATTTGCTGAGATGGTTCGCTCTGCGGATTTCAGCGGTGGAGACCTCAGCCAGTTAAAGAGCTTGTCGAGCTTTTGAATGACCGGCGCTGCACGCCAGACTGTTCCAGTCGCCATTCCAGCACATCCAGCCGGTCCTGGCCGAAGAAGGCCTCCCCTTCGAACACCATCAGCGGCACACCCCAATGATGCGGATCCTGAGCAGCCTGGTTCTCGGCAATCAAGCCTTCGAGCCGGTCCTTCTCTGCTTCCTGCCGAGAGTCCAATTCGGCGAGGTCAAACCCTGCACGCGCGGCAGCTTCAACCAGAGCAGTCCCTTCGGTCCAAGCCCCTCCTGACCAGATCAGGCTGGAGACCTCATCCATAAAGGCCCACCCCTCGGCGTCGCCGATCTCACAAGCAAGAATCCCCATTCGGGTCAGCCGACCAATATGCGGCTGGTCCGGTGAAATCTCGCGGGTCATCATGTTCATGACGACAGGATCCGGATTGAGCGCTCCGAGCGGTAGCCCCAGATATTGCGACAGACGGACAATATCCCTCATCAGATAGGGCACCCATTGCGGCCGTATTTCGGAGAAGAATTCCGGCGTTCGAATGGCAATCGGATAGACTGGTCGCGGACGCACCCGTACATCCCAGGCATTGCTCATGCTGCGAAGGCGCTTGGTCGCAAGATAGGAATAGGGCGAACGAAACGACCAGAAGACGTCTATGGTTTTCATATCGTCATCTTGGCGGCGTATTGCCGTCTTCACAAGGCCGGAATTTACCCCCATTTAGCCTGTCATGGGCTTCGATGATACCTTCCGCCAATTCATGGACAAATTCCAGATGCCGGACTTTTCCGCTGTAGACTGGAAAGGTTCGGTCGATCGTCTGCGCCAGCAATTCTATGTCGCCAGTCGCGCGATCGAGCGTGATGCCCCGGAGATGGCAAATATCTCGCTGATCACCATCCCCGGCCCCGGCGGGCCGATGAAGGCACGTATCTACACCCCCCTCGGCGCAGGCATTCCGCCCGGTCCGGGAATCATTTTCTTCCATGGCGGCGGCTTTGTGCTCGGCGACCTGGACAGTCATGACATGATCTGCAAGCGGCTGGCTGAAGGCGCACGCTCCAGGGTGATCGCGATCGACTACCGGCTCGCGCCGGAGCACAAATTTCCCGCGGCCCATGAAGATGCCCTCGCCGCATGGAGCTGGATCACCACCCATGCCGAAGCGTGCGGGGTTGATCCGGACCGGTTGGCGGTCAGCGGCGACAGTGCTGGCGGAAACCTGTCTGCCTTTCTGGCTCAGGAATTGTTGCGGACGGGCCAAAAGGGCCCTGCCTTCCAGCTATTGCTCTATCCGCTTGTACAATTTGTGGACATCCGCACAAAGAAAATGAGTTTCCAGGAAGGCGGCTTCTTCATATCAGCCAATCTGTTCGAGTATTTCCGCGATGCCTATATCGGGAATGATGCCGAACGAATGGATCCTCGCGTCTCGCCCCTCTTCGCAGAACCGAATGCCTTCAAGGGCCTGCCGCCAGCGCACTTCGTACTGTGCGGCTGGGACCCGCTCAAGGATGAAGGCCTCGCCTATGCCGACAAGATGGCGAGTTTTGGCGTGCGCGTCAGCGTGCGCGAACATCCGGGCATGGTACATGGCTTCATGAACATGACCGCCCTGTCAGATGCCGTGCGCGTTGCTATCCGCGATGCCGGCGTTGAAGCTGGCCGGGCACTTGGCGCCTTCTGACATCCCGGCATAAAAAAGGGGACGACCCGAAGGCCGTCCCCAGTGCTGCATTCGATGGCAATCAGTTGCTGCCGCCGAAACGCTTGGTCACACTTATCTTGAATGTACGGCCAAACGGATTGTGTGTGTAGGGATCATAGTTCAGATCGAACTGTGCAAATGGTGGATCTTCATCCGTCACGTTCACCACAGACAGACCGAGGTCGAGGTCCCAAGCGGTCGACTGCCAAGTGTAGAACAGGTCGAACGTGGTCTGGCTATCGATCTCCGTCGTGTTGTTGCCAGTCAGGTCGCCACGCTCATCATCATATGCATCCATGTAGCGCATCACAGCGCGGAAGTTGTGATCACCGAGCTCATAGTTCCCAAAGATATTGGCTTTGAGCTGCGGCAGCGAGCGGGAGAAATTCGACCGGTTGAACTGGCCGACCCGATCACCGCCGGCAATCATCACGCCTTCGATGTCGAAATCGTCCACATCATACTCTATGATATAACTGGCTTCGCCGCCGAGGGTGAAGCTTGAGGTGTTCATGTCCCAGACCTGTTCGGCACGGACGTCCATGCCGGACGTCTGAATGTCCGGGCCGTTCACGACATTTGTCCTGATACGGGCAATTTCATCGGCTGTATTGATGCCGTCACCATTGTTGTCGGTGAAGGTGATCCGCGACAGGATCGGGTTCTCCAGGTCCCCAGCCGCCAGGGCCGCAACGGCGGCACCCACGATCGACGACTGGTCTTCGACAATGATCGGATCCGAGAAGTCGAAATTGTAGTAGTCGATCGACGCGGTGAATCCGTTCTGGTTGTCATACAGGGCGCCGACATTGAAGCTGAAAGCCGATTCCGGGCTCAGGGCCGCATCGCCGAACTGGTCGACCGCCTTGAACGCCGAGGCTGCACCAACGAACTGCAAGGTCGTGACCTGGCCGGACAGCTGGTTCAGGGTTGGTCCGCGGAACGAGGTCTGGGCCGAACCTCGCAGGGCGAGGTTGTCATTGGCCTGCCACTTGATCGCAACCTTTGGGTCGAAGGTCGAGCCAACATCGCCACCATAATCTTCGTAGCGCATGGCCACCTGCATATCTATGTCCTCATAGAGCGGCACCTGCAGTTCACCGAAGACGGCATAGATGGTCTGGTCCTCATCCACTGGCGTCGTACCGGCCAAGAAGGAGAATGGTCCCGTGCCGCCCGGGCCCGGATTGAGGGTCAGGTTCGTCACGTCGTTTGGAACGACTTCATAACCTTCCCGACGCACCTGCATGCCGACGCCCCAGCCCACTTCGCCACCAGCGGCCTGGATGCCGCTCATGCCGGACATGGAGGCATCAAATACCAGAAGGTCTGTGGTCACCGTGGTGCCGACACCGTCCGTCAGCCAGTCGGCCAGCGTTTCGGTGTTTTCCAAGCCTGGTACATAGCTCGGGTTCGCGACACCGGTAATTCCGTTGGCAGCAATCGCGTTCGAGAACGGGTTGTAATATTCACACCCGCCGGCACCGGCCGTCAGCGATCCGGCATAGCCGGCCGCATAGGGCTGGGTTCCGGTCGCCGGGTCGTTCCCCGTGATCGGGTCCGTACAGACACCAAATCCGTTCAGAGCGGCGGTGAAGCCAGCGATATAGGTGTCATTCGTCACCCGCTCGCCTTCCGTGGTCGACCAGCTCAGCGCGGCATCCCAATTGATGCCATTGTCGAACTGCCCGGCCAGGTCACTGGCCACGCGATAACTCTCATAGGTACGGAAGCCTTCCTGCGGTCCGCCATCCGATCCGGGGTAACCGCCCCAACCAAACGAACGGCCGATAAACAGCGCCGCCAGCGTGCCGGCCGGGAACTGACCAGGATTGTCGGCCATGTATTGCTGGAAGCCAGGATGCGAGGCCGGAACAACTTGGGTCGCAAGCTCCTGCGGCGGATAAGACGGAGACGTCTTCCAAGACGGCACGTCGCTGTAGCCATAAAGGCCCTCGATGTGGAAATCGATGCCATTGCCGAAGGTCCGGTTGTACTCGGAGAAGACCTGGTAGCGCTCCTCTTCCTCGACCAGGTTGTCATACTGGGTGAAGTTGAAGTTGCACAGGCCGCTAGCCGGATTGACGAAGCCGCCCGTATCAACACAGCCGAGGTCGCCGGTCGGACCCTGGATTGCTCCGACCTGGCCGCCAATAAGTCCCAGTGGCACATAATAGCCGGGATTGGACAGGGTGGACCAGCCGCCGACCGGATTATCGGCATAAGGCAGGATTGCCCAGTCCTTCTCCAGCAGTGGCACTTCCGGACGGAAATTGTAGCCCACCGAAGTGACCCAGTTCCAGTTGCCGCCCTGCATGCCGTAGGAGGCATTGATGTTGTACTCGCCGTCGGTGCCGTCGAATTGCTGGAAGTCAGCGCCGATTTCGAACCCTTCCAGGTCTGACCGTGTTATGAAGTTCACGACGCCGGCAATGGCGTCCGAACCATAGATCGCGGCCGCGCCATCCTTCAGCACCTCGATCCGGCCGACTGCGGCACTCGGGATCATGTTCGTGTCAATGAACAGCTGCGCCTGCTCGCCAATCGCATAAGGGTGATAGGTCTGGCGGCGTCCATTGATCAGGACCAATGTCCTGGCTGGGCCAAGCCCGCGTAGGTTGACGTTGGACGTACCCTCCAGTCCGTTCGAGGCGAACTGATTGGTTTGTCCATCAACCCCCGACGATACGCCGAGATTCCGGATCAGTTCCGTTATTGATGGCGAACCCTCAAGTTTCAATTCAGCGGCGGTCAGCACGTCGACTGGCAGCGCGGCATCTTCCGGTGTACCCGCGATCAGCGAGCCAGTAACCGTAACGGTCGACTGGCGCAGCTCGCTCCCGTCTTCCTCCTGTGCGACGGCCGGCATACCGACCGCCAGCGCAGCGCAAGACGCACTTATCCACATTTTCATTTGGTGTTTCATATACTTCCTCCCGTGGTGTGAGCGGCCGAATCTAGTGTTCGGCTCATGTCTCACTCACAGGCAGCATATGCTCGCTTCCGGACGGAAACAGGGTAATTTTGTTGTGCGGCGCAACAAATTGCCGCAGCTTCCTTACGGGAAGCCATCATTACAACGTTGTCTTATCTAGAAGCTTGATCCGGACCTGCACAATTTCTGAACATATCTGGTCGGAAACGGCCCGATTGTGGCGCAAATGTTACAGTAAAAAACAATCCCCGACAGACTCGTTATTTGAGGCTGAATCTAGCGAAATAGCGATTATTTTTAATCGTACCCGCCGCCAAGAGCGGGCTCCGAAATACCCTCCCGGAACTATAATATTACAATCAGGAAACTGCTATGCATCTCAAACAATCGTTGTTTGCGACGGCTTCCGCCGTCCTTCTAATTGCGACCAATGCCCAGGCACAGGAAGCTGAAACCGAACGTGAATCTGCAATCGATCGCGTACTTGGAACGGTCACTGTGACCGCCACAAAGAAAAAGGACGTCGAGAATGTTCAGGATGTGCCCGTCGCGGTTACGGCCTTCAACTCCGACACGCTCGACGCGCTGAACGTCACGACACTGGAAAGCCTGTCCTACTCGTCCCCAAACGTTTCGCTGGATGATGTCGGCACGTCACGCGGCACTGCGAACTTCGCCATTCGTGGTCTGGGCGTGAACTCGTCCATCCCATCGATCGATCCGGCCGTCGGCGTCTTCATCGACGGTGTCTACCTGGGCGTGAACAGCGGCGTGGTCATCGACCTGTTCGACGTGGACAGCATCGAAATTCTGCGTGGCCCTCAAGGCCTCCTGTTTGGTCGCAACACCACTGGCGGCGCTGTGGTCGTGAACACGGGCAATCCGTCGGATGAATTCACCTACAAGATCGGTGCGAAAGTTGACGGCCCGGTTGACGAGGACCGTGGTGGCAACAGCGCTACTGTCCAAGGCTACGTCTCCGGCCCGCTGATCGAAGGCGTGCTGAACGGAAAGATCGGCGCCTCCTACACAACCGACGCCGGCTATTTCGAAAACCAGTACAATGGCGACAATCACGGTGAACTCCAGACCGCAACCTATCGCGGCGCGCTGGAATTCACGCCCACCGAGCGCCTCACCTTCCTCGGCAAGGTCGAGTATACCGACAGCCGCGGTGATGGCCCATCCGGCTCCAACGCTGGCTATTTCGACCGCGACTCGTTCGATTTCTCAATTGACGAGCCAGGCTTGGCAGAATCCGAAACTGTCTTCGGCTCTCTGCGTACCGATTATGACGTTGATTTCGGCAACGGCCGAATCACCAACATCTTCGGCTATCGTGATTATACGGGCGACTCGATCGGCGACATTGATGCTTCGCCAATCACCTTCTTTCATTCCGGTGCTGAGCTCTCGCAGGAACAGTTCTCCAACGAGCTGCGCTATGCTGGCACGTTCGGAAAAGCGGACGTGACGACTGGCGTGTACTATTTCGAGCAAGAAATCGCCTACACTGAAACGCGCAACCTGCCGACCACCCGCCCAGCCACGCTTCCAGCGACAATTCCGTGGGGCTTCTATGGTGGTGGCCGTCAGGACCATACCGTCTGGGGCGCCTTCGCCAACGTCGACTATTCCCTCACGGACAAGCTGGTCGGTACGCTCGGCCTGCGTTATTCCAATGAAGAAAAAGAAGCCGACGTTATCTATATCCGTCCACGCAATGAGTGTTCGGTTGTTGGCGGCACCTGTTCGCCAGACGGCACCAACGCTCTGATCTCGCTGATCACAGGTGGTTTGGCACAGGAGCCTAATGGTTTCAGCGATGACAATGAGTGGTCCAACTGGACGCCGAAAGTTGGCCTGCAATACTTCTGGAACGACAATTTGCAGACCTATGGTCACTACACCAAAGGCTTCCGCTCCGGTGGCTACAACTTCCGCATCACCGATATTCCGATCTTCTTCGACTTCGTGAACCAAACGGGCGATTTCGGATTTGATGAAGAAGAAGTCGACGCCTTCGAAGTTGGATTCAAGACCAGCAGTGAAGACGGTCGTATCCAGGTCAATGGTGCTGTGTTCCACACCGAAATCCAGAACATGCAGCGTGAGGTCAACACCGCTGGTTCATCGGGCGTTGTTCAGAACATCATCAACACCGCCGATGCGACCATCACGGGCGTCGAAGTAGATGGTCGGGTCGCCTTCGCAGACTCCTGGCTCGCCACGTTCAATGTCGGCATGATCGATGCATCCTATGATGACGTGTTCTTCGATCTGGATGCGGACGGTGTCGTGGGTGACAGCGATCTCGCACTCGACCTCCCCCGCGTGCCACAAGCAACCTGGGGCGTCGGTCTCATCAAGGACATCGACCTCGGGAACTCCGGTGCCCTCGTCGGTCAGGTGAACTATCAATATCGTGACCGTATCGCATATACTGACAGCAACTTCGGTTGGATTCGTTCCGCCAACATGCTGAATGCGAACCTGACTTGGGAAACGCCAATAGACGGTCTCGCCGCGTCGATCTACGGCAAGAACCTGCTCGACGAAGTTCAGACGGGTAACGATACCCAGCTGCCTTTCCCGGCCCCTCGGTCGACCGGTACGCAGCTACCTTACCAGAATGACCCTGGTGGCAGCACGTTCGCTCCGCTCAAGAAAGGCCGTCTTGTTGGCCTCGAGCTGACCTACGAATACTAGGATCAGTTCCTGTCAATCTTTTCGGAAAGGGCGGCCCGGCGGGTCGCCCTTTCTTCATTCAGGCCCTATGTGAGAGCGCATGACCCAGAACCCCCCCATTCTCGCCATCGCCGATTTCATAAGCGACCCCGTCGATCCTGCAGACTTCCCGAAGCATACAATACGGTACTGGAACACGCGCTGGGCCGACGAGGTCGGTCTGGGCAATCTGGATACAGCTGATCAGGCGACCCATTTCGGCCGGTTCGCGCCCCTGCCCCAAAATCTGAAACGGTCCCTCGCCCTGCGCTATCACGGCCACCAGTTCGGCACCTACAATCCGCAGCTGGGCGATGGACGCGGCTTCCTGTTTGCTCAGGTCCGCGACACGGACTCACGCCTGCTCGATCTTGGCACGAAGGGGTCTGGTCAGACTCCCTGGAGTCGCCAAGGCGATGGACGCCTGACACTGAAGGGTGGCGTGCGCGAAATTCTTGCCGCGAATTACCTCGAAGCCCTTGGCGTCAACACGTCCAAGCCGTTCGCCCTCATAGAGACCGGCGAACAGCTGGCCCGGAACGACGAACCCTCCCCGACTCGCTCTGCCGTACTCACTCGCCTGTCACACAGTCACATCCGTTTCGGCAGCTTCCAGCGTCTTGCCTATCTTGAACAGGCAGACGATCTGGCGCGGCTCGTCGACTATGTAGTGACCAACTTCCATCCTCATGCGATGGATGACGATGTCAGTCGCAAGACGGTAAACATGCTCTCGGCCATAGCCTCCGCAACCGGTCACATGATCGGGCAATGGATGACCGCGGGTTTCGTGCATGGCGTGATGAACACGGACAATTTCAATATTACGGGCGAGACATTCGATTTCGGTCCCTGGCGGTTCCTGCCGATTTCCGATCCGAACTTCACCGCCGCCTACTTCGACCAGCAGGGTCTGTACCGTTTCGGACGTCAACCCTTGCAGGGTGGATGGGCACTCCAACAACTCGCCTCCGCCCTCTTGCCCCTCGCTGGGGCGGAAGACCTCGCCGGCGGCCTCAAGCCTTATGAACGCGCCTATCAGGAAAGCTTCATTTCTCACACTCATGCCATGCTCGGCATTGAACCGTTAGGTGTTCCTGATACGGATACGGAGTTCCTGCAGGCGTTCTATGCCTGGATGACCGAGACAGGCGCGAGCTGGCCGCAGACCTTCTTTGACTGGTTTGGTGGGCATGAAAGCACCTCGCGGGCCGTCGCCTCCCCCCAAGCAACGCTCTATAAGGAAGACCGGTTTGTGCCTGTGCGGGCAGCGCTGGTCGCTCGTAGCCCGGTCCGGCCCGAACGCCTTCAGCATGCCTACTTCCAGGCCCCTGCCCCGGTCAGCCTGGTGAGCGATGAAGTCGAGGCGGTCTGGGCGCCCATTGCCGAGTCGGACGACTGGTCGGCCTTGCATGCAAAGCTCGACCATATCGAACAGGCGCGCCTTGCCTATGACTGGCGCTGATCCCTTCGGTCAGCCTTCCAGTTCGATGTCCCAATAGAGATAATCCATCCAGGTCTCATGCAGATGGTTCGGCGGGAATTTTCGGCCAATCTCCTGTAGCTGGTAATTGTTCGGCCGCGCCGGGCGCCGCATCAGCTGCATGTCGGTATGCTTGAGCAGTTTTCCGCCCTTGCGGAGATTGCAGGGGCTGCAGGCGGCGACGATGTTTTCCCATGTCGTGCGACCACCCTTGGAGCGTGGGATGACATGGTCGAAGGTCAGATGCTCTGACGTGCCGCAATAGGCGCACTCGAAACCGTCGCGCAGGAAGACATTGAACCGTGTAAAAGCCGGTGGGCGATCCTGCCGGACAAAATCCCTCAGCGCGATAACGCTGGGCAGGCGGAACTCCGTGCTCGGGCTGCGGACGACATAATCATACTCGGCGATGATATCGACACGGTCTAGAAATACGGCCTTCACCACTTCCTGCCAGGGCCACAAGGAAAGGGGGTAATAGGAGAGCGGCCGAAAATCAGCGTTCAATACGAGAGCGGGCCGGCCGCTTGGGGGGGCCGAAATGATCTCAGCCATGGGTCACCGCCATGACACTGAGAAGATATGTCTGTTTGAACCGACTGAAGGCGTAACTCCTTTTCGTCTCGCCCCTGCTTTAGGTGATTCACATAATGAGATTATGACAGTTGCGGCGTTTTGCAACGCTGTCCAGATGGTCAGGCCTGAGGGCTCGGCTGGGCCGCCTTGGCGCGCCGGTCGTTGATCCAGCCCCAGAGCAGATGTGCCGCCACGCCGCGATAGGGTCGCCAGCACTCGGCATGCCTGGTGAATTCCTTGATTTCCATACGGGTTTCGACCTTCAGAAGCAGTTTGTGCGCTTCCATCAAGCCAACATCACCCACCGGGAAAGCATCCATCGCGCCGACCGAATAGAGCAGGAACAATTCCGCAGTCCACGGGCCGATTCCCTTCACCGAGACCAATTCCTTGCGCGCAAAATCCAGATCAGATGTGCAAACACGCTCGAGGTCGAGCCTGCCTGTGGTCATCGCCTCGGCAATCGAGATCATGTGCCGAACCTTGGGGCGGGACATGCCACACGCCCGAATATCTTCGGGATCCGCAGCCAGAACGGCCTCTGGCGTCACCTCGCCAAACATCGCCTGAGTGCGTTCCCAGATTCGGCCGGCAGCCGTGGTAGAGAGTTGTTGATAGGAAATCAGCCGGCAGAGCGCCGCATAGCAGGGCTCACCTACCCGCCATTCCGGAATACCCAGTTCGTCATAGGCTCTCGCCAATGCGGGGTCTGCAGCGGCCAGTGTTTCGCAGGCCGTACCCAGCACCCGCCGCGAGGGCGCCGTCAAAAGCCCGGCTCTGGCAGTGTGCCGACCGGGATCAGACCCATCCTCACTTCACTGTCCTTGATGGTGAAGGTCAGGAAGCCGCCATCCGCAGATGAGGTTTCCAGCATGGTCAGCATGGCATGTGCCTGCTGCCCCAACTGGCCGGAGGCATCCAGCGCGTCGCGCAACTCATCCGCACTTTCTATTCGTATCGCTAGAGAGCCCTGCGCCAGGCCGTCATCAAACTTGATATCGCCCTTCACGCCGAGATCCAGCGGGCCCCAATCAAGCAGACCTTGCGCAATTTCAACTGCGCCATCTTCCTGCACGAGCGCGCGATGAAAGCGTTCCGGATTGCCGCCGCTGCGAATCCAGGCCGGAAAGAAACTGCGCACTTCACCGATCAGACGTGAAGGTCCGATCGTGTCGCCAAGAAACTCTGCACCTGCCGGGGCCGCATTCATGGTCAGTCGGTCCCATTGCAGGGCGATCATCAAATCATCCTCTGCGCCTTCGCGCGGTTTCAGGTTCAGGGAAAACCCGGTCGTCGCATAGGTCTCGCCATCAATCAGCGCCGTCGCATTACCCATTTGCAGGCCGATGCGCTCAATCGTGTCGCTGTTCCAGGAGAGGCTGGCGGCGGATGTCTTGTCCAGTGTCACGGTCTGACGAAGTCCGCCTGCCTCTGTTAGCAGGTTCCGGCCCGGTGAATAGGCGATGACATGCTGCCAGTTCCAGGGCTGCATAACGAGGCGCAATTGCTCACCTTCCCAGCGGGGCGCACCGGCCGGCTGGTAGGCCGGATCGTTCACCACAAGCTCGAACCGATAGGGAAACCCGCCCAGCGACTTGGAGGAATATTCAAGCTCAGCGCCATTGGCACGTTCAGCCGCTATCCATTCATCAATGCCCTTGTCGATCTGGCCTTTCGCAATGAACCAATAGGCTGTCCACGCGCCGACGAGGATCAGCAGCAGGACAAATGGCGCATAGAGCCAGAACCGGGATTTTTTCTGAGTGGTAGAGGGCTCGACCATTGACGTGTCCTGAAGCGAGTTAGCGGGCGAGGCGACCCTGCACGGTGCGGCCCTCGGCAACAAGAGCGTCTGATGCCGTCTCGAGTTCCGATTGCAGTCGGCTCATCAATTCCTTGCGTGGCAGGCCCGCTGGAATGGGCGGCAGGATCTCGTAGATGATCGTCCCTTTGCTGCGCTTCAATCCCCGACCCGGCCAACACAGGCCTGCATTTGTCGCCACCGGCAGGATGGGCGCCTCAATACCCTTGGCGAGCGCCGAAATACCGGCGGCGTGATAGGCAGGCTCGGCCCCTGGCACCGTGCGTGTCCCTTCCGGGAAGATCACGATCTGGCGACCATCTTCGGCGCGCTCCCTTGCAGCCGCGACCATCTTCTTCAGCGTTCTCGTATTCCCCGCTCGGTCAATCGGGATCATCGCCGCCTTCAACGCGTACCAGCCGAGGAACGGATACCAGAGCAATTCCTGTTTCAGGATGATCGCCGGCGCAGACATCACGAGGAAAGGTATGAAAACGTCCAGCATGCAATTGTGCTTGCCCGCATAAAGCACCGTGCCACGCGGCATGTTCTGGCGTCCGCGTATTTCCACGCGGATGCCACAAATCACCTTCAGCCCCCAGATCAGGCCACGCGCATACAAGCTGATCGCCCAGAACGTCACCGATTTCGGCAACAGCAATGCCGGCAGGGCCAGCAGGCCCAGAACGGCCATCAGGCCGTACATCCAGATTACGAACAGGATCGAACGAAACATCATCATTGCGCTACCAGATAACCGGTCATTCGAACGTCGTCACGCGCCACTTGGCCCATTCGAGGAATACGCCACGAAAGGAATCAGGATCGCTCCAAATTGAAGCAGGGTCATTCACCGTGCGCACAGGCCACGCGACCAACTCTATATCCGGCATCGACTTTTTAAGCACGATCAGGCTGCGCGGCATGTGATAGTCAGATGTCACGATGATCAGCTTCTTGTAGTCGCGCTCATATGCCCAGACGGCGGTTTCCTCGGCATTACCCCGCGTAGATTCAGCAACATAGCCAATATCCACGCAGCACGCCCACACATCGGCGGCGCCCCCCGCCAGAGTGATCAAATCCTCCACAGGCACATCCGGGTTCACGCCTGAAATGAGCAAACGCGCGCCACGACCCCGCGTTACCAGTTCCACGCCCGCAGCAATGCGCAGGCCGGATCCTCCTGTCAGCGCCACGATCGCATCACCGGTGACTTCTGGTGAATGGTCAGCTTTCGCAGCGCGATTCGCAAACAGCACAAAGTCCAGCGCCGCCAACAGCAACACCGCCACTCCGATCGCCGGCACCACGCCGATACGTCGTTTCTTCAGTCGTTTTTCACCGCTCACATCACACTCTTCAGAGAACGGATGACAGTTACACGTGCTGCAAGGCGCGCAGCAAGTCCCGCAATCAGCGGTGTCAGGATGAGAATGATCAGGTCCAGGAAATCCAGGCTCAGCTCGGGCAGCAGGCCGGTTCGCGCGCCGCTGGAATGGACCGCAAATATCATTGCTGCCGCCGCGCCGAGGGCGAGCAAGGCCCCCACTGCCCCCGCCCGAATGCCGAGCAGCCAGAAGCGTCGCTCGAACAGGCCGGCAATGTAACGATCCCGCGCGCCCGCCAGATGCAGCACATCGACAATATCCCGCCGCGCCAGCAATGCGGCATGTGTCGCAAATGCGATCACGGCGACCGCCGTCGATGCCAAGAGCGCGACAGCTGTCAGCGCCACCAGCCGGGCAATCGCCAGCATGCGTCGAACATCTCCGGCCCAATCGGCATGCTCGTCCACGGCGTTTACAAATCCCGCCTCGGTGAGACGGCGCTCCAGTGTTGGCCCAATGAACTCCACATCCGGCTCGGCGGTGACCGCGATCAGCTGTGGCAGGGGCAGGCTTTCCGGCAAGCCCCGGCTACCAAAATTCGGCTCCAGCAGCGCGTCAATTTCCGCTTTCGACAACAAACGCGCTTCACGTATGCCATCGGTCGACTCGATCAGCTTTCGCGCGGCTTCTGCGCCGCGCCGGTCAGCATCCGGTAGCGACACGGTCAGCTCGCCTTCGACTTCTGCCGTCCAGCTGCGCGCCGCACCATAGGTCGACTTCGCTGACAGCGTCGCCAGTGCCGCAAGAAAGCACAGCGCCCCAACCACGAAGAACAAGGCCATTTCGCGAGCGTCCTCTAGCGGCAGGAGGGGAGTTTCCTTCGACATGCCTATTCCACCGCCTTGGAAATGTCCGTCCGCCGTCGTGCGGCCGGTCCATATTCCACATCCTGTACCAGCAGGCCGTGCTGCAGACGAAACACCGGCGCCTCGACCTGCCGCACAAGTCCCAGATCGTGGGTTGCGATAATCACCGTCGTAGCCCGGCGCTTGTTCAGCTCAAGGAACAGCCGCATCAGGCGCGAGCCCATCTCCGGGTCGACATTGCCCGTCGGCTCGTCCGCAATCAGGATGTCCGGCTGGGTCACTACGGCGCGGGCGATGGCCACGCGCTGCTGTTCGCCGCCCGAAAGCGTGGTTGGGCGCGCATGCATCCGCTCGCCTAGCCCGACCCAGGCCAGCAATTCTTCGACATCGCTGCGATAGGTCGACTCTTTTCGGCCCAATACCCGCAGCGGCAATGCAACATTTTCATATGCGGTCAAATGGTCCAGCAGGCGAAACTCCTGGAAGACAACGCCAACCCGGCGACGCAATGCCGACAGCTGGTCCCGCGTCAAACGGCTCGTCGGCCGACCAAACAGCGAGACTTCGCCCCGGGACGGTTTCAGGGCCAGATAAAGCAACTTCAGCAAGCTGGTCTTGCCTGCGCCAGAGGCGCCCGTCAGAAAGCTGAATGATCCGGGTTTCAGGACCAGATCAATCCCGCTAAGGATATCCTCTGACGTGTCATAGCGCAGCGAAACACCATCGAGGCGTACGGCAACATCGTCAAACAGATCGTGGCGGGAAAGAGTCATAGGCTCCTGTCCTGTGCGCGGGCGAATGGATTATTGGGGCGAATTGCGGGAAACACCAAGACATGATCCTCACCTGTCCCAATTGTGAAACCCAGTATTTCGCCGATGACTCAACAATCGGTGAAAGCGGGCGCACTGTGAAGTGCGCCGCCTGTGGCGGATCCTGGTTTGTTGAACCGAAACATCTGGACGAGACAGTCCGGCGTACACCCGCCGCGGCCCACGAGATTTATCGCGAAAAAGTCCGTGAGCAACGCCGCCGCAAGAGCCGTACGGCCGCCCTGCTATCCTGGCTGGTCACCGCAGGCCTGTTCTTCTCCCTCGGCGTGGGTGCCATCATGTACCGCAACGAAGTGGTGAAGCTCTGGCCGCAGGCTGGCAGCATCTACAAGCAGATCGGGTTCAATGTGAACCGGTTCGGGCTCGACTTCGAAGATATCCAGCGCAGCCGCACCTTCAATGACACGGTCCCGGTCGTCACCGTGGCGGGCAAGGCCCTCAACATTTCGCGCTCTACCGTCGACACGCCAGCGGTGCGCGTCGACCTGAAAGACGAAATCGGCGCCGTGGTAGCCACCAAGTATGGCCGTATCCGGCCGGACCAACTGGCGGCAGGCGAATCGGGAACGTTTCAGGTTGTCGTCGAACAGGCGCCGATGGAAAGCTTCGAGATCGAACTCAAATTCGTCGATCTCGCCGATATGCCACCGCGGGACGACGTCCCGGATCCCACCGCTGAAGACCTCATGGCCACCGAAACGGAAACGCCTGCCGAATGACCGACTTGCCCAAAATCGAAGTAATCGTGCCTGAAGACGAGCTGTTGGCCCAGATCGACAAACTGGCGGACACGCTGGCCCCTCGCCTGACGGGAGAATGGACCATCGTGTCCATTCTGATCGGCGCGACGCCCTTCACGACAGACCTGATGAAGGCGCTCGCCCGGCGCGATATCCACCCCACCCTCGACGTGATCTGGCTGGAATCCTATCGCGACGCGCGCGAAAGCTCGGGCCGCGTGGTCGTGCGTGCAGACCTTGCCCGGTCCGTGAAAGACAAGGGCGTCATCATTCTGGATGATGTCTACGATACGGGCCGCACGCTGGCCTTTGCCAAGACTCATTTGCTGTCCAAGGGTGCCCGGGAAGTCATCACCTGTGCTTTGACCCAAAAGCCTTGGGCTCCGCGCGGGGAGGACGGTGTCGACTATTGCGCCATCAATGCACCGGGCCGCTACCTGGTCGGCTATGGCATGGACGATGCCGGCAAATATCGCGGCCTGCCCTATATCGGCGCACTGGACTGAAGCCAGCTCTACAGAATTGCGGGGATCACGCGGTCTGGTGGGCGGTGGCCGTCAGCGAAGGTCTTGATGTTGATGATGACCTTCTCGCCCATCTCGGTGCGGCCCTCGATCGTTGCCGAGCCCATGTGCGGCAGCAAAACGACATTCGGCAAGCCGAACAATTCTTCATTCACTTTCGGCTCGCGCTCGAACACGTCGAGCCCCGCCCCGGCAATCTTGCCCGCCTTCAACGCGCGAGCCAGTGCAGCTTCGTCGATCACCTCGCCGCGGGCTGTATTCACGATATAGGATTCCGGCTTCATCAGCTCGATCCGGCGGGCATTCATCAGGTGGAATGTTGCGGGCGTGTGCGGGCAGTTCACCGAGACGATGTCCATGCGCGCGAGCATCTGGTCGAGACTGTCCCAATAGGTCGCCTCAAGCAACTCCTCGATGCGCGGGCTGACCGGTTTGCGGTTGTGATAATGGATCTGCAAGCCAAAGGCTTTCGCGCGGCGGGCAACCGCCTGGCCGATACGACCCATGCCGATGATGCCCAGCCGCTTGCCGGCGAGCCGGCGGCCCATCATCCAGGTCGGCGTCCAACCGTCAAAGCCGCCCGTATTCATGATCTGCGCACCTTCGAACAGGCGGCGCGGCACAGACAGGATCAGTGCCATGGCGACATCCGCCGTATCATCGGTCAGCACGCCGGGCGTGTTGGTCACGGTTATGCCGCGCTGCACGGCGCTCTGCACATCAATATTGTCCACACCCGCGCCGAATTGGGCAATCAGACGCAACTGGTCCCCTGCCCGGGCCATGATCCGGCCGTCCAATTTGTCAGTTACCGTGGGTACCAGCACGTCGGCGGTCTGCATCGCCTCGACCAGTTCCTCCTGTGTGAAGGCGTGATCATCATTGTTCAGTCTCGCATCGAACAATTCCTTGAGGCGCAATTCGACCGGCGCCGGGAGTTTGCGGGTGACAACGACTTTCAACTTCTTCGCGGACATAGGAACTCTTTTTGCAAATATTCTCATTCGGGCCTTAGCAGAGGGATTAGACCACGCCAACGCTTCATATTTTACACAAGATTCATTCAGCTATGGAATTCTATCCCCTCGCAGACATGGGAAAAGACTGCACATGAAGTGGGCAGCCATTATTTTAACCGGGCTCGTCTTTGCTTGCGCTTCGGCACTGGCTGAGGCTCCCACCTATGTGCGCGTGAGCAAATTTTCCGGAAAGGAAGTCCCGCGCTTCGAGACCCTGAAATACAATGCCGTGAATGGTCGGGCCGGCCCCAGCCGCGATCATCCGATCCTCTGGCGCTACGAACGTCAGGGCTTGCCCCTGCTGATCATCAAGGAGAGCCAGAACTGGCGCCGCGTACGGGATCCGTCTGGCTCAGAAGTCTGGGTCCATGCCCGCATGCTGGAACCGGAAACCAAGGCGATGGTGCAGACCGACACGATCATGCACTATGCGCCGGATCCGGAGAGCGAAGAGATCGCCCACATAGAGGCGACCGTCCTGGTCGAGCTTGGCAAATGCGCGGACAATTGGTGCCGCATCGAAGCCGGAAACTATAAAGGCTTCGTCCCGGCAGCCGCCCTCTGGGGCGTAGCGACCAGCGAAGCCACCCTGTAAGCAAGGGCAGTCTGGACACCCTCTCCCTGTTGACAAGCCGCGCGGCACAGGCTCGTAAAGCCTCTTGCGCTGATTGAACAAGGGAACCGCCATGTCCGGACCGCACGATTACCACACGCCCCAATCCTCCTATTCGAAGGAAGACCTGCTGAAGTCAGGTGCGGGCGGCTATTTTGGCCCGGGCAATGCGCAATTGCCGATCCCGCCCATGCTGATGATGGACCGGATCACAGAGATCACGATGGATGGTGGCGCGTTCGGCAAGGGCAGCGTGGTCGGCGAACTCGACATCACGCCAGACCTCTGGTTCTTCGAATGCCACTTCCCCGGTGACCCGGTCATGCCCGGCTGTCTTGGCCTTGATGCCATGTGGCAGGCCGTCGGCTACTGGCTCGGCTGGTCTGGTAGCCCCGGCAAAGGCCGCGCGCTCGGCGTCGGCGAAGTGAAATTCACCGGCGAGATCACGCCCGACAAGAAGCTGGTCCGCTATGTCATCGACATCAAGCGCGTGCGTCGCGGCAAGCTCAATCTCGGCATCGCCGATGGCCGCGTCTATGTTGACGACGAGCATGTCTACACGGCCCTCGACATGAAGGTCGGCCTGAAGAACGTCCTCTGATCTTGTCGACGACCATTATAGCTTGAAGACGCGCTTGGCGTTGCCGGACAAGAACGCTTCGCGCGCATCCCTGCTCAGGGTCAGCGTGTCAATGCCTGCCAGACAACGCTTCGGTGACAGCATCGGCCAGTTGGTGCCGAACATGACGCGCGCCTTCCCAACTCCCTTCATCCAGTCGACAAAGGTTGGTGGCAGACGGTGGAGCACATAGGCTGACGTATCAACGTGAAAATTCGGAAACTTGATCGTCATCGTGTGCAGCTCGTCCAACCACGGGAAGCCGACATGGCCGCCAACAACGACCAGCTCCGGAAAGTCCAGCATCACATCTTCCAGATACGGCAGCATGCGGCCGGTCTCCGATCGCTTTAGCGGACCGGTATGGCCAATCTGGGTGCAAAACGGCACACCTGCTTCGATACAGCTAGCATAGACCGGATAGTAACGCCGGTCATTCGGAGGCAAGTCCCACAGCCATGGCACCAGCCGCACGCCAACAATGCGCTTGCCGTCCACGAAGCGGCGAATTTCCCGCACCGCGCCCATCGGGTCGGTCAGGTCGACTGTCGCCAGCCCTCTCAGCCGGTTGGGTGCCTGATCAATCTGCTCCAACAGCTCCGTATTGGAAATCAAGTCCCCGGTCGGCGACGACCAAGCCGACAGAATGGTAATATCCACGCCTGCCGCATCCATCGCCGCAACCGTCTGCGTAATCGTCGTCTCGCTGGTATCTCCTTCCCGGCCGGTCCATTTCAGCAACGGTTGCAGCCAAGGCGCCGCTGCGAAGCGCGCGGTGGGCGCCTGCGCCCAAACATCTATAATCATGAAACTCTCCATATACTTCACTATTGAAGTTTATGGCTTTTCGTCGTCCACGCAACCGGCTACGTAGCGGCATGACTGCACATTCCAGCCGATTCTATCATGCGCTCCAGGTCGCCGCCCATCGCCTTCAGAAACAGGCCGACCTCGCGGTCTCGGGTGCAGCGGGCATCTCTTCGGCGCAGTCTGCTGTGCTGGCGGTGATCGCGCGGTCGCCGGGCATGCGTCAGAATGAAGTTGCCCGAACATTGGGCCTGAATGAATCTGCCGTGACGGCGATGATCACCAGACTGATCGGGCTGGACCTCGTCCAGCGCAGTCGGAGCGCAGAAGATTCCCGCGCCTGGGAGCTGTCCCTGACCGATGAGGGGACCGCTGCGCTCAGCGCGATAGAAACCCCGTTCGCCAAGATAAATACCCTGATAGATGAAACGCTGGGCGAAGACGTTGACGAGTTTGCCACCCTGCTCAGAGCGCTGTCAGACCGGCTGGCGCGCAGCTGACGCGGGCAAAACACCGCCCGAAACTTGACGCGCAATGCGGGGATGCCTAGCGGTTTACCACAAAGAGATTCACCAAGAGAGGCTTCCCCACATGGCTGATGACTGGACCCCGCCGGCAGGCGACCTGATGAAAGGCAAGCGCGGCATCGTAATGGGCGTCGCCAACCAGAACTCCATCGCTTGGGGCATCGCCCGCCAGCTGGCCGCCCAGGGCGCCGAGATCGCATTCACCTATCAGGGTGACAGTTTGGAGCGCCGCGTGCGCCCACTGGTCGAATCCATCGGCATGGACACGATGATCCCCGCCGATGTCACCGATGATGCGTCCATGGACGCCGCCTTTGACACCATCAAGGAAAAATGGGGCAAGATCGATTTCCTCGTCCACTCCATCGCCTTTGCCGGAAAAGACGAGCTGCAGGGCTCCATGGTCGCCAACACGACCCGTGAAGGCTTCCGCCGCGCGATGGACATTTCCGTCTACAGCTTCATCGACTGTGCCCGCCGCGCCAGCGAAATCATGCCGGATGGCGGCGCAATGATCTGCATGACCTATCTTGGCGCTGAGCGCACTGTGCCCTCCTACAATGTCATGGGCGTCGCCAAGGCCGCGCTCGAAGCCGCAACCCGCTATGCCGCGCGCGACCTCGGGCCCAGGGGCATCCGCGTCAATGCGATCTCCGCTGGCGCGATGCGCACGCTTTCCCTCGCAGGCATTCGCGGCGGCAAGAGCCTGATGGGCACCGGCCGCGACTGGTCGCTGCTGAAGGAAGACACGCGCATGGAAGGCGTCGCCGGTGCAGCACTCTATTTGCTGTCAGAGCTCGGCCACTCGGTCGCCGGTGAAGTCCACCATGTCGATGCCGGCTTCCACGTCGTCGGCGTCCCGGATTCGCCCGAGGACTAGGCTTTCTCACCTTGCTGTGATTCCCCGGAACTCCTGCCCGTCTGTCCTGTTGGTCTGGCGAACCAATTCTGACAGGAGACCTCCATGTCCAACATCTTCCTCATCGGCGCCACTGGCGGCGTCGGCAGCCGCCTGAGCCCGAAACTCGTCGAGGACGGCCATACGATCAAGGGTCTGCACCGCAAACCTGAACAGGCAGACGATCTGCGCAAGCAGGGTGTCGAGCCCGTCCTCGGCAATATCATCGACATGACCGCAGACGATCTCGCCAGCGCCATGAAGGGCTGCGATACGGCCGTTTTTTCCGCAGGTGCCGCCGGCAGCGGCCGGGACAAGACGACCGCTATTGATGGCGAAGGCCCGGAAAAACTGATCAAGGCTGCCCGCGCCGCAGGCGTAAACCGCATCTATCTCGTCTCGGTCATCATGGATGCGGGCCGCGACCGCGACACAAGTGACGACTTCGAACATTACATGGCAATGAAACGCCGCGCCGATGCGGCCCTTGCCCAGAGCGGGATCGACTATGTCATCCTGCGCCCCGGCACGCTGAACGACGATGACGGGGATGGCAAAGTGACAGCTGGTCGCGCGATCAGCTATGGGGACGTCGCTCGCGGCAATGTCGCCGCGACACTCGCCGAACTGATCGGCGTGTCGGAAATCACCAATGAGATCATCGAACTAACAAATGGCGATACACCCGTCTCCGATGCCGTTGCCAGTCTGAAACGGGGCTGACACGCAGGGCGAAGCCCACGCCGGCGACTTGCACCCTACACCGTCTGGACTTGCCATCAGATCCGCATTTAACACTAAACGTTCAGTTCAATTGTTTTTGTCGGCATACGGCCTGCGCGCATCCTGCAGGTCAGGCCTGTGAAGACTGACAAGGAAGCGACCCTCGCAAAATGGATGAAGTGGGCCGGGAGACGCGGCGCTGATGCCGCCCGCCGGTCCCGCTGATGTGAATTGCGTCTGCCCGTCATCCTGCTAATACGGGCATCATGAAAACCGGTACCGAGACCCATGTCCCGCTCAGTGGCTTCCCGTATTATCCCGAAGATGAGATGCGGATCCGTGCCCGCGCCTTTCACGACTCTCTGGCGACGCGCCGTTCAGTCCGCGCTTTCTCGGACAAGCCCGTCCCACGGCAAATCATTGAGGCCTGTGTCGCCGCCGCCGGGTCGGCCCCATCCGGCGCCAATCACCAGCCCTGGTTCTTTGCCTGTGTGAACAGCGCAGAGAAGAAGCGCGAAATTCGCCAGGCTGCCGAAGCAGAAGAGCGTGAGTTCTATTCGGGGCGCGCGGGAGAAGACTGGCTCGACGCGCTCGCTCCGATCGGCACCGATGCCAACAAGCCCTATATGGAAATCGCCCCCTGGCTGATCTGTATCTTCGCCCAGCGCCGCGGCGGTGTGCAAGCGGGAGAGACCCGCAAGAACTACTACATCAATGAAAGTGTCGGCATAGCCACGGGTATGCTGATGACCGCCTGTCATCAAGCGGGTCTCGCTACGCTGGTGCACACGCCCAATCCGATGAAGTTCCTGAACCGGATCTGTGATCGTCCGGAAACGGAAAAGCCCTTCTTGATCCTTGTGGCGGGCTATCCGGCAGACAATGCCATGGTGCCCAGACACGCTTTGGTGAAAAAGCCACTGGATCAGATCATGCGCGTTCTCTAGCCGCCCACCGTCACAGCGGGACCGGGCAAGTGGATTGTGTAGTAGCTGCGGGGCTTGTCTCCCGGTTTGCGGCCTTCGGCAGCAATGTGGATATCGCCCGATATACCCGCCGGAATGCCCTGCCCCATTGGCAGCACGTCGCCGCCTGGTAATTCGGCCGCAAACTCGCGGAACTTCCAGCCGTTCAGCACGGGCATTTGCCGCAACCTGTCCCCGGTGCGCATCCGCACGGGGACGTCCTGCGCAAGGCTGCCCGACAGGTTCAGGAAGTTCTGCGTCACCCAGACACCCGCCTCGGTCCGCACCACGCCCATCGACACATGCGTGGCCTGCTCGCTGAGAATGTTTGCGCGATGGCCGGGGCTGTCCATGAGATTCTGGTGCAGGCGTTTCACGGCCTGCCGTTCCAGATTCCAGCGCCCCCGAACAATCTCGATCATGGCAACATTTTCAGCTGAATACTGAATGATCGCCCGCCGGTCGAAGGCCGCGATGCGGTCCTGCGGTTCGCGTCCGTCCGGTCCGACATGGCCGAAGAAATCATTATACGCCATGTCGAGACTGTGAAAGCGCGCCGAATTGCGCAGCGCCGCGCGATTGACCAGCGGCGGCAATCCCGCCTCCTTGCGGGCGGTATTGGTCAGCCTCAGGAACTCGCCTTCCATGCGCGCGTCGAAGGCATAGCCCTCCGGCAGGTCCCCAAAGCAGGGCCGCATCTGCTCGACATAATCGGCCACCGCGACGCCCCGCCCGGCAAGAGCAAGGTCGCAGGCAAATGCTGGCAGGCCAGCGGCAAGTGCCGCCAAGCCGACGAAAAGAGCGCGCAGGATCATGTCTTGCTCACTATACCCGCGCCAACATGAACAGAAGTGTTACGGGCGTTCAGGCCATGGCTGCAGCTGATCGCGCTTCATCTGCAACCGCTCGTCTGCAGGCAGACCATAATCATGTCCGAACGGCGCGCTTTCCCAGCTGCCATAGCCCGGATTCGGCAGGACGATCCATTCCCGGCCCCATTTGTCCGCATTTGCCTCATACACGGCCTGGCGTTCTGCCGGGCTGACTTTGTAGGAATCGGTGAAGTCGCCCAGATTATCGCCCAACATGAGCAGGATCCGATAATCCTTTGCCACAACGGCCCAGCGCGTTGCCTTGGCCGATCCCCAATCGTCCTGCTCGCCCTTGGTCAGCAGCGTATCGACATTACCGCCCATTGGAAAACCGAGTGCGCGGAGATTCTGCGCGGTCCCCTCTTTCGTCACTGCGTCACGATTGGTTACGTAGAATACTTTCACGCCCTTGGCGGCAGCCGCGCGGGTGAAGTCCACCGCGCCCGGCACCGCCTTGGCCACCCCGGCGCTTGCCCAGGCGTTCCAGCGCTCGGGGCTGAAGGGCTCGTCCGCCAGCACATCCGCCGCCGCATAGGGCGTGTTGTCCAATACGGTTTCATCGGCATCAAGAATGATGGCCGGCGGCAAATCCTGATAGGCCCCGCCCTGCAGGTCTGGCGCGGCGGTCCAGTCCGGATCGGCCAGCGCCTCTTCCAATCTCATCGCGGCCAGCGCATAGATGCCGTCCGTCGTGGCCTTGTACTCTACCGCCTGCTGCGCCCAGAGCGTTGCGTTCAACCGATCATCCTGCGCCGGACCCGTTTCAACAGTGACTTCGCGCTCGACCACCACTTCGCGGACAGGTTCGGAGCCTTCATCAACATAGATACAGGCAGACAGGACAAATGGCGCCGCCATCCCTGCAACAAGAAATGAAAGCCTATGGGTCATGACGGTCTCCTGTTCCGGTGAAGGTTGGTCATACCAGACTGGTCCCGCGCCGGGAACGGGTCAGATCGCGCCACAATTCTGCAGGCGCGCCAGCACCGGCGCGATCATGCGCTCGATGGCTTCCCCGGTCGGGCGCACATTGCCATAGGCTGGCAAGCCTTCATCGGCAATCACGAGATCGGCCTCGAATTTGGCCGGATAGGTCCACTGGTAATGCGCCGCGCGGACCGTACCGAGATATTGCTGCAGCACACTTTCCAGCGAGCGACCGCGCTCGGTCACATCGCGGCGAATTCGCCGTGCGAGGCGCAGGTCGTCTGGCGTGTCCACATAGACCGACAGATCAATCAGGGAACTGATTTTCGGGAAAGACAGCGCGTGAATGCCCTCCAGGATCAGGATCGGTGCGGATTTGATCTCGCGTGTTTTCTCGCTGCGGTCATGGCGTTCATAATCATAGATCGGCTGCTGAATCGTCTCGCCGGCTTTCAGCGCGCGCAGATCCTTTACCAGCCGGTCGGCTTCTTTCGACCGAGGTGCATCATAGTTGATGCCCGCGACAAGAGCCGTCCATTCTTCCTTGTTCTCCGGATCGCCATAATGGCTCATCGGATAGTAATACGCGTCTTCGCCAAACAGGACCGCCTGATCCGCGGGCAAATGCTCCAGCAGGGCTTCGGCCAGCGTCGACTTGCCAGATCCGGAGCCGCCGGACATTGCCACAAGGAAGGGTTTCTTTTTCGCCATGATGCGAAAGGGTCTACTGGCAAACAGCTTGCTGCTTCAATGGGAAACTGCGGCTGGACGTGCACACCACCGGCGAATGACTGCGCAAGTATCGGGTGGTGCTGGCCTTTGGGATGGGGTTTAGTGCCAGAAGGGGGATCTCCTATGACCGATGCGCTCGACCGCGCCCTTTTCCATTCACGCACCTGGCTGGACAGCCTCGCAGAGCGGCCCGTCGGCGCGCGCGCCAGCGCTGCTGAACTGAAAGCGGTCCTGTCCCGGCCCTTGCCTGAGACCGGCCGTGATCCGGCTGACATCATAGACGATCTCGCCGCCGATACGGATGCCGGCTTGCACGCCAATGCCGGCGGTCGTTTCTATGGCTGGGTCATGGCGGGGGCCCTGCCCTCTGCGCTGGCCGCCGATTGGCTGGTTTCAGCCTGGGACCAGAATTCCGGCATGTTCACGGTCGCACCCGCCACCTGTGTGATTGAAGAGGTCGCTGGTGAATGGCTGAAGGAATTATTCGCCCTGCCGTTGGACGCCTCCTTCGCCTTCACGACCGGTTGCCAGCTCGCCCATGTCACGGCGCTTGCGGCGGCCCGTCATGGAGTGCTGCGACGCGCGGGATGGGATGTCGAACAGGACGGCATGTTCGGCGCGCCACCCATTCGCGTCCTGACCAGTAAGAACCGCCATGGCTCGCTCGACAGTGCTTTGCGCTATCTCGGCTTCGGACAGGCCGCACTCGTGGACGTCGAAACCAGTCCGCTCGGCGACATGCAGGCAGAAGATCTCGCCCGGCACCTGGCAGGCTGGGACGGCCCGAAGATTGTCTGCCTGAATGCAGCCGATCTGAACATTGGGACGTTCGATGATTTCAGGACACTGATCCCGATGGCCCAGGCTGCGGGCGCGTGGGTACACGTCGATGGAGCGTTTGGCCTGTTCGCGAGGACGAGCGCGCGCTTGGCCCATCTCACCGACGGGATCGATCTCGCCGACAGCTGGGCGACAGACTGCCATAAATGGCTGAACGTCCCTTATGATTGCGGATTCGCCGTCGTGCGGGATCCGGAGGCGCACCGCGCAGCCATGGCGCTGGGCGCGGCCTATCTATCGCCGAGTACGGACGTTCGGGACCCGGCCGACTGGAACCTCGAACTTTCCCGACGTGCCCGCGCGGTGCCGGTCTATGCCGCGCTGCAGGAACTTGGGCGCAAGGGCATCGAAGACCTTGTGGACAGGTGCTGTGACCATTGCACCGCGATTGTCAACGGCATCGGCGCCCTACCCCATGCCATCGCCCTCAACGACCCCAGTCTCAACCAGGGCCTGATCCGCTTCGAGCGACCGGACGCGAGCGCAGAAGAGAATAATGCGTTCACCAAAGACATCATCCAGCGGATCAATGCAGACGGCGGCGCCTTTTTTTCAGGCACCACATGGAAGGGCCGAAGCGCCATGCGCGTCAGCGTCGTCAGCTGGCGGACGACCGGGGAAGACGTCGCACGCACGATCGAGACCGTTCGCCGCTGCCTTGAAGACGCTCTCTAGGCTCCGGCGCGCGCCCGGTCTTGGGCGGTCTTCGTGTCCTGCGCCGGGGGCAAGCCGAACAGGCGGCCATATTCCCGCGTGAACTGCGGCACGCTTTCATATCCCACCGCATAGGCTGCATGGCTGGCGGAGCAACCTTCTGTCCGCATCAGGCGACGAGCTTCGATCAGGCGGAGTTGCTTCTGGAATTGCAGGGGAGACAAGGAGGTCACCGCCCGGAAATGTTGGTGGAAGGCCGACACACTCATCCCGGCCGCCTCGGCCAGCTGCGCGACCGAAACAGATTTCGCATAGTCGCGCCGCAGGATCGCCACCGCCTGCCCGACGCGTTGCACATGACCATCAGGCCAACCCAGACGTCGGATCGCGTCACCGTGCCGGCCGGACATCAGCCAGTAATGCATCTCCCGTACGAGCTGGGCCTGCAGCACAGCCAGGGACGCCGGACGCTCAAGCAAGTGCACCAGTCGGCCGGCGGTATCGGCCACTTCACGATCTGTCGCATCCACCCGAACAGGCGCAACATCATTCGAGGGAACGGGTCTGATCTCTCCGGCAAGATCGGCGATCACCGCCGGGTCCAGGTCGAGCGCTAGCGAGACATAAGGCGCAGCGGGATTGGCGCGGGTGATCTGGCTCAGCGTCGGCACATCCGCCGTGATCAACAGGGAATCGCCTTTAGCGAAGTCATAGACGTCGGTTCCCATCATCACGCGCTTGCTGCCCTGCAGGACAAGGCAGACCACCGGCTGCAGGATAGAACGCTGCAACTCACTGGGATGGTCCGCCCGGATAATGACGAAGCCGGGAATGGGTGTTTCTGCGATCCCGTCCGGATCAGCATGGGTTTCGGCATGACGTAGCGCGGTTCTGAGCGTGGGGTCTGTCATGCGACCATCCTAACCCATCGGATGCATCACCGCATTGAAATTTGGAGGATCAGGCAAGGAATCGAGAGCTTCCGGCAATGCGATGGGCGCCGGCCAGCCTAGACAGACCCGCCTACCCCAAGCAGGAGCACACCATGACCCCGATCACACTTGTCACCGGCAGCAGCCGCGGCCTTGGCCGCAACACGGCTCTCAGCATCGCCCGCAAAGGCGGCGATGTTCTCATCACTTATCGCAGCCGCGCAGACGCGGCCGATGCCGTCGTCACCGAAATCACAGCGATGGGCCGAAAGGCGTTCGCCCTCCAACTGGACACCGGCAAGACAGACACTTTCCCGGCCTTCGCCGAAGCCGTGAAGTCGGCGCTGCAGGAACACTGGCAACGCGAGACGCTGGACCATCTCGTCAGCAATGCCGGCGAAGGCATCAACGTCCCCCTGGCTGACATCAACGAAGACCAGTTCGACCTGCTGATGAATGTCCATGTCAAAGGCACGCTGTTCCTGACCCAGGCTCTGCTGCCGCTGATCGCAGATGGCGGGCGGATTGTGAACATATCCTCCGGCCTGACGCGTATGGTCTTCCCTGGCTACGGCGCCTATGCGGCCGCCAAGGGCGCCGTTGAAGTGCTGACCCGCTACATGGCCAAGGAACTCGGCGCGCGCGGGATCGCCGTCAATACGGTTGCGCCCGGCGCCATCGAAACCGATTTTGGGGGCGGCATCGTACGTGACAAGGCGGGGCTCAACCAGCAGATCGCCGCCGCGACAGCGCTCGGCCGGGTCGGCCTGCCGGATGATATCGGCCCGATGATCGCGAATCTTCTGTCTCCGGACAATCGCTGGGTCAATGCCCAGCGAATTGAAGTCTCCGGCGGTCAGGGACTCTAGGCTGTCCCCAAACGAAAAAGGCCGCCCAACAAGGGCGGCCTTCTAATTTGCAGTGGCAGGAAGAGCCTATTCCTCTTCGCCGCCCTCGTCCTTGGCAAGTTCCTTGCCGGTGGTCTGGTCGACCACTTTCATGGACAGGCGCACTTTGCCGCGATCATCAAAGCCCATCAGCTTGACCCAGACTGTGTCACCCTCTTTCACGAGGTCTTTCGGATGGTTCACGCGCTCGGTCGCCATTTGCGATACGTGCACAAGGCCGTCCTTCGGACCAAAGAAGTTCACGAAGATACCGAAGTCTTTCAGGCCAACGACCTTGCCTTCGTAGATCTCGCCGATTTCCGGCTCTGCGACGATCTCCTTGATCATCTTCAGCGCCTTGTTGATGGATTCCTTGTCCAGCGCAGAGACCTGCACCGTACCATCATCATCAATATTCACCTTGGCGCCGGACTCTTCCACGATGCCGCGGATGACCTTGCCGCCAGACCCGATCACGTCACGGATCTTGTCGGTTGGCACTTTGACGATTTCCATCTGTGGAGCGTTTTCCGACAGGCTGTCGCGGGACGTATCCAGCGCTTTGCCCATCTCACCCAGAATGTGCATGCGCCCACCCTTGGCTTGCTCCAGAGCCGTGTGCATGATTTCCTTGGTGATACCGGCAATCTTGATGTCCATTTGCAGGGACGTCAGGCCTTTTTCGGTACCGGCCACTTTGAAATCCATGTCGCCGAGATGATCTTCGTCGCCGAGAATGTCGGAGAGAACCGCCACGCCGTCAGCTTCCTTGATCAGGCCCATTGCGATGCCCGACACAGGACGGGTCACCGGCACGCCGGCATCCATCATGGCGAGGGAACAACCGCAAACCGTTGCCATGGAGGACGAGCCGTTGGACTCGGTGATCTCTGAGACAAGGCGGATCGTGTACGGAAACTCTTCATGTTTTGGCAGAACAGCCTGCAGCGCGCGCCATGCGAGCTTGCCGTGGCCGGTCTCGCGACGGTTGGTACCGCCCATGCGACCGGTTTCGCCCACCGAGTATGGCGGGAAGTTGTAGTGCAGCATGAATTTGGACTTCGAGGTGCCATCAAGGCCGTCGATGAACTGCTCATCATCGCTGGTGCCGAGCGTGGCCACACAGATCGCCTGCGTTTCACCACGGGTGAACAGCGAGGAACCGTGCGTGCGCGGCAGGAAGCTGGCAATTGCCTCGATCGGGCGGACCTGATCGAGCGAACGGCCGTCGATGCGCTTGCCCGTTTTCAGGATGTCGCCGCGAACGACGCTCGCTTCGGCTTCCTTGAAGGCAGACTTGAACGTCTCGCCTGACATTTCGCCCGGCTCTTCTTCGGTGCCGACGAGCGCAGCCTTGGCCTTTTCGCGGGCTTCGCCCACAGCGGCCTGACGCTCCAGCTTTTCGGTCATCGAGTAGGCGGCGGAAAGATCTGCACCGACCAGTTTCTGGATTTTTTCCAGTTCGGCCGAGTGATCTTCGGCTTCGAAGTCGAACGGTTCCTTGGCGGCCTGTTCGGCCAGGTCGATGATCGCATCAATCACAGGCTGGATCGATTCATGACCCGCCATGACAGCGCCGAGCATGACTTCTTCGGACAGTTCATAAGCTTCCGATTCCACCATCATCACGGCGTCGGCGGTGCCGGCCATGACGAGGTCCAGTTCGGACTCTTCGAGTTCTTCGATCGTCGGGTTGATGATGTACTCACCATCCTTGTAGCCCACGCGCGCTGCGCCGATCGGGCCCATGAAGGGCGCGCCGGACAGGACAAGCGCCGCAGAGGCACCGATCATGCCGATCACGTCCGGATCGTTTTCGAGATCATAGGACATCGCGGTCAGCACGACCTGGACTTCGTTCTTGAAGCCTTTGACGAAAAGCGGGCGGATCGGGCGGTCGATCAGGCGAGACGTCAGCGTCTCTTTCTCGGTCGGGCGGCCTTCACGCTTGAAGAAGCCACCTGGGATGCGGCCCGATGCGTAGTATTTTTCCATGTAGTTGACGGTCAGGGGGAAGAAGTCCTGGCCCGGCTTCGCGCTTTTCGCAAAACATGCGGTCGCGAGCACTTTTGTATCGCCATAGGTCACCATGACGGCGCCATCGGCTTGGCGGGCCACCTGGCCCGTTTCGATCGTCAGCGTGCGGCCGGCCCATTCCAGCGACACAGATTTCTTGTCAAACATCAAAATGTCTTTCTTTTTCACATACGAAAAGCCCGCCGCGGCCCTATTGCCCGGCGGGCTTGATTTTGTGCCTAGCGGCGAATGCCGAGGGCTTCGATGAGTTTGGCGTAGCGCGCCTCATCCTTGCGCTTGGTGTAGTCAAGCAGCTTCCGGCGGGTTGCGACCATGGCCAGCAGGCCCCGGCGGGAGTGGTTGTCTTTCTTGTTCGTCTTGAAGTGGTCGGTCAGGTTGTTGATCCGTTCGGTCAGGATCGCGACCTGCACTTCTGGGGAACCGGTATCGCCAGGCTTTGTGGCAAATTTTTCGATCAGTTCCTGCTTTTTCTCAGCGGTAATCGACATCGTGTATCTTTCTTGCAATCGCCTTGCGGCGGGTTTCGTCTAAGCGCCTGAATTGGCGGGGGTTTTGGGTGAGTATCTGAGGCCTCAGGCCACGGCCGGGATGTCGTCCAGCCGGGTCAGGACCCGATATCCCACCACAAGGGGCGGCTTATGGCTCATTTTCCCCCGAAATGAAAGGCCCTCAGGTGAGGTTTGGCGCAAAAGCGCCGGTGCTTAGAATCTCACCTCAAGCCCGACCAGAATCTCCTGCGGCTTGCCGGGGCGCAGGCCCGCGGGGTCGATGGAGGCGACATAGGTTTCGTCGAACAGGTTTTCGGCTTTCACGCGCAGGCGCAGCGTCTCGGTCAGGTCGACCCAGGCCGCCGCATCGACCAGCCAGCGTGCATCGATCCGCTCGCCTGCCGGAATGGCGCCCTGCCCCGCCCGCGCACGCGCTTCGGAGACGTGATTGGCAGAGAGATCCATGCCCCAGCGGCTGGCTTCGATGCCCGCCATCAGGGTGATCTGCTGGTCCGAGACATAAGGCAGCTCGTCGCCCGCCTCGACATCGCCCCACGGCTCATAGCTGCTCTCGAAGCCAGACTGGAATTCGGCATCTGTCCACGTATAGACGAGGCCGACCGGCAGTGAGAGCGAGGTGTCGAACAGCGCCGCCGCATCCCAGCTCGCCGTCAGCTCAAGACCCATCACGTCCACATCGCCGCCATCGAACTGGTCGCCGATCGTGCAATTGCCACCGGACGAGGCGGTGCAGGTACCGAGCAGGTTCGAATAATCATTGAAGAAGGCAATCGCCTCGACATCGACGCCCTCTTTTGAGAAGCGTCCGCCGGCTTCCCAGTTCACGCTCTCTTCGGCATCGGCCTCGGTTGCGCCGGGGCTGGCAATCGCAAAGCCGCGATGCACACCGGCCAGCAGGGTCACGTCCTCGTTGAGTTCGTAAAGCGCACTTAGACCCGGCACAACGACCTGGTCATCCAGGGTCCGCACGCGCGTCGGTCCCGCCGCACGGGTCGGGTCTGCCGTTGAATAGTCCTCGCGCGTCAGCTCATAATCCTCAAAGCGCGCGCCGCCGGTCACGGTCAGCTTGCCGATGCTGACCCGGTCCTGCAGGAACAGGGCAACCGCTTCACCGCTGGAGATGCGGTTGGCATTGCTGCCCGCCGCGCCCGCACTGGTCAGGATCAGGCGTCCACCTTCAAGACGATAGGCATCCTCTTCCTGGAACCGGTCTTCCTCGTCCTCATGCACGCGGATACCGACAGTGACATCATGGTCGAGGCCGCCAAACGCGGTCTGCCAGTTGAGCGTGGTTTGCAGGCCTTCGCTGTAATAGGCGCGGCGGTTGGCGCGGTAGACGATGGAATCGTCGAGGCTGGTAGCGCCGGTCGCCAGGCTGTACTCGGCCGAATAGGTCACCGGGTCGGCCAGCACGGAGGAAATCCCCGTATCGCCGCTCGCGCCCGTACCATCGGCGCTGATACCCTGCAGCTTGTACCAGTTGCGGGCAAAATCATGATGATAGGCAATTGTCGTCAGGTTCAGCGTTGGCGAGAATTCAATCTTGTGGGTCAGCTGGAACAGCTCGTTCTCGCCCCGGAATTCATCATCCGCGCTCGCATCATAGCGGCGATAGGGGTTGGCCTCGAAATCTTCCAGCGTCAGGCCGAAATAGGTCTCGTTGGAGGTCTCTTCGCGCGTCTGGTATTTCAGCTCGACGCTTTGCGGCATCGGGCCGTCATCCTTGTAGGCCCCGACTTTCAGCATCAGATCATCAGCGTCGAAGCCCGTCGGCCCGCCATTGTCCAGCTCCTTGAACCCGTCGGTCTCGTCGGTGAACACTTCGATCAGGCCGCCCAGTTTCCAGCCTGCGCCGACCTCCGCACGTCCGCCCGTCCAGGCATGGACCCGCTGGCGATCATTGGTGCCAAAGAATGCCTGCGCAAATCCGGACGTCTCTTCCGGCACTGGCGTCGAGAACAGGTTCAGTGCGCCGCCCGTCGTGCGCGGACCATACAGGATCGCGGCGGGCCCCTTGGTCACTTCCACGGCGCTCATTCGCGCTGTGGTCGGGAAATAATAGGCGGACGGCGAGGCGTAGGGCGCCGGCGAGATCGGCACGCCATCTTCCATCAGCACGATACGGGACGAGCGATCCGAACCCGACCCGCGCAGGCCGATATTCGGCCGCAGGCCATAGCCGTCTTCTTCCTGGATGTTCACGCCCGGCACGACGCGCAAGACGCGCTGGATATCGCTCTGGGCCTGCGCCGACAGGTCAGCATCCGTCAGGAAGGAGACCGACCCGGCCACTTCGTCCACCGCATCCGTCGAGCCTGTCACGACAATCGTCGACAACATCCGGTACGGGTTCTGCTCACCCGGCGCGGTGGCATTGTCAGCATAAGATGACAGGGATACGAGCGCGCTGGAGGCCAGCAGGACGGAAAGACGGGAAAACGGCATGAGGGATACCTGTTGATATTGAGAATGAGTTGCGGGTCTTTAAGAGGATGCCACGCCCCAAAACAACCTGCATTTGACATTCACTCGCACAAACTTGCCGCGTATGTGCTTTCCATGCCACGCTCGGACTCATGTGAAGCGGAAGCTGCTGCGCGCTTCGCTCGTCCCCTCCCCCGCCTCTCCGGCGCATGTCAGAGTGTCGTCCGGCTGGCTCCGTGTCCTGACAGCAGGAGACCCCGGCATACGCCGGGGATACGGTTTGTGGGATAGAGACCACTCCTCCCCCCCCGATGA
>TARA_R110000824_G_scaffold375286_2_pt1 | contig 150979 bp, 140 predicted proteins | sample TARA_R110000824 | Tara Oceans TARA_R110000824 (sample SAMEA4397747) | marine metagenome | biome: Polar Biome; feature: [MES] marine water layer (ENVO:01000295) within the mesopelagic zone...; material: water (ENVO:00002006), including particulate matter (ENVO:01000060) such... | reverse complement strand
CAAATGCCACTCTCTTTTGCAGAGGAATCCCCAAGGGGAGGGTGGGAAGAAAGGACCCTGCCGGGCCGCCCATGGACTCCGGCTTTCGCCGGGGTGACACGGTTGTATTGGGGGCCGGAGGCGCTTCCAGCACCGCATAGTTAACCGTTTCTCAAGGGCTCGGGCATAGGGTGAAGAACGAGTGAATTCCGGGAAAACGGGGGCCTTCCCATGCCGCTGCCGATCAAACATTCCGCCGCCACGCTGCTTTATGTGCTGCCGTCGATCGGACTGGCGCTGGGCGCGATCGCGATTTTCGGCGCCGATCCGAAGCTGGCCGCACTGGGCGGGCTGATCGCCTGCCTGCTGGGCGCCGAAGCCCATGCCGCGATTTCGCGTTCGATCGAGCGCAAACAGGTGCGCCGCGAATTGCAGGAACTGACCAGCCTCGCGGCCGGACTGTCGCGCGATCTCGACGAGGCGGCCGACAAGATCGTCGAAATGGAAGAACGCTTCGAACGCGAAACCGCCGAGCGGATGGAACGCATCTTCTCGGAAATCCGCGTCATCGAGAGTCTGGTCAAGCGGCTGGCCGAGACGCGCGCCGCCAGCGCCGCCGCGCCGGCCATCGAAGCCTCGGCGCCGGCGCCGCGCGCGCCCGACAGCGACGTGCCGCCGCCGGAACCGACGCGCGGCATTGCGCAGATGGACGATGGCGAGCTTCTCGACACGATCCGCCGCTCGCTCGAAACCAACCGCGTCGACCTCTATCTGCAGCCCGTGGTCAGCCTGCCGCAGCGCAAGGTGCTTTACTATGAGGGTCTGTCGCGCATCCGCACCGACCGGGGCGAACTGATCATGCCGCGCGACTACATGCGCGTCGCCGAACCCGCCGGCATGATGCCGGCGGTCGACAACATCCTGCTCTTCCGCTGCATCCAGGTGGTCAGGAAGCTCGCCCAGCGCAACAGCAAGGCCGGCGTGTTCTGCAACATCTCGGCCTTCTCGCTGCTCGATTCGGACTTCTTCCCGCAGTTCATCGAATACATGCAGCACAACAAGGATCTGGCGCAGCAGCTGATCTTCGAGTTCAGCCAGATGACCGTCAACGGCGCGGGGCCGGTGGAGGAAGCCAGCCTCGAGGCACTGGCCGCGCTCGGCTTCCGCTTCTCGATGGACCAGGTGACCAGCCTCAAGCTCGACCCGAAGGAACTGCACGACCGCAATTTCCGCTTCATCAAGGTCTCGGCCCAGACGCTGCTCGACGGGCGGCAGATGGCGGCCGGCGATATCGATGCCGGCGACCTGAAGGAGCTGTTGCGCCGCAACGGCATCCAGCTGATCGTCGACAAGGTCGAGAGCGAGCGCGAGGTGGTCGACATTCTCGACCTCAATGTCGCCTTCGGACAGGGCTATCTCTTCGGCGAACCCCGGCCGGTGCGCGAAAGCGTGCTGCGCGAGGAGCCGGCGGCGATGTCGATCGCGGCGGATTGAGGTTCAGGCACAGTTTTTCCGGCAAACGGTCCCTCGGTTGACAGGGGGTGGCCCGGCGGTATCTTGCCCCGGCCCTGCCCCCGAAGCCCCGAGAGGAACCCCATGAGCCTTGCCGATCTCAAGCCCGTCATCGAGGCCGCCTTCGACAATCGCGACGCCGTCAATTTCCAGACCAAGGGCGAGGTGCGCGAGGCCGTGGAGGCGGCGCTCAACGCGCTCGATGCCGGCACGGCGCGGGTCGCCGAGAAGTTCAAAGGCGAATGGCTGGTCAACCAGTGGCTCAAGAAGGCCGTGCTGCTGTCCTTCCGCCTCAACGACATGGCGCTGATCGCCGGCGGACCCGGCACCGACACCCATTGGTGGGACAAGGTGCCGTCGAAATTCGCCGGCTGGGGCGAGGCCGAATTCCGCAAGGCGGGGTTCCGCGCCGTGCCCGGCGCGGTGGTGCGCCGCTCGGCCTATATCGCACCCGGCGTGGTGGTGATGCCGTCCTTCGTCAATCTCGGCGCCTATGTCGACGAGGGAACGATGGTCGATACCTGGGTCACCGTCGGCTCCTGCGCGCAGATCGGGAAGAACTGCCACCTGTCGGGCGGCGTCGGGATCGGCGGCGTGCTGGAGCCGCTGCAGGCCAATCCGGTCATCATCGAGGATAATTGCTTCATCGGCGCGCGCTCGGAAGTGGTCGAAGGGGTGATCGTCGGCGAGGGGGCGGTGCTCTCGATGGGCGTCTTCATCTCGGCCTCGACCAAGATCATCGACCGGGCGACCGGCGAGGTGCATATCGGCCGCGTGCCGCCCTACTCGGTCGTCGTGCCGGGCTCGCTGCCGGGCAAGCCCAACCCGGACGGCTCGCCTTCGCCGTCGCTCTATTGCTGCGTCATCGTCAAGACCGTCGATGCGCAGACGCGGGCCAAGACCGCGATCAACGAACTCCTGCGCGACTGAGGCGCGCGTGAGCGGGTTCATTTGACGGCGTGGCGGGCGGCGGGCTACCAAGGTGCCATGACCGCACCCGCCACACCCTACAGGCCGCTCGATATCGCCGCCGAACTGATCCGCTGCCCGAGCGTGACGCCGGAAGATGCCGGCGCGCTCGCCGTGCTGGAACGCTATCTGGCGCCGCTGGGTTTCGCCTGCGAGCGGATGCGCTTTTCCGACAAGGACACGCCCGACATCGACAATCTCTATGCGCGGCTCGGCAGCGGTCGGCCCCATTTCTGCTTTGCCGGCCATACCGATGTGGTGCCGGTGGGCGAGGCCGCGGCCTGGACCGTCGACCCGTTTGCGGGTGAGGTCAGGGACGGGCGGCTTTACGGACGGGGCGCGGCCGACATGAAGGGCTCGATCGCCAGTTTCGTCGCGGCGGCGCAGCGCATCGCGGCAGAGGGGTTTCAAGGGTCGATCAGCCTGCTGATCACCGGCGACGAGGAAGGGCCGAGCATCAACGGTACGAAGAAGGTGCTCGAAACGCTCAAGGCGCGAGGCGAGACGATCGACCATTGCATCGTCGGCGAGCCGACCTGCGTCGAGCGGCTGGGCGACATGATCAAGGTCGGGCGGCGCGGCAGCATCAATGGCTGGCTGACGGTGACCGGTTGTCAAGGCCATGTCGCCTATCCGCATCTCGCCGACAATCCGGTGCCCAAGCTGCTTGAAATGCTCCGGCGGCTCGAGGCGCATCTGCTCGACGAAGGGACCGCGCATTTCCAGCCCTCCAATCTCGAGATCACCTCGGTCGATGTCGGCAATTCGGCGACCAATGTCATTCCGGGAAGTGCGCGCGCCGTTCTCAACATCCGGTTCAACGACCTCCATACCGGCGCGTCGCTGGAAAAATGGATGCGCGACGTCTGCGACGCCGTCGCCGCCGAAACCGGCGCCCGGTACACTCTCAAGGCCGTGACTTCGGGCGAGGCCTTTCTGACGCCGCCGGGGGCCTTCTCGGCGCTGATCGCGGCGGCGGCGCAAAAGGTGACGGGCGTGACGCCGGAACTTTCGACCAGCGGCGGCACCTCGGATGCGCGTTTCATCCGCGCCCATGCGCCGGTCGTCGAGTTCGGACTGCCCAACCAGACCATGCACAAGGCCGACGAGAATGCCGGCATCGACGACATCACGCGGCTGGCCGATATCTACGAGGCGGTGCTGCGCGGCTATTTTGCCGGACAAGCGGAGGCGGCAGCGTGACCAGTATCGGCGAAATCACACGCGGGCTGACCGGCGCCTGGCGGATCGTCAAGCGCGAGGAGAGCGCGCGGGAATGTTTCGACCTGTCGGCCGACGGGGCGGTGCGCTCGTTCACGGCGCTGGTGCTGAGCCTGCCGCTCGCGTTCCTGTCCGCGACGGCGCTGTGGCGGATCGCGCAATCGGAACTCGATGTCAGCTTCGACGTTTCCTTCGGATCCTTCATGATCGCCGAGATGGCCAGCACGCTGATCTACTGGGCGCTGTTTCTGCTGGCGATGCTGCGCATCGCGCGGGTGCTCGATCTCGGTGCCAACTACACGGCCTATCTGATCACCTATAACTGGGGCGTGCTGCTGACATCGGCGGTGTTTGCCGTGCCGCTGATCCTCTATTCGCTGGGGGCGCTGCCGGCCGGCGGGGCTATGCTGCTGTCGATGCCGGCGCTGTTTCTGCTCGGCTGGTATCGCTGGCAGATCGCGCGGACCGTGCTCGGCGCCGAGCCGGGGCCGGCGGCCGCAATCCTTGTGTTCGATTTCGTGCTCAATTTCAGCATCGGCCAGTTGCTGGGCGCGCTGTTCCTGACCGGCGGGAGCCCAGCTTGAGCGACAACCGGCCCATCGGGGTGTTCGACAGCGGCATTGGCGGCATCACCGTGCTGAAGGCGCTGCGCCAGCGCCTGCCGCATGAAGACCTCGTCTATCTCGGCGACACGGCGCGGCTGCCCTATGGCACCAAGAGCGCCGAGACCGTGACCGCCTATGCGACGCAGGCGACGCGCTACCTGATGCGGCACGACATCAAGATGGCCGTGATCGCATGCAATACGGCCGCTTCGGTCGCGCTCGATCCGCTGGCCGCCGCGTTGGCGCCGCTGCCGGTCGTGGGCGTGGTGGGACCGGGCGCGGAGGCCGGCGTCAAGGCCTCGAAGTCGGGCCGGATCGGCGTGCTGGCCACCGAGGCAACGGTGCGCGGCGGCGCCTATGTGCGCGCCATTCATGCGCTCGACCGCGACGCCCGGGTGACGCAGGCGCCTTGCGGGCTGTTCGTGACGCTGGCCGAAGAGGGATGGGTGACGGGCGATGTCGCCGAGGCGGCCGCGCGGCGCTATCTGGCGCCGCTTTTCAAGGGCCGCAACGTACCCGACACGCTGGTGCTGGGCTGCACGCATTTTCCGGTGCTGGCCCGCGTCATCGGCCGGGTGGCCGGTACGATGACCAGCGGCGGCGTCAAGCTTGTCGACAGCGCCGCGACGACGGCCCGCTTCGTCGAGAAGGAGCTGGCCGCAAAGGGCCTCGCCGCCAAACGGCGCGGCAAGGGCAAGACGCGCTTCATGGCCACCGACAGTCCCGAGCGTTTCGCGCGGGTGGGCGGCATCTTCTTCGGCGAGACGATCGCCAAGAAGGATGTCGAGCTGGTTGATATCCGGCCGGGTTGACGCCGGAAGCGCTCTAGTCGTAATCGACCTGCAAAAGATAGAGACCGTCGGGCGGCGCGACCGGACCGCAGGCGGCGCGGTCCCTGGCGGCCAGTGCCTTTGCGACATCGCGCGACGTCCATTTGCCCTCGCCGACCATTTTCAGCGTACCGACGAAAGAGCGCACCTGATTGTGCAGGAAGCTGCGCGCGCGGCAGGCGATCTCGATTTCATCCGCGTAGCGCGATACCGAAATTTCGTCGACTGTCTTCAGCGGCGATTTCGCCTGGCATTGCACCGAGCGGAAGGTCGTGAAGTCGTGATGGCCGACAAGGGATTGCGCGGCGGCGTGCATCGCCTCAACGTCGAGCGGCCGGTTGACCAGCCAGGCCTGACCGCGATCGAGCGTCAGGGGCGCGCGGCGGTTGACGATACGGTACATGTAGTGGCGTTTGACGGCCGAGAAGCGCGCCTCGAATGTGTCCGGCACCTCTTCCGCCGCGACGATGGCGACGGGGTGCGGACGCATATGGGCATTGGCCGCATCGCGCAGCGTGTCGGGCGCGACCGCCGTTTCGAGATCGAGATGGGCGACCTGACCCAGTGCATGAACGCCGGCATCGGTTCGGCCAGCGCCGTGAACCTTCACATCGGCACCGCAGAAGCCCTTGATCCCCGCCTCCAGCACATGCTGGACCGAGAGACCGTTGGCCTGCGCCTGCCAGCCGACAAAGGGCGCGCCATCATATTCGATGGTGAGCTTGTAGCGGGGCATCAGGCGACACGCTCGCCGGGGCCGAGCGGGAAGCCGCGCAGAAAGTCGCGTGCGCCGACCGGCGCCTTGCCGGCGCGCTGCAGTTCCGCAATTTCGAGGGCGCCCTGCCCGCAGGCAATGGTGATGGTGTCGCCGGCGGCCAGAATCTCGCCCGGCTTGCCCGTCCTGTCGACCGGACGGGCGCGAAGGATCTTGATGCGGATGCGCTCGCTGCCGCGCATAACCTCGAAGAAAGCGCCAGGCGACGGCGTCAGGCCGCGAATGTGGCAATCGAGTTCGCGCGCCGGACGCGACCAGTCGATGCGCGCCTCCGCCTTGCCGATCTTGGCCGCATAGGTGACGCCGTCGGCCGGCTGCGGCCTCGCCTCGAGAGCGCCGCGCGAAAGCGCCGCCAGCGCGCGCACCATCGCGCTCGCGCCAACCAGAGAAAGCCGATCATGCAGACTGCCGGCGGTTTCGCCGGGCGCGATCGCCACGCGTTCGGCCAGCAGCACCGGTCCGGTGTCGAGGCCCTGCTCCATCTGCATCACCATGACGCCCGTTTCGGCATCGCCCGCCATGATGGCGCGCTGGATCGGCGCGGCACCGCGCCAGCGCGGCAGCAGCGAGGCGTGGAGATTGAGGCAGCCGAGACGCGGCGCCTCGAGCAGCGGCTGCGGCAGGATCAGGCCATAGGCAACAACGACCGCGACATCGAGATCGAGCGCGGCGAAGGCTCGTTGTTCCTCCGCGCCCTTCAGCGAGGCCGGCGTGAAGACGGGGATGCCGTGTTCCTCGGCGAAGCGATGCACCGGTGAGGGCTGTTCGGTCATGCCGCGGCCGGCCTTGCGCGGGGGTTGCGAATAGACCGCCACCACCTCGTGACCGGCCGCAATAATTTCAGCGAGAACGGGCACCGAGAAATCGGGCGTGCCCATGAAAGCAAGGCGCAATCTATCCATTGCCTGCCTCCGGGCGGCGGACGGCGCTCAAGCCGGTTCCTTTTCCTGAAGCTTCTTCTGCTTGATCAGCTTCTTCAGCATCATCGAACGCTTGATGCGCGAGAGATGGTCGATGAAGAGAATGCCCTTCAGATGATCCATCTCGTGCTGCAGGCAGGTGGCGAGAAGTTCGTCGCAATCCTCCTCGCGAATCTCGCCCTGATAGTCGAGATAGCGCACACGGCAGCGTGCGGGACGTTCGACATCCTCATACATGTCGGGCACCGAGAGACAGCCCTCCTCGTAGACGGCCGTGTCGTCGGAGGTCCAGAGAATGTCCGGATTGACAAAGTAACGCGGCTGCGGCTTTTCGCCTTCGCGGGCGAGATCCATCACGATCACCTGTTTCGGCACGCCGACCTGGATGGCGGCCAGGCCGATGCCGGGCGCCGCATACATCGTCTCCAGCATGTCGTCCATCAGCGCGCGCAGGGCATCGTCCACCCGCTCGACGGGTTTCGACACTTGCTTCAGGCGCGGGTCGGGCGCGGTGATGATTTCGCGTATGGCCATGGGCCCTGAGATAAGCCCGGCGGGCTTTGGGGTCAAGGCGGGGCCGGGCGGGCGGCGAAAGCCCCGGAATCCGGGGCTTTCGCCCTATTCGCAGGCCGCGACGCAGACCTGATATTCGTTGATCTGGCCGCCGCAGGAGCGGTAGCAGCTGTGATATTGTGGCTCGCACTGGCTGGAGACGTCGCAGGCGCCGTAGTTCGCCTGCCGGCGGGGCTCGGTCGGCATCGGATATCTGGCGGCGTCGGCCGCATGAAGCTTCAGCGCCGTGATGTAGTCGTCCCTGGCCTTCTCATAGGCCCGGTCGGCACGGCGGTCTTCGCGTTTGCGGCACTGATCGCGGCGCTGCTGCTCCTCGCGCTGGCAAGCGGTTTGCTGGGTCTGGCAGTTGAGCACGCATTGCATGCCTGCTTCGCTCGCCGGCGGCGTGAAATCACGGCGCTGCTCCATTACCGGGCCGCAGGCCGCGAGCCCCAGAAACCCCAACAAGATTGCAAGACGATAGATCATGTGAGCCCCACCCCTGTCATTCGACGACCTCGCATCGTGCATGATAGGGAGGGGCGCCATCAGATCAATCCACAAATGCAGGCCGCGGCCGCGCCGGGAAATCGGCTATAGTCGGTCCGAATCCGGAGGCACCATGAACGATCTTTCCGTCCTTCTGCTGATTGCCGCGGCCGCTCTTGCGAGCGGCGTGGTGCTGGCGCTGTTGTGGCGCGGCCGCGGGAGCGACCGCGGCGCCGAGACCATGGCCCAGCTGGCGCAGCAACAGGCCGAGTTGATGGGCCGGCTTGCTGCCATGGCCGAGGCACAGGCCCAGACACGGAGCGAACTGACGACAACGCTCAACGAGCGGCTCGACCAGGTCAGCCAGCGCATGGGGCAGAGCCTCGAAGCGACCGCACAAAAGACAGCCGAGACGCTCGGCACACTGACGACCCGGCTCTCGGTGATCGACGAGGCGCAGAAGAACATCACCGAACTCTCGAGCCAGGTCGTGGGTCTGCAGGACATTCTCGCCAACCGGCAGGCGCGCGGGGCGTTCGGCGAGGTTCAGCTCAACGACATCGTCAGCAATGCCCTGCCGCCCTCGGCCTACAGTTTCCAGACAACGCTCGGCAACGGGACGCGCGCCGACTGCCTGATCATCCTGCCCAATCCGCCGGGGCCCATCGCCATCGATGCCAAGTTTCCGCTCGATGCCTATCACATGCTTCGAAATGCCAAGGACGAGCCCGAACGCGCGATTGCCGCACGGCAGTTCCGCGGCGACCTCAACAAGCATGTGACGGCGATCGCGGAGAAATACATCGTTCCCGGCGAGACGGCGGAATCGGCGCTGATGTTCCTGCCGTCGGAAGCGGTCTATGCGGAGCTTCATGCCAATTTTCCGGATGTGCTGACCAAGAGCTATCAGGCGCGGGTCTGGATCGTGTCGCCAACGACGCTGATGGCCACGCTCAACACGGTGCGGGCGGTGCTGAAGGATGTCGAGATGCGCAAGCAGGCCGGCACCATCCAGAAATATGTCGGCCTGCTGATGCAGGATGTGACGCTGCTGGGCAAACGCGTCGAGAAGCTCGACACACATTTCCGACAGGCCGAGGGCGACATCAACGACATCAAGACGTCGACCGAGCGCATCAGCAAGCGCAGCGAACGAATCCAGGAAGTCGAAATGGGCGAGGACGGCGCGGCCGAGGCCCTGCCGACCGCCACGCCGCCCGGCAAACTCGTCTCGGGCTGAACGGCGCGCCGGCTCCGGCATATTGTCAATTTCCATGCCAGTTTTTTTGGGGTGCGGTACGGCGTTTCTTTGCTAGGCTCGCGCCAGACATCACGCCCTTGGGGGGCGCCGAACGGCAAGGGGAGCGGGCATGCAGGCCATCAGCGATTTCGTCAACGCGTTGAACGACATTCTGTGGGGCTGGCCGATGCTGGTCGCGCTGGCGGCGACCGGCGTGTTCCTGACCGTCGGATTGCGTTTCATCCCATGGCGGAAACTGCCCGAGGGTCTCGCGCTGTCGGTGCGTCCCTCCAGGGGGGCCGGCGACATTTCGCCGTTCCAGGCGTTGATGACGGCGCTCGCTGCCACCGTCGGTACCGGCAATATCGCCGGCGTGGCGACCGCCATCTATTTCGGCGGGCCGGGGGCGCTTTTCTACATGTGGGTCATCGCGCTGATCGGCATGGCAACGAAATACACCGAGGCCGTTCTCGCCGTCGCCTATCGCGAGGTCGACGAACTCGGCAATCATGTCGGCGGGCCGATGTACTACATCAAGAATGGCGTCGGTGCGAAGTTTCCGACACTGGCGCTGGTGCTGGCGCCGGCCTTCGCCATTTTCACCGCGCTGGCCGGGTTCGGCATCGGCAATGGCGTGCAGGCCCATTCGGTCGCCAGCGCGCTGGACTCCAATTTCGGTGTGCCCGTGCTCGTCTCCGGCCTGGTGATGATGGTCGCGGTCGGCCTGGTACTGATCGGCGGCATCCGCCGGATCGCCGAGGTTGCGAGTGCGCTGGTGCCGACCATGATCGTCGTCTATATCGGCGGCGCGGTGCTGGTGCTTGCCTATAACTACGCGGCCATTCCGGCCGCTTTCGGACTGATCTTCCAATACGCCTTCACGCCCACGGCAGCCGAAGGCGGCGCGATCGGCGCGTCGATCATGCTCGCCATCCGTTGGGGTTTTGCGCGCGGCATCTTCTCCAACGAGGCCGGACTCGGCAGCGCGGCAATCGCACATGCGGCCGCCAAGACCGACGATCCGATCCAGCAGGGGCTGGTCGGCATGGTCGGCGTCTTCATCGACACGCTGATCGTCTGCACGCTGACCGGTCTCGTCATCATCACGTCCGGGCTCTGGACCGGCGACGTCAACGGGGCGGCGCTGACCAGCGCGGCCTTCGGTGCCACGCTGCCCTGGGGCGGCGCGCTGGTCGCCGTGTCGCTGGCGCTTTTCGCTTTCACCACGCTGCTCGGCTGGAGCTATTACGGCGAACGGGCGGTCGAATTCCTGTTCGGCATCAAGGCCATCTGGCCCTATCGCATCGTCTGGGTGTTGGCGATCCCGGTTGGCGCGATGACCAGCCTCGATCTCGTCTGGAACATGGCCGATGCGCTGAATGCGATGATGGCGCTGCCGAACCTGATCGCGCTGTTCATCCTGGCGCCTGCCGTCTTCACGATGACGCGCAACTACTGGGCGAAAGACAAGTAGCCGGCCTCAAAAGGGGCGGCGCGACTTCATGGCAGCAGCCAGCGTGCCGTCGTCGAGATAATCGAGCTCGCCGCCAACCGGCACGCCATGCGCAAGCCGCGTGACCGAGATGCCGAGGCCCGAAACGCGGTCGGTGATGTAGTGCGCCGTGGTCTGGCCATCGACGGTCGCGTTCATGGCAAGGATCACTTCGTTGATCTCGCCGGCACCAAGCCGCTCGACCAGCTTGCCGATGTTGAGATCGTCGGGACCCACGCCGTCGAGCGCCGAGAGGACGCCGCCGAGCACGTGATAGCGGCCCTTGTGGGCTCCTGCGCGCTCCAGCGCCCAGAGATCGCCAACCTCCTCAACCACACAAAGCGCCTGCGGGTCGCGCGTGGTGTCGGCGCAAATAGCGCAGGGGTCCTGCGTGTCGACATTGCCGCAGACCGAGCAGATGCGGGCCTTTGCAGCGGCTTCGGCCATGGCATCGGCCAGCGGCGCAAGCAGGGTTTCCTTCTTCTTGATCAGCTGAAGAACCGCGCGGCGGGCCGAGCGGGGGCCGAGCCCCGGCAGTTTCGACATCAGCGCAATCAGACGTTCGATCTCGGGGCCGGTCACCGCCATCGAGATCAGAGCCCGAAACCCGGCGGGATCGGCAGTCCACCGGCAACGGATTTCATTTTCTCGGCGGCCAGCGCTTCGGCCTTGTGCTTGGCGTCGGCAGCGGCCGCAACGATCAGGTCCTCGAGGATTTCGCGTTCGTCTTCCTTCATCAGGCCGGGATCGATCGACACTTTCTTCACGGCACCCTTGCCGGACATGACGACCACGACCAGGCCGCCGCCAGCGCGGCCTTCGACTTCAGCCGCTTCCAGTTCGGCATGCATCGATTCCATGCGGCCCTGCAGCTGCTGCGCCTGCTTCATGATGTCGGCAAGATTCTTCACTCGTCGGGCTCCATATCTTCCAATATGTCTTCGGGGGGCATTTCGGGCAGCAGCGCATCGCCGGCCGGAAAGCCGGGCTCGCGCACCTCGACGATTTCGGCGCCGGGGAAAACCGCAAGCGCGGCCTTGACCAGCGCATCGCCGCGGGCGCGGTCCTTCAGCATTTCCTCATGTGTCTGCGCCTGTTCGCGCAATGTCGGCGCCGCATCGGCGGTGGCGCGGGCCAGCGACACCAGCCAGCGCGCGCCCGTGGCGCGGGAGAGCTTCTCGGACAGCTCCGTCAGAATCGTGTTGGGCGTTCCTTCGAGAAGACCGAGCTCGATGCGGCCGGGCTCGAAATGGACCAGACGCACACCGGCCTCCAGCGCATGCTTCAGACGGATGTCGCGGTCGGCCCCCATCAGCGCCACCACGTCCTGAAAGGTACGAATGGCCGGTACGGCCGGCGCGACCGCCGACAGCGGCTCCTGAATATCGGGCCGCGAGCCGCCGACCGAACGGAGCTGGGCCCGCGCGCCGCCGCCGTCGCCCGACGGCGCCGGGCGTGCCGGCGATTTCGCGGCGGCACCGCCCGATTTCAGTTGCTCGATCAGTTCCTCCGGCCCCGGCCCGTCGGCGACATAGGCAAGCCGCACCAGCACCATTTCGGCGGCAGCGATGGGACGCGCCGCACCCTGCACTTCCGACAGCCCCTTCAGCAACATCTGCCAGACGCGCGAGAGAACCCGGATCGGCAGACGTTCGGCCATGTCGCGGCCGCGGGCCCGTTCGGTTTCTGACATTGCGACATCGTCGCCCGCGCCTTCGACCAGCTTCAGGCGCGTCAGCCAGTGGGTCAGTTCGGCAAGGTCGGACAGGACCACGGCCGGATCGGCGCCGACGTCGTATTGCGCCCGCAATTCGGTCAGCGCGCCGCCGATGTCGCCCTTCATCACGAGATCGAAAAGATCGAAAATGCGGGCGCGGTCGGCCAGGCCCAGCATGTCGCGCACATCGGCCTCGCGCACATGACCTTCGCCATGCGCGATGGCGCGGTCGAGCAGCGACAGCGCGTCGCGGGCCGAACCGTCGGCCGCACGGGCGACGAGCTTCAGCGCCGCTTCCTCGGCCGCGACGTCTTCCTTTTGCGCGACGCCCGAGAGCAGACCGGTCAGTTCGGCAACCGAAAGGCGGCGCAGGTCGAAGCGCTGGCAGCGCGACAGGACCGTGACCGGTACCTTGCGGATCTCGGTGGTGGCGAAAATGAACTTCACATGCGCCGGCGGTTCCTCGAGCGTCTTCAGCAGGCCGTTGAAGGCCTGCCGCGAGAGCATGTGAACCTCGTCGATGATATAGACCTTGTAACGCGCCGAGACCGGCAGGTAGCGCACGCTGTCGATGATCTCGCGGATGTCGTCGATACCGGTGCGCGATGCGGCATCCATTTCCATCACGTCGACATGGCGCGATTCCATGATCGCATCGCAATGGATGCCGGGTCCGTCCATGTGGATGGTCGGTGCGGTGACGCCGGGCTTTTCGTAGTTGAGGGCGCGGGCCAGGATGCGGGCGGTCGTGGTCTTGCCGACACCGCGCACGCCGGTCAGCATGAAGGCATGGGCGATGCGGCCGGCGTCGAAAGCATTGGCCAGCGTGCGGACCATCGCTTCCTGACCGACCAGATCCTCGAACACGGCCGGGCGATATTTGCGGGCCAGCACCTGATAGCCGGAGGCCTGGGCGCGGGGCGTGGCGGCCGGTGCATCGCCGAGATCGAAACCGGGCTCGGTGGCCGGGTCCGGGCGATGCACCTCGTCCGCATCGTCGGAGGCGGCCGCGAGATTTTCCACGTCGTCATTCATGGAACCCGCGCGCTCCCATCGAAAGGCTTGAGGTGAAAACCGGGTGGGAGGCTGGACAAGCGACCCGAGCGAAACTCGTTACGGCTGCTTCCTTCCGGATCTGACCGGGTTGGCGAGGGGCCCGTCCGCCGCCAACCTCCCGAAGGGACTATATCAGGGTAACGGCCTGCGGATGCAAGGCTTCGAGGCCCCAATCGCGCGATTGAGCGCATCCTCTTGCTGTGCCAGTCTGCGCCACCCGAATTTCAACGACATACAAGCCGGAAACAGCGATGGGTCTGCCTGAAAATCCGAATATCTTCGCCAATAACCCGCTCGACCGCGCCAGCTATCGCCGCACCGACGATGCGTGGATCGCCGAGCAGCTGGCGGCGCCGACAAGCCTCTTCGTGCCGATGTGGCGGCTGCAGCCCTTCGTGCTGCCCGAGGCCGGTCCCGGCGAGGGCAAGGATATCGGCTGGATGCGCACGGGTCTGCTGAAGGAACTGGCCGGCGAGAGCGCGACCGTCTTTCTCGGCATCAACAAGCGCGGCAAGGCGCTCTTCGCGGCCGATGTCAGCGGGCTGGAAGATCCGGACAACCATCCGGCGCTGAAGGGCCTCGGCTCATTCGAGGATCTGCGGGCGCTCGCCATGGCCGGCGAGATCACACCCACCGAGCTGGCGATCATGGCGCAGGCCAAGTCGATGATCGACTGGCACAACCGGCACGGCTTCTGTTCGGTCTGCGGCGCAAAAAGCAGCATGGCCGAGGCCGGCTACAAGCGCATCTGCCTGTCCTGCAAGGCCGAGCATTTCCCGCGCACCGACCCGGTCGTCATCATGCTCGCTGTGCATGACGGCAAATGCTTTCTCGGCCGGCAGAAGATCTGGCCGAAAGGCATGCACTCGGCGCTGGCAGGCTTTGTCGAGCCCGGCGAATCGATCGAGGAGGCGGTGGCGCGCGAACTCAACGAGGAAGCGGGACTGACGATCGCGTCGGCCACCTATCATTCGACGCAGCCCTGGCCCTATCCTTCCTCGCTGATGATCGGCTGCCACGCAGTGGCCGAGAGCGCGGATTTCACCATCGACGGGATCGAACTGTCGGAGGGACGCTGGTTCACGCGCGAGGAAGCCCAGGCCGTGCTGGCGGGCAAGGGCGACGGGACCGTCTGGTTTCCGCCGCCCTTCGCCATTGCGCATCAGCTGATCAAGGCATTCGCGGAAGGCAAGGCCTGAGCCGGCCGTCAGTCTCCGGCGACAATCGTCGCGCGATAGGGATGGGCCTTGTAGACGCCGAGAATACGCAGTTCGCTGGTGAAGAATTCCAGTTCTTCCAGCGCCAGGCGGACATGGCGCGAGGCCGGATGGCCCTCGATGTCGGCATAGAACTGGCTGGCGTTGAACGTGCCTTCGAGCTGGTAGCTTTCGAGCTTGGTCATGTTGACGCCGTTGGTGGCGAAGCCGCCCAGCGCCTTGTAGAGCGCGGCCGGCACGTTGCGCACGCGGAAGATGAAACTCGTCACGACGGGCTCGTCTTCCGGCTCGGCGTCGTTCGGTTCCTTCGCCATGATCAGGAAGCGCGTCGTGTTGTGGGTTTCGTCCTCGATATCGGCGCGCAGGATTTCGAGGCCGTAGATTTCGGCCGCAAGAGCGGTGGCGATGGCGGCACGGGACGGATCGCCGGCCTCGGCGACCTGACGCGCGGAGCCGGCCGTATCGGCGCCGACAACCATCGAAAGCCCCAGTTCGCGAATGATCTTGCGGCACTGGCCGAGCGCCGGGGGCTGACTCTGCACCGATTTCAGCCCGCCGATCTGCGCGCCCTTGACGCCCAGCAGATGGAAGCGGATGCGCAGGAAATGCTCGCCAATGATATAGAGGCCGGATTCGGGCAGCAGGTGGTGGATGTCGCCGATGCGACCGGCCAGCGAATTCTCGATCGGAAGCAAGGCATATCTGGCGCGTTCCTCGGAGACGGCCGCGACCGTGTCCTCGAAGGTGGCGCAGGGCAGCGCCGCCATATCGGGAAAGGCCTCACGGCAGGCGATATGCGAATTGGCGCCGGGCTCGCCCTGGAAGGCGATGATGTGTTCCGGTGAAGCGGGGCTCGTCATGGCGCGTCAATCTCGGAAGGGCGCGCGGGAAGCCAGCGCCACACGGGCTTTTTCAAGGTCGGCGGGAGTATCGACACCGAGCGGAACGGTGTCAACGAGCGCCACCTCGATGGTCATGCCGGCTTCAAGCGCCCGCAACTGTTCGAGCTTTTCACGCCTTTCCAGCGGCGATGGTGCGAGACGGACGAAGCGCGCCAGGGCTTCGCGGCGATAACCGTAGAGGCCGATGTGATGATAGAGGGGCCCGTCGCCCCAGGGCGCCGTGGCGCGCGTGAAATAGAGTGCGCGCGCCATGCTGGCGCCATCAAAGGCGACGACGGCCTTCACGACATTCGGATTGGTGCGTTCGTCCTCGACAACGATCTCGGCCGCCAGCGTCGAAATGTCGGCACCGGGACGGACAAGCGCCTCATAGGCGGTGCGGATCAAGGTCGGATCCAGCGTCGGCAGATCGCCCTGCACATTGAGCACGATGCCATGGCGGCCTTCCGGATCGAGTTCGCAGACCGCCTGCCAGACCCGGTCCGAGCCCGACGGCAGGTCGGGGTCGGTCAGAACCGCCTCGCCGCCGGCCGCCCGAACCGCGTCGGCAATTTCGGCCTCCGCCGCCGCCACCACCACGCGGCCGATCGCCGCCTCCGTGGCGCGGCGCCAGACCTGGACGATCATCGGAACACCGCCGATATCGGCCAGCGGCTTGCCCGGCAGGCGCGTCGAGGCCATGCGCGCGGGAATCACGATCAGCGGATGCCCCGCCCTGTCGCCGGCCCGATGTGCCGAAACCTCCGCCATCTCTCCTCCACCGCCTGCTTCGGGACCAGAATCGGCGGTGCGGCGGATCGCCGCAACCGCGTTTCCGCGCCACCTGACTCCGGACCAGAATGCACGTGGCGCATGGTTTCGTCCGCCCCGCGCATTTTCGGCCACCCTGAAGGGCGCCGGAGACCGCAAAGGGCCGGATTGGCGCACTTATACGGCTTGCGGCGCGGCGGCGGAAGCGGCTAATCTCCGCGCCAATTCAAGGGGGCCGGTCAGGGTGTCGTGCTGTGCCGTGCGGCCCCGGACCACGAAACCGACCCGGGCGGAGCAGGAGCCGATGGATTCATTCGAACTCAACAAGATCGCAGGCGCCGTGCTCGCCTCCGTCCTCATCATCATAGGCGTGGCCCTTTTCACCGATCTTCTCTATGCGCCGGAAGAGGCCAATCCGCAGGCCTATGCGGTTGCGGAAATCGATGACGGCGGCGCCGACGCCGGACCGGCAGCGGCTGCCGAAGAGGTGCCGCTTGCGGTGCTGCTGGCCTCGGCCGATGCCGGCCGCGGCGAACGCCTGGCACGTCAATGCGCCGCCTGCCACACCTTCGAGGAAGGCGGCCGTGCAGGCATCGGCCCCAATCTCTACAAGGTCGTGGGCGGCCCGCATGCGCATGATCCGAATTTCAACTATTCGACAGCCATGAAGAGCGTTTCGGGCAATTGGGATTTCGAGGCGCTCGATGCCTTCATCGAAAATCCGCGCGCGGCCGTGCCGGGCACGATCATGAGCTTTGCCGGCATGCGCAAGCCGGAGCAGCGCGCCGACCTGATCGTCTATCTCAATACGCTGGGTTCCAACGTGCCGCTGCCGGAAGCGCCGGCACAGGCCGCCGAAGAGCCCGCTGCCGAATAACACGGCACGACAAGTCAGACCGACAACGCGCCCGGCAGATTGCCGGGCGCGTTTTTGTTCGGGGCAGACGCGTCGACGTCCATGACTTTGTTTTAACAGGCATTTCCGGCTAAAAACGGTCACAATGGCGCAACGACGGGGATCGGGGCGAGAGGGAGGACGTTTTGCAGCGCTTCATGACCAAACCGGTTCTGACCGGACTGGCCATCGCCGTGGCGGCGATCCTTGCCCTTCTTGTCTTCTGGCCCACACAGGACACTCCGCCGCAAAGCACCGAGACCGCGGCGGACCCGGCCGAAGCGCTGCCGAGCGAAGTCGTCGCGGAAATGCCCGGCTTCACCGACTTCCAGCCGGATGTGCCGCGGCATGGTTCGTCCCTGTTCGGCGAACTCAAATATGCACCCGACTTCGCCCATTTCGACTACGTCAATCCGGCCGCCCCGAAGGGCGGGCTGTTGCGCTATGCGGTGGTCGGCAGCTTCGACAGCCTCAACAACTTCATCGTCCGGACCGAGCCGGCCGGATGGCTCGCGCTGATCTATGACACGCTGATGGCCCGCAGCCTGGATGAATCCGTCTCGGAATACGGGTTGCTTGCCGAAAGCGTTCGCCACCCGGCCGACTATTCCTCGGCCACCTATGTTCTTCGCCAGAATGCACGGTGGCATGATGGCGAGCCGGTGACACCCGCCGATGTCATCTGGACGCTCGAGACGCTCAAGGCGCAACATCCGGCCTATGCCGGCTATTACGCCAATGTGATCGCGGTCGAGCAGACCGGTCCGCGCGAGGTCACGTTCCGTTTCGACGAGACCGGCAACCGGGAACTGCCGCAGATCGTCGGCCAGTTTCCGGTGCTGCCGAAGCACTACTGGACCGGCAAGGACGCCAATGGCCGTCCGCGCGACATTTCCGCGGCCACGCTTGAGCCGCCGCTGGGCAGCGGCCCCTACCGGATCGGCAAGGTCTCGCCCGGCCAGGACATCACCTATGAGCGTGTCGAGGATTATTGGGGCCGCGATCTGCCGGTGAATGTCGGCGCCAACAATTTCGACCGTATCCGGCTGATCTATTTCCGCGATGCGACCATCGCCTTTCAGGCATTCAAGGGCGGGCAGGTGGACCTGCGCATCGAAAACAGCGCCCGCAACTGGGCCACCGAATACGACATTCCGGCCGTGCGACGGGGCGATATCAAGCGCGACAGCATCCCCTCGCTCAATCCGCAGGGCATGCAGGGATTCGCCTTCAATCTCCGGCGCGAGAAGTTCAAGGACATTCGCGTCCGGCGTGCCTTCAACCACGCCTTCGACTACGAGTGGATGAACCGGACGCTGTTCCACGATCAGTACACGCGCGCGGGAAGCTATTTCGCCAATTCCGAGATGGCCGCAACCGGTCTGCCGGAAGGCGCCGAGCGCGAAATTCTCGAATCGATGCGCGACCTGGTGCGGCCGGAAGTCCTTGCCGAGCCCTATGCCAATCCCGTCACCGATGGCAGCGGCAACAATCGACGCAATCTGCAGCGCGCAACCGAGCTTCTTGCCGAGGCCGGCTGGACCATCAGCGACGGCAAGCTGACCCATGAAGACAGCGGCGAACGGATGAGCGTCGAATTCCTGATCGCCGACCCGACGTTCGAGCGCGTCGTTGCACCCTACCGGCAGTCGCTGGAACGACTCGGCATCGAAGTGCGGATTCGAACCGTCGATTCGGCACAGTATCAGCGCCGTACCGACGAACGCGATTTCGACATCGTTGTCGAGAATTTCGGACAATCCATTTCACCGGGCAACGAACAACGCGACTACTGGGGTTGCGCCGCCGCCGAACAGGAAGGCAGCCGCAATGTCATCGGCATCTGCGATCCGGCGATCGAGAAGCTGATCGACCGGGTGATCTTCGCCGAGAGCCGCGCCGAACTGGTCGCCGCCGTCAAGGCGCTCGACCGGGTGTTGCTGCATGGACATTATGTCGTGCCGCAGTGGTATCTCGCGACGACGCGCGTGGCCTACTGGTCCCGGCTGCGCCATCCCGAGCGCATGCCGGCTTATTCGATCGGCTTTCCGACAATATGGTGGCATGAGGGCGCAACAGACCCGGATGCCATGGATGAAGCCCCATGAGCGGTCCCCTGACGTTTTCCCGGCGGCACGTGCTGTCGCTGGCCGGTGCCACACTCGCCCTGCCGTGGTTGCCACGCGCCGGCCAGGCGGCTGCCGGCCGTCACGGCATGTCGTTCTTCGGCGAGCTGAAATATCCGGCCGGCTTTTCCCATTTCGACTATGTCGACCCTGCCGCCCCCAAGGGCGGAACCTTTGCCCATATCGGCGAGAGTTCGGTTCTCACCTTCGATTCCCTCAATGCCTATATCCTCAAGGGCAATGCGGCGCAGGGCCTGAACCTGATTTTCGACACGCTGATGACGCGGGCGCTCGACGAACCCGATGCGCTTTATGGCCTTGTCGCCGAAAGCGTGGAGAGCGATGGCAACCGGCTGACCTTCCATCTGCGTGCGGGCGCGCATTTCCACGACGGATCGGCACTGACGGCGGAAGACGCTGCCTTTTCCCTGATGTTGCTGAAGGAAAAGGGCCATCCGCTCATCTCCCAGAATCTCCGTGAGATGAGCGAGGCCAGGGCGCGCGACGCGCGGACGCTTGACGTCACCTTCACGGGCGAGCAGACGCGCGACCTGCCGCTTTTCATCGCCGGCGGGCTGCCGATCTTTTCAAAGGCCTGGTACAGCGAACACGACTTCGCCGAATCGTCGCTGACGCCACCGCTCGGCAGCGGACCTTACCGGGTCGGGCCGTTTCGCGCCGGCCGCAGCATCACCTATGAGCGCGTCGCCGATTACTGGGCGCGCGACCTCAACGTCAATGCCGGACAATGGAACTTCGATCGCATCCGCTATGAATATTTCCGCGATCGCACTGCGCAGTTCGAAGCCTTCGCCGCGGGTGCCTATCACTTCCGCGAAGAATTCACGTCGCGCACCTGGGCCACGCAGTACGACTTCCCGGCCGTCAAGGACGGCCGCGTGCAATTGCTGACGCTGCCGGACAACCGGCCATCGGGCGCGCAAGGATGGTTCATCAATACGCGACGGGACAAGTTCAAGGATATTCGCGTGCGCGAGGCGCTGGGGCTGGCCTTCGACTTCGAATGGACCAATCGCAACCTGTTCTACGATCTCTATACGCGCACCGCGAGCTACTTCGAGAATTCCCCGATGAAGGCCGAGGGCGAACCGACGGCGGCCGAACTGGCACTTCTCGAGCCGTTTCGCGAGACGCTGCCCGAGGCGGTGTTCGGCCCCGTCGCGACACCTCCCGTCAGCGACGGCTCGGGCCAGGACCGTGCCCTGCTCCGGCGCGCAGCGGCGCTGCTCGATGCGGCCGGCTGGCGCGTCGAAGGCGGGCAGCGCCGCAATGCGCAGGGCGAAGCACTGACCGTCGAGTTCCTCGACGACGAACCGACCTTCGAGCGGATCGTTGCGCCCTATGTCAAGAATCTGAAGCTCTTGGGTATCGATGCCCGTATTCGCCAGATCGACTCTGCGCAGTTTCAGGAACGGATGAAGTTCTACGATTTCGACGCCTCGATCCGGCGCTTTTCGCTGAGCCTCACCCCGGGGATCGAAATGCGCAGCTACTGGTCGTCGAGCTTCGCGGAGGTGCCGGGGGGCAACAATCTTTCCGGCATTTCCGATCCCGTCATCGACGCCCTGATCGAGAAGACGATCACTGCGGCAACGCGCGAGGAGCAGATCGTGACCGCCCGTGCGCTCGACCGGGTGCTGCGTGCCGGGCACTACTGGATACCGCAGTGGCACAAGGCCTCGCACCATCTTGCTTTCTGGGACATATTCGGACGACCCGAATCGCAACCGACCTATGATCGCGGCGTGCCGGCGACTTGGTGGTTCGATCGGGAGAAGGCCGAGAAGCTCGGCATCAAGGACTGACGCGCATCCCATGGCCGCTTATATCGTCCGACGCCTGCTGCTGATGATCCCGACCATTTTCGGGATCTTGCTGGTCAGTTTCGCCGTGGTGCAGTTCGCGCCGGGCGGGCCGATCGAGCGGATCATCGCCCAATTGCAGGGTACCGAGGTCGCCGCCACGGCGCGCATCGGCGGCACCGGCGGCGGCGATTTCGCGCAGCAGGGCATGATGGGCGGCGGCGATGCGGCGCTTGCGAGCAAATATCGCGGCGCGCAGGGGCTCGATCCCGCCTTCCTGCGCTCCCTCGAGGTGCAGTTCGGCTTCGACAAGCCGGCACATGAGCGCTTCTTCCTGATGGTCTGGAACTATGTGCGTTTCGACTTCGGATCGAGCTATTTCCGGGACACCAGCGTGTTGTCGCTGATCGCCGAGAAACTGCCCGTGTCGATCTCGCTCGGATTGTGGACCACGCTCCTCACCTATCTCATCTCCATCCCGCTCGGCATCCGCAAGGCGATCCGCGACGGCAGCCGCTTCGACACATGGACCAGTGGCGTCATCATTGTCGGTTATGCCGTGCCGGGCTTCCTGTTCGCCGTGTTCCTGATCGTGCTCTTTGCCGGCGGTTCGTATTTCTCGATCTTCCCGTTGCGCGGGCTTACCTCCGACAATTGGGAGAGCCTCAGTACCGCCGGCAAGGTGCTGGACTATCTCTGGCACATCGTGCTGCCGGTCACCGCCATGACCATCGGTGCCTTCGCAACAACGACGCTCCTGACCAAGAACTCGTTCCTCGACGAGATCCGCAAGCAGTATGTGATGACAGCGCGCGCCAAGGGCCTGTCCGAACGTCAGGTCCTCTATGGACATGTCTTCCGCAATGCGATGCTGATCGTCGTGGCCGGCTTCCCGGGCGCCTTTGTCGGCGCCTTCTTTACCGGGTCGCTGCTGATCGAGACGATCTTCTCGCTCGACGGGTTGGGGCTCCTCTCCTATGAATCGATCATCAACCGCGACTACCCGGTCGTCTTCGCAACACTTTATGTTTTCGGGTTGATCGGGCTCATCGTCTCGCTGATCAGCGACCTGACCTATACATGGATCGATCCACGCATCGATTTCGAGACGCGGGAGGTCTGACGGATGGCGCTTCCGATCCGTCCTCGTATCCGCATCAGCCCGATCAGCCAGCGGCGCTGGCGCAACTTCAAGGCCAACAGGCGCGGCTACTGGAGCCTGTGGGTATTCGGCGTGCTTTTCTTTCTGTCGCTTTTCGCCGAGTTCATCGCCAATGATCGCCCGCTGCTGGTGATCTACAAGGGCGAGATCTACACACCTGTTTTCGTCGACTATCCCGAGACCACATTCGGCGGTTTCTTCGAAACCAAGACAGACTACCGCGACGCCTATGTTCAGGAGCTGATCGCCGAGGCCGGCGGACGCATGGTCTGGCCGCTGATCCGCTATTCCTATCGAACGATAAACCTCACGCCCGCAAGCGGTTTCCCTGCCCCGCCTTCGACCGAAAACTGGCTTGGCACCGACGATCAGGGCCGCGACGTTGTGGCCCGACTGATCTATGGATTCCGCATTTCGGTTCTGTTCGGCCTGACGCTCACCGTCCTGTCCTCGATCATCGGCGTTGCGGCAGGCGCCGTGCAAGGCTATTTCGGCGGCTGGACCGACCTCCTGTTCCAGCGTTTCATCGAAATCTGGAACAGTATTCCGGCGCTCTACCTGCTCATCATCATCGCCGCGATCATCGAACCCAATTTCTGGGTTCTGCTCGGCATTCTGCTGCTGTTCTCCTGGGTCGCCCTGGTCGGCGTCGTCCGTGCCGAATTCCTGCGCGCGCGCAACTTCGAGTATGTCAATGCCGCCCGGGCACTCGGGCTCGGCAGCGGCAAAATCATGTTCCGGCATCTCCTGCCCAACGCGATGGTCGCGACGCTTACTTTCATGCCCTTCATCCTCAACTCATCGATCACCACGCTGACGGCGCTCGACTTTCTTGGGCTCGGCATGCCGCCAGGGTCGCCTTCGCTGGGCGAACTTCTGGCGCAGGGCAAGGCCAATCTGAATGCGCCATGGCTCGGCCTGACCGGATTTTTCGCGATTGCGACAATGCTGAGCCTGCTGATCTTCATCGGCGAGGCGGTGCGCGACGCCTTCGATCCGCGCAAGGTGCTGCGATGAGCGGGACACTGGTCGATGTGAAGGATCTCTCGGTCGGTTTCCGTATGGATGGTCAGGAGACAATTGCGGTCGACCGGATTTCCTTCGACATCAAGCCCGGCGAAACGGTCGCGCTGGTCGGCGAATCAGGATCGGGAAAGTCGGTCTCCGCCCTGTCGATCATGCAGCTGCTCAACTATCCGCAGGCCTTTCATCCTTCCGGCGAGATCATGTTCGATGGGCAGAACCTCATCGGCGCAAACGAACGGACGATGCGGTGCATCCGCGGCAACAAGATCACGATGATCTTCCAGGAACCGATGACCTCGCTCAATCCCCTGCATACGATCGAACGACAGGTCGGCGAAGTCCTGATCGAGCACAAGGGACTGCGCGGCGATGCCGTCCGCGCTCGGGTGCTGGACCTCTTGCGGAAAGTCGGCATTCCCAATGTCGAGGAACGGCTCGATGCTTACCCGCATCAGCTTTCGGGCGGGCAGCGCCAGCGCGTCATCATCGCCATGGCGCTTGCGAACGAGCCGGACCTGCTGATTGCAGACGAGCCGACGACCGCTCTCGACGTGACGGTGCAAGCGCAGATTCTCGAGCTTCTCAAGGATCTCAAGCGCGAAATGGGAATGGCCCTCTTGCTGATCACGCATGATCTCGGCGTGGTCCGGAAGATGGCAGACCGCGTCAACGTGATGACCGGCGGCAAGATTGTCGAATGCGGGCCGACCGAACGTGTATTCACCGCGCCACAACATGCCTATACGCAAAAGCTCCTGGCGTCCGAACCGAAGGGCCGCGCCCTGGGCGCGCCGAAGGACGGCCCCATGGTCATGGACGTTGCGAATCTTCGTGTCTGGTTCCCGATCAAGCGCGGATTGCTGCGACGTACCGTCAGCCATGTGAAGGCCGTGGACGACGTGTCGCTGACACTGCGGGAGGGGCGCACGCTCGGTGTTGTCGGCGAATCGGGTTCCGGCAAGACGACGCTCGGACTGGCCATGATGCGCCTGATCTCGAGCCAGGGCAGCATCGGCTTTCGCGGACAGAATATTCAAGGTATCACGATCAAGGAGATGCGGCCGCTGCGACGCCACATGCAGATCGTCTTCCAGGATCCCTATGGATCGCTTTCTCCCCGCATGTCGGTTGGGCAGATCGTCGAAGAGGGCCTGGTCATTCAGAAGCTCGACCTGACCCCGGAAGGCCGGCGGCAACGCGTGTCGGAAGCGCTTGGCGAGGTCGGTCTCGACCCGGCCATGCAGGATCGCTATCCACATGAATTCTCGGGCGGACAACGCCAGCGCATTGCCATCGCACGCGCCATGGCTTTGAAGCCGCGTTTCGTGATGCTGGACGAGCCGACCAGCGCGCTGGACATGTCGGTGCAGGCGCAGATTGTCGAGCTTCTGCGCGAACTGCAACGGCGCAACAATCTGGCCTATCTGTTCATCAGCCACGATCTGAGGGTCGTGCGGGCGCTGGCCGACGATATCATCGTGATGCGGAACGGAAAGGTCGTGGAAGCCGGCAGCGCCGATGAAGTTTTCGACGCACCAAGGACCGACTACACCAAGGCGCTGATGGCAGCCGCTTTCGAACTCGCGGCGGCACCGAGCGGCGTCGTTTCGGAGTAGGCCGTCAGCGACCGGAAAACCGCTTGATGCTGGTGACGTGGCCGGCCTCGGAGCGCGCGATGCGCGACATCGCAACATCAAGCCGCTCGATGGCGACCATCATGTGAAAGGCATTGGCGTGAATCATGCGCTCGGCATCGACCATGATTGCGACGTGCCCTTTCCAGAAGACCAGATCGCCGCGCTTCAATCTGGTGAAGTCGATCGGCTCCGGCAGCGCCTCGCCCAGCGTCGCTTCCTGCATGTCGGTGTCGCGCAGCGATGAGATACCGGCACGTTCGAGTGCCGCCTGTACCAGCCCCGAACAGTCGAGGCCCGTGCTGGCGCGACCGCCCCATAGATAGGGCACGCCCAGAAATTCCTCCGCCACCGTCACATAGTCGCGCACATGCGTGCCGATGGGCGCCAGATGCGCCGTGAAGACCCACCCGCCCCGATCGATCTCGCTGAAATTGCCGCGTGCGCCGGTGACTCGCAGCTTGGCGTTCATCGGCAATGGCCTGGCCGGCCGCGTCTTCAGGTCCGGTTTCGGATAAGCGAAGGTCCGCAGTGCTGCAACCGTGTGCGTCGGCATCGAGGGCCGGGGCGCAAGATCCTTCGTTTCGACATATCCGACATAGTCATCGAGTGTCGCCTGCCCCCAGGCCCATCCGTTCTTCTCCTCATAGACGCGGAAAACCTCGCCGAAAAGCAATTGCGTATCCATCGGCGCGTCTGCTTCGGGGCGCCGCAACAACGGGAGCACCGGCGCAACGACCTGACGGTTCGACCCTTCGGCAAATTGCGCCGCACTGACCTCGCCACGCAAATGTGCGGCCGCGAGGTCGTCGCGATAAGGATTGAGCCTGCGGTCGGGCCCGCGTTCGCGGTTCATGTCTCCATGCCTCGCGAAGAGGCGACGATGAGATCGGCGAACTCATGCACGAAGGCCGAGCCCTTGACCGTTCTTTGCACCAGCACGTTGCGCCGGTCGGCGTCGTCGCGTGCACGTTTCAGGAGTTCGAGGCTGCCCAGCGTATCGAGCGCCCTTGTGATGGCCGGCTTCGAAACGCCGAGCGTGGCGGCAAGGCCGCGGACCGTATGCGGGGGCGGATCAAGATAGACGGTAAACATGATCGCAAGCTGCCTCGATGAAAGATCGGGTCCTGCCCGGCGCACCGACTGGAGGATGACGTCGTGCCAGAGCGACAGGGCCTCGCCCGGCTTCAATGCGCCGTCTTCGCCAAAAGACAGTCCCGGCATCGTTCCCCCCCGCACCGCCATCTTCGCGCTCCGGGCCGGCAAGACCGAGGCCCATCCGTTCCGGAGCCGAATCAGTCTAGCGCCGCTTCGAAGCGGGGCAAGCGGTCAGGCACCGTAGCGCCGCTTCAGAAGGTCATAAAGCGCGCGGACGCCCTGCGCCTCGCCACCGACGGGGCGCCCGGGTTTGGCCTTCGGAGCCCACCCATAGATGTCGAAATGGACATAGGCCGCGGCCCGCTCGACAAACCGACGCAAAAAAAGGGCCGCCGTGACGGAGCCGGCAAACGGACCATCCGAGACATGGTTCACGTCGGCAATCTTGCTATCGAGCCAGCCGTCATAGGGCCGCCAAAGCGGCATACGCCACACGGGATCGGACGTCGCTGCCGCCGACGAAGCAATCTCCGCGGCAAGACCCTCTTCATCGGTATAGAAGGGCGGCAAATCGGGCCCGAGCGCCGTGCGCGCGGCGCCGGTCAGCGTTGCCATGTCGATGATGAGATCAGGCGCCTCACTGTCGGCCTCGGCCAGCGCATCGGCCAGCACCAGCCGCCCTTCGGCATCCGTATTGCCGATCTCGACGGTGATGCCCTTGCGGCTCTGCAGGACGTCGCCAGGCCGGAAGGCATTGCCGGCGACGCTGTTCTCGACCGCCGGTATCAGGACACGCAGCCTGACATCGAGCCCCGCCGCCATGACGAGTTGTGCCAACGCCAGAACACATGCAGCACCGCCCATGTCCTTCTTCATCAGCAGCATGGCGCTTGAGGGCTTGAGATCGAGGCCGCCTGTGTCGAAGCAGACGCCCTTGCCGACAAGCGTTACACGGGGCGCATCGGCCCTTCCCCAGCGCATGTCGATCAATCGCGGTGCAACGGTCGACGCGCGGCCGACGGCATGGATCATCGGGTAGTCCGCGTCGAGCAACGCGTCGCCAAGGATCACGTCGCATGTAGCGCCATGCGCGCCGGCAACGGCTTCGGCGGCGGCCGCAAGATCGGCTGGCCCCATGTCGGCGGCAGGCGTGTTGATCAGGTCGCGCGCCATGAAGGTCGCGGCAGCGATTCGGCTGATTTCCTCCCCGTTAACGCCCTCGGGCAGAATGAGACGCGGCCAGTCGCGCTTGCTGCCGCTGTAGCGCGTGAAGCGATATGTGCCGAGCGCGAATCCGAACGCCGCATCGGCCGGCGCGCCGTGCAGCGCACCTGCCAGCCGATAATCGCCCTGCGGCAGCGCCGCCGGCAGGGCCCCCGTCAGCAAGGGGTCCGAGCCGTCGCCAAGGCCGAGAAGGACGCCGGCAAGGCCCCCCGAGCCATCCGGCAGCAGCAGCACCTTGCCGGCCTCGCCCTTGAAGCCCGACGTCCCGACCCAGGCCGCGGCCGCCCCGGCATGGCTGGTGCACCAGTCTTGCACTTCGCCGCTACGGACCTGCCAGACCGGCGTTGCCGCCCCATCCTTGTTCGAAATGAATATGTCGAGCACTGCCAGCCTGTTCGCCTCAATGGCAAGAAGGAGATGATTTCGCGTTGCCGAAACCTTATAGAGAGGCCAGAGAGGCTGCAACGGCAGTGCACGCGGCCGGGGCACGGATATCGGGAGAGTGACATGGCGGCGCCTGAATTCGCACTCGTGATCGGCGACAAGAACTGGTCGAGCTGGAGTCTGCGCCCCTGGCTGCTGATGCGGCAGGCGAGTGTGCCTTTCGATGAAATCCGCATCCGGTTGCGCCGGGCCGACACCAAGGCCGCGATTCTGGCTGTATCCCCCACCGGTCTCGTCCCGGCGCTCAAATGGCGCGGCGAGACCATCGTCGACTCGCTCGCGATCTGCGAGACCATCGCCGACCTCTTCCCGGCGCGCAAACTGTGGCCTGCCGACGCGCTGATGCGCGCCGTCGCGCGCGCGGCCGCCGCGGAGATGCATGCGGGGTTCGGTGCCCTTCGCCGCGACATGCCAATGGCGATCCTCGATCGTCATCCGGGGCAGGGTCACACCGACGAGGCGCTGGCCGATGCCGGACGTGTCGTGAGACTGTGGTGCGACCTGCGATCACGGTTCGGGCGGCAGATTCCAGGCGATCAGGGATTTCTGTTCGGGCACTTCACGGTCGCGGATGCCATGTATGCGCCGGTTGTCACACGCCTTCAGACCTATGAGGTCGATCTGGCAGCTCTCGGCGATGACGGCCAGGCTCGTGCCTATATGGATGCGGTGCTGACGCTGCCGGCGATGCGTGACTGGATTGCCGGCGCGGAAACCGAAGAAAAGGCCAAGGCCTAGCCGGCGACATCCTCGTCGAGATCGGGATCGAGGAGACCCTGTTCCCGGTAGTAGCGGGCAGCGCCGTCATGAAGCGGAACCGGCAAGGACAGGATGGCCCGCGCCGCTACGTCTTCCGGTTCGCCCGGCAAAAGTCCCGGCATACTGACGATCGAGAGCAGCATTCTGTTGCCGGGGCGGAAAAGCGCCTGCGTGATGTCATAAATCAGATCGGCGTCGCTGTCCTCGTTGACGATCCAGATCATCGACACGCTGAGGGTTGCCGTTTCCGGCACGAAACGAAAGACACCCTCGGATATCACAAGCGGCTGGAAATTGGCGTTGGGGCCGGTCAGCTTCAGCGCATCGTCACTGTCAATGGGCACGATATCGATCGATCCACGATCGGCGAGACTGCGAATGATCGGCGAGGGCAATGCGTCGACAATAAAAAGCGCATCGAGTTGCCCGCGCAACATCAGGTCAATCGCCGTTGCCGTGTCATGTTCCGAGATACTGACGCTCCGCCGCCCAAGATCGTGGGCTGCCAGAACCTGCAGGGCCGCCTCCTGTGTGCCGGACCCCGGCAGGCCAACGGAAACGCGCATCTCGCGCAGATCCGCCACGCTGCCGATGTTGGCGCCGCGACTCGCGGCAAGATAGACGGCTTCGCGATAGACACCCGCGATTGCCCGCAGATTGCGGAACGGCTTTTCGCCGCGGAACGGGGCCTCGGCACGGGTCGCCAGATCCAGGACCGGTGCGGCGACAATGGCCGAATCGAAGTGACCGACGCTGACGGCGCGTACATTGGCAACCGGCCCGGCCGACGACTTCGCCACCGCCACAAGACCCGACACGCCACATGGCAGGCCGCGCTCGCAACGCGGACTTCCAGGCGGACGGCTGATCGCCGCCGCCAGTCTCTCGCCCACCGCAAAATATTCATCGCCCACGGCGCCGGTGCCGATCTGGAAGAATGTGACCTTGTCGGGCTCGTCCTCCAGACTCACCGGCGGGTTCCAGTAGAGCAGCGCTGCAAAACCCGAGACCAGCGCGAAGGCCAGGGCCAGCAGGAGCGGTCGGGCCGGCACCTGCACGGACGCCAAAGTGCCGATAATTCCGTGAATCTTCTCAATCGGTTTCCGGGGGTCCATGGTCCGTTCCAGCGGCGCGCAGAGCGCGCCAAATCCGCCAAATCGTTCAATTCTTATAATTAATCTTTTCTTGAGGGGTCTGTCTCAAGATCAGTTCGAGCATGACCCACGATATGCCGGTCCGCCACATCATCCTGACCGAACCGGGACCCGAATGCGATGAAAAGCCTGGTCGATATCCCTCATTCGTCCCGTCGCGGCCGTCGCTGGCTCGCGACGGCCACACTCTGTTCGGCCATCGCCCTTGTTGGCGGGTGTGCCAGCACCGGGAGCGATGCCGCCAGCAAGAGCCCCATGGAGCAGACGCAGGGCCGCATCGACGACCCGGCGCTGCGCAATGCGGCGGTCGAGTCCGTCAAGACACAAGATTATGTCGCAGCCGCCGCCTATTGGGGCACGCTATACGAGCGCGATCCGGATCACGCCGATTCCGCCGTCAACTATTCGCGCGCCTTGCGGCAAATCGGGTCGGTGGCGCAGGCCATCAGCGTGATGCAGCGGACCCATATCACCAACGACACGAATGCCGACGTGCTGGCCGAATACGGCAAGGCCCTGACGGCGGGCGGGCGGGCCGATCAGGCCGCTGCGATGCTGAACGAGGCGGCACGGCTCGAGCCGAAGGACTGGTCCGTTCACTCCGCTCTCGGCGTCGCGCTGGATCAGATGGGGCTCTACGATCAGGCCCTGAAGCACTACAACGACGCGTTGGCGCTTTCGCCCGACAATCCGTCCGTTCTGACGAATATGGGCCTCTCCTATGCGCTGAGCGGCGATCTCGACCAGGCCGAGCGGACGCTGCGTCGCGCGGTCGCGGATTCGCGCGCCGAAGCCCATGCCCGGCAGAACCTCGCCATCGTTCTCGGCCTCAAGGGTAATTTCGACGAAGCGGCACGGCTTGCCCGTGCCGATCTGCCGGCCAGCGTCGCCGACGGCAATATCGCGTATCTTCGCGACATGCTGTCCCAGCCCGCGCTGTGGCAGCAGATGAAGGAGATCGACGGGCCGTCGAACCCCGCACCGGCTGAGAGGCAGTCGAGGCGCAACATTGCGCCGGCCGATCTCGTGTTGTCGATGCCGCCGGAGACGACGACATCGATTCCCTGAGGTTCCCTGCTCGACCGCGACCGCAACAAGGAAAAGAGCGCCCGCTCCGATCGGAGCGGGCGCTCTTTTTCCTGAAGGACGGGCGCATGCCGAAGCGTCAGCCAGCGGTCGCCTTGATGATGGCCGGACCCAGAATGACGCCGAACAGAACAGGCAGAAAGAAGACGATCATCGGCACGGTGAGCTTTGGCGGCAGGCCCGCTGCCTTCTTCTCGGCTTCAGACATGCGCATGTCCCGGTTTTCCTGAGCCATTACGCGTAGCGACTGTCCCAGCGGCGTGCCGTAGCGCTCGGCCTGAATCAGACTTGTGGCAACCGCCTTGACCCCGGGCAATCCCGTGCGTGCGGCCAGATTCTCATAGGCCTGACGCCGCTCCTGAAGATAGGAGAGCTCCGCGGTCGTCAGGCCGAGTTCCTCGGCCAGCTCGACCGACTGATCACCGATTTCGGTCGCCACCTTCTGGAAGGCCGCCTCGATCGACATGCCCGATTCGACACAGATCAGCAGAAGATCGAGCGCGTCCGGAAATGCCTTGCGAATGGAGTCCTGCCGGCGCGCGATGATGTTCTCGACGAAGAGGCTCGGCACGTAGAAGCCGACAAAGGCCGCCGCGCAGGAGCCCGCAAACCGCGCCATCGGCGGCAGACCAAAATCGTTGACGAAGGCCAGATAGAGCAAGGTCAGCACGAAGAGGATCGGCGGCATGACAAAGCGGAAAAAGACGAATGTGTACATCGGCCCCGGTCCGCGAAATCCGGCCTGCCGCAGTTTTTCCTTTATCGCCGTATTCTCCAGAACGTTGCCGCGTGCAAATCGCTCGACAACATCCTTGATGAAACCCTTTGATGTCTGCCGCAGGCGGGTTTTCTCCTGGGCCAGGCTCTCGCGCGCCTTGGCGCGCATCGCCTCGCGCTCCGTCGAGACATATTTCATGCGCGTGCCCAGCCGATCGCTCGCCAGCATGGGCGCCGTCAATGTCAGAATCGTCGCGAATGCCGCGACCGCCGTCAGCAGCATCACGATGTTTTCGAGGTTGAACATCTCCTGAAGGAGCGAGCCCATGGCGTGTCCTAAAACTTGAAGTCGATCATCTTCTTCATCATGAAGACGCCGATACCCATCCACATAAGACCACCGACAATGATCATGTTTCCAATGGTCGTCGAGAAAAGCACGCTCATATAGTCAGGCGTCGTGATGTAGATCAGGGCCATCACGCCAGGCGGCAGGGATCCGATGATGCCGGCCGATGCCTTCGCTTCCTGAGACATGGCCTGAATCTTCCCGCGCATCTTCTTGCGCTCGCGCAGCACTTTCGACAAGTTGCTCAGCGCCTCTGACAGATTGCCGCCTGTCTTCTGCTGGATCGAAAGAACGATCTGGAAGAAATTGACCTCGGCCAGCGGCATGCGCTCATAGATGCGCGCCAGACTTTGCTCGAGCGTCACACCCACCTTCTGACCTTCGACAATGCCCTGAAACTCACTTCGCACCGGCTCGGCCGCCTCGGTCGAGATCAGTCGCAGGCAGTCATTGACCGGCAGCCCCGATTTGACGCCGCGCACAATCACGTCGATCGCATTGGCAAATTCCTCGACAAAGGCCTTCTGCCGCCGCTTGATCAGGTAGGACAGCACCCATCGGGGCAGGCCGAACGCGGCCGCAAAGCCACCAAGTGCCGCAACGGGCAGCGACAGTCCCGAGAGCATCATGAGACCGACCGCAAGGGTCCCGGTAACGGCGCTCAGCACATGGAAGGTGCGCGTCGTGATGTCGAGGCCGGCTCGTTCGATTCGGGTTGCAAGCGAGATCCGCCTCTTCTTCTCCTGCTGCTTTTCCTCAAGCCCCTTCAACGTCTCCTGCATCTGCTTTCGACGCTTTTCGTTGTTGTCCGAATCACCTTCCACCGCCGGGAGACGTGCCGTATTCCCGCGCGCCACACGCGCAACCCGCTTCTGCGATTCCGTCTTTCCGCCGACAAGCAGGAAACCGACCGCCGCAATGCAAAGCGCGGCCAGCATCGCGATCCCGAAAACCATCAGCGTCGTCTGATCCATGACGCCTGCCCCGCGCTAGCCCTGGGCGCGGTCGAGCGCCGCCGCCAGAGCGTGATGCTGGTTATAGTATCGTGCGCGATCCCAGAATGCCGGCCGTGCGATGCCCGTCGACTTGTGCTTGCCGATAATGCGGCCGTTCTCGTCCTCGCCATCCATCTCGTAGACGAACAGGTCCTGCGTGATAATGACGTCGCCCTCGGTTCCCAGCACCTCGGTGATATGCGTGATGCGGCGCGAGCCGTCGCGCAGACGCGCGGCCTGGATTACCACATCGATGGATCCGCAGATCATCTCACGAATTGTCTTCGACGGCAGCTGGTAGCCCCCCATCGTGATCATGCCTTCAAGACGCGACAAGGCTTCACGCGGACTGTTGGCGTGAAGCGTTCCCATCGATCCATCATGACCGGTATTCATCGCCTGAAGCAGATCGAAGGCCTCCGGGCCACGCACCTCGCCGACGATGATACGCTCGGGCCGCATGCGCAGGCAGTTGCGCACGAGTTCGGTCATGGTGACCTGGCCCTGTCCCTCAAGGTTCGGCGGGCGCGTTTCGAGTCGCACAACATGAGGCTGCTGGAGCTGCAATTCGGCAGCATCTTCACAGGTAATCACGCGTTCGTCTGTCTCGATGAAACCGGTAAGGCAGTTCAGCAGTGTCGTCTTGCCCGAACCCGTGCCTCCTGAAATCAGGACGTTGCAGCGGACCTTGCCAATGATGCCGAGGACTTCGGCGCCCTCCTGCGAGATCGAATTGTACTGAACCAGATCGTTCATCATCAGCTTGTCGCGACGGAACTTTCGAATGGTCAGCGCCGGTCCGTCGATCGCGAGCGGTGGAACGATGACGTTGACACGACTGCCATCCGGCAGTCGCGCGTCGCAAATCGGACTCGATTCGTCAACCCGGCGTCCGACCTGACTGACGATGCGCTGACAGATGTTCATCAGCTGACTGTTGTCGCGGAAGCGAATATTGGTCAACTCAACCTTGCCATTCACTTCTATGAAAGTGCGCTCGCAGCCATTGACCATGATGTCGGCGATGTCGTCGCGCGCCAGCAGGGGTTCGAGCGGGCCGTAGCCGAGGACGTCGTTGCAGATATCCTGAAGCAGGGCCTCCTGCTCGGAGATCGACATGACGACGTTCTTGATCGACAGAATTTCGTTGACGATGTCGCGAATTTCCTCGCGCGCGCTCTCGGCATCGAGTTGGGCCAACTGCGTGAGATCGATGGTGTCGATCAACGCATTGAAGATCGTCGTCTTGATCTGATAGTAGTTTTCGGACCGGTGATCGGATGCGCGCGCCGTTGGCTTCGCCGCCGCGGGCTTTGCAACCGGCGATTTGGCAGCAGGCGCCGAAGCGGCAGCAGGTGCCGCCGACGTCTCAGCGCGCGCCGCAGCCGGCTGTGGCACCACAGGCTTGCGCGGGACCGGTTGACCTTCGTTCCGCCTTCCAAACACGAGCGATTACCTCCGGCTCATCCCCTGCGGGACAGAAAACTGAAAATCGAGGACGACCTCGCGCCCTTTGTCATTCGCGGCTCACGGCCGCTAAGCTGGCCGGCAAGGAAACGCAGGCCTTCGGCCGTCTTTCCCTTCGGATCGAGTTCTTCGATCATCTGGCCGTTATTGGCCGCGGTACCGAAGAGTCCGGGATTGAAGGGCAGCACCAATGTGGGTTCTGCGCCAACCGCTTCCGCGAAATCCTTCACAGGGATCTCCGGACGTTTGGGAACTCCGACCTGATTGAGGACGATGTGGGCGGCGTTGTCGTTCGGCCTCGCATTGCGCGTCAAATCGAGCATGCTCTTGGCGTTGCGCAAGCTGGCGAGGTCTGGCGTCGCGGTGATGACAATCTCGTCGGCTGCGAGCAGTACGCGCTTGGTCCATGGCGCCCAGACATGCGGCAGATCGACGATGACGCAAGGCACGCCTTCGCGGACGACGTCAAGAACACTTTCACAGGAGTCGCCATCCATCTCGAAATCGCGATCGAGGACGGCCGGCGCCGTGAAAAGACTCAGACGGTCGGTGCATTTGACGAGCAACCGATCGAGCAGGACATCGTCAAGTCGCTCGGGGGCGGTCAGCGCGTCCGCGATGCCTTGGGCCGGATCCTGATTGAAGTCGAGCCCCGCCGTACCGAAAGGAAGATCGAGATCGGCAATGATGACGTCCTCGTCCATACCAGCCGATATGCACCAGCCGATATTGTGTGCAAGCGTGCTGGACCCGGTCCCTCCCTTTGCGCCGACAAAGGCAATCGTGCGGCCGATGGGTGGCGCGTCGGGATCGATATAGAGACGGGACACCGCCTCGATGACAGTCATGGGATGCAATGGTGCGACGAGATATTCGTTGACACCTTGACGGATCATCTCGCGATAAAGCGAAACATCATTCATGTGGCCGATAACGACCACCTTGGTGCCAGCATCACAGACTTCCGCAAGCTCGCCCAGTTGCGCAAACAGCTCCGGCCCGCCGGCGCGGGCCTCCACCATGATGAGATTCGGAGTCGGCGACTGCCGATATTGCTCGATAGCTGCGGGGATACCGCCCATGTGAACGGTCAGATGCGCCTTGGAAAGGCGGCGGTCCTCTCCGGCGCGCTGAATCGCGCTGCCCGACGACGGCTGCTCGCAAAACGCATGAATAGTGATACGCGGCACCGGCTTCATCACCGTCGACCCATCGTTGTCGCCGGAAACCGCTGCAATCGGAGCCGCCGGACCGGGTCGAGCCGGTGTGTCCGCCATCGGCGGCGCTTCGTCGATGATTTCTTTCTGCGCGGCGTTTGTCATTGGTCCACCTTGCTCACAGCGCCGGAATCCTGATCGGACCGGGCGGTCGCCGTCGATTCGCCCTGGCGATACTTCTCAAGCACCGTATTACGACGATCGGCATCCGCCGGCGTCATTTCACGGGCTTTCAGCAGATCGGCCGGATCGGCGATCATTGCTGCCAGATTGTTCTGGGTGGCGCAGCCAAAATTCGGCGGCGGCACGTTGGCGTAGTCTGCGGTCAGGCTTTTCGACCAGTCGCCACAATTGCTCGCCTGAGCCACATATCGCTTGAAGGAAAGGATCAGCGGCGCCGACCGGTCTCCGGCGGAGGCGCTGTAAGGCGTATAGGCCAGAGCATCGCCGGAGACGCCGCGCTCGGCCAACGCGTCGCGTACATCGGCGAGCACAGCCGTGGCCGATCCTGCATTCGGCGAGCCGGATGGCGTGGAAATCGTTAGCGGCCCATGACCGCGTGCGCGGTAGTCCCCAGCAAAACCGGCAACAGCGACGCGATCCGCGGCTGTCAGGCCAGGCTGGCCTGGCGGGATGTCAATATTGAGCGTCGCAACATCCGACAACACCGAGATCGGGTGGACGCGGCTGACATCGTATTGCGCCTGATCGGCGCCGTTGAATCCGCCACAGGCCGAAAGGCCCAAGGCGAAGGCCACGAGAAGAGCTTTTTGAAAGGACCTGCTGATGTTCATTGTCATTTTCCTCTTCGGTCCACCCATCAATCCACGATGAATCCGACCGGGCCCTGCAACGCCTTGTCCGACGGCGCCGCGCCTCGCGCCCCGTAGGTCGCGTTGAGACGCCCCATCAGGATGGTGTCGAGATCGCTTGCCGGTGCAAAGCCGTCGGTCGGCAGCGCCAGCTTGTCGCGGGACGTCGGATCGACGAGATAGGGCGTCACGATGACCACCAGTTCAGTCTCATTCTTCTGATAGTCGCGGCTGCGGAAAAGCTGACCCAGCACCGGTACGTCCATGGCACCCGGCACGCCATCTATGTTCTGACGCGTCGAATCCGAGAGCAGACCCGCCATCACGATCGACCCGCCGCTCGGCAGTTCAAGGGTCGTTTCGGCGCGGCGCACCTTCAAGGCCGGCACCGTAACGCCGTCGCTGTTGGAGCCTTGGAGGAGGAAGGCACCTTCCGCGGACAGCTCGCTGACCTCGGTCGATATTCTGAGACTGATGCGGCCTTCGCTCAGCACGACCGGCGTGAAGCTGAGGCCGACACCGAAAGGCTTGAACTCGAGCTGGATATTGCCATTCTGGTCACGGGAGGTCGGAACGGGGAATTCGCCGCCGGCCAAAAACTTTGCCGACTCGCCCGAAATCGCCGTCAGATTGGGTTCGGCCAGCGTGCGCAGCACGCCCGTCCGTTCAAGCGCGCGGATCGCCGTGCCGATCGAGCCGTCACTGCCGCTAAGTTGCGTTCCATTGGTCGAGAGCCCGCCCAGTGACTGCCCCTGAAGGCTGAAGGCATTGGAAGTCGCAAGACGCAGCGCGAAATCGCCGAAGTTCGCTGCGGTCGACAGATCGACGCCGAGCTGCTTGATGACAGTGCGCTGCATTTCGGCAACCGTCACCTTGAGCATCACCTGCTCCTTGCCCTCGATGCCCAGCATGTTGAGCACCTGCTCCATCTCGCTGCCGATATAGCGAGCGGCCAGATCGTGCGCTTTGCTTGCTTCCGACGCATTGGCGACCATTCCGGAAAGAACAACATGGTCGTTCACGGCCTGCACGTCGATGCGTGATTTCGGAAAGTACTGACGCAGGGTTTCACGCAACCCTGTCAGATCGCGCGCCACCTGAATTTCGAGATTCAGGATCTGCTGTCCAGCCTCATTGAAGAAGAAGGCATTTGTCTGGCCAACGGCCATGCCGATCAGATAAGTGCGTTTGTTGGTACGCACAACCGCGTCGACAATGGCAGGATTGGAAACCAGGACATCGCGTGCCGCCACGGGCAACTCGACAATCGCCGCCTTGTTCAGGCCGAGAACGATACTCCGTGAGCCTTTGCCAATGCCGCCCTGGTCTATCTTGACCAGGCGTGCGTCGTTGGCGGTTGCACTTTCGGTCGGTCCCGAGACCAGTACCAGCGCACAGAGCGAGGCCCAAAGCAGACGCTTCAGATGTCGCCATTCGAGGAACGTGTTCATGCCTGACATCATCGTCCTACCTCACACGGACCGTCTGCGCCGTGCCGTAACGCACAACCTTGACAACCGACCCACCTTCGCCCGCCTGCAACGCCTCGTCGGCCCGGCCTTCGTCGCCCATGCTGCGCAGCGAGAGAGCCAGACGGCCCTCGGCTTCGGCAACTGCCACCAGTTCGACCTGAGCTGGTGTGAGCTCGAGCGTCGCCGTCTTGCCGACTGCGACCTGCTCGCCGGCCTTTTCATTGAAGCGTTGATCGATCGCCAGCACCCGCACGTTGCGCAGGATTGTCTGGCCGCGCTGAACGTCGACAATGTCGACCCGGTCATTGGGAAGAACGAAACCACCGGCGCTCGTCTCCGGCGTAATCCGGATGGCGGTGGCCCGCATACCCGGCGCGATCAGCGCCGACATGAAACCTGCTCCGGTCAGGGACACGAGCTTGTCGGCGGTCACAGGTTCACCCCCCAGAATGGATGAACGCACGACGGCGCCGTCATAGTCGTCCATCGCCATGGGCCTCGCCGATTGTGTGATATAGGCGCCGTTGAGCGATGTTTCGGGCCAGCGCTGCCAGCGCAGATCCGATTTTCGAATGCGCTGTCCGACTTCCATGTTCTGAACGGCCACCAGAACTTCGGTCGTCGGCTCTTCGACGACCTTCGTTTCGACCGGCGCGTCCTTGCCCGAGGATACAAGCCCACGCGCCAGAAACGCCGCGAGGCCCGCGGCGACCAGCGCCAGAACCAGAACTCCAATGCGTGCGGCGTTCACTTGCCCGTTCCTTTCATCATGCAGACAAGCGCGTCTGCGTCATTCTCATGCGGCCGAGGCCGCCAGTTCGATCCAGATCGTGCGCGGCAAAACAATCAATCCAGCCGTGGCGAGCGCAATGCCATAGGGAACGCCGGCGGACTGGTCGTGCAGACGCGCGATCCAGGCTCGCCGCCAGAGCAGTTCCGGCAATGGCAGGCGACGCAGGAAGAGCAGCGCCAATGTCAGGGCGCCGCCGGCAAGCGCCGCGATCAGGAGATAAGCCAGAAGATCCTGCCAGCCGATCCAGAGTGCCACCGCGGCAACAAACTTCGCGTCGCCTCCGCCAATCCAGCCAAGTCCAAAGAGAACCATGCCGACGAGAAGCATCGCCACACCGGCCGCCATGTGCAGGCCTATCTGCTGAAGCGACAGGCCGACCAACGGCGCCATCAGCACGAAGGCTGCGACAAGCGCAATCGTCAGGCGGTTCGGTATGGTCATCGTCGTCAAATCCCACAATGCGCCAAAGATCATGGCGATGGAAAAGACGGCGAGCGGAAACATGTTCAACACGGAATTTGCCCGTTTCCCCGAGTTTGCCTTGCGCTCCACATGGAGCCGGTGCCGACGGACAAGGCGTCCGTCTGTACCTTCGGATAGTGATCGGGGACCGTAAATTTGAGGTAAAGATCGGCCTGCGACAGGCCGCAGAACGATGATTTGCCAAAGAAATACCGGCCCGGCGTTGGGCCGATGGAAGGCACAAGAAAGCCGCCAGACCCGGCAAGGCGTCTGGCGGCTCGCTCTTGGAAGACGGCCCCGGCAAGACTGCCGGAACCCATTCCCGAACTGCACTCTTACTCGAGCGCAGCCGCGATTTCGTCGAAGCGGGCCGTGAGGCCATCGCCGATCAGGCCCACGGCCGTGATGATGACCACGGAGATGCCGGCAGCGATCAGACCATATTCGATCGCGGTCGCACCGGACTCGTCTTTGACGAACGACTTCAGAAACTGGCTCATGAATAAGCCTCCTTACACCATTGACTGTCGACAGCACCAACCCTTGTCCGCCGGCAAGCGGCGGCAGGGCGCCCTTTCGGACTGACGAGCAGCTTAGGGGGCCAATCTTACCCAAACGCTAATGATTACAGTCCATTTCAGACAAGTTGTATAATAAATCGGACTATATGAACTATAGATTTCCATTTTACTTGGTGGACAATAAAGCAGGCGGTAGAGACCGCTATTCCGTCTCCGCCCGATCAGTCGCGGCAAATTGGAGTATCGTTACTCGTCGGTTAACGGCCCGCTCTCGCAGCCTTGAGATCATCAGGGAACGGCGCCGGCCGGTGGAACCGCGCCAGCCCGTCGTGCAACCGGAATTGCCTGGATCCGACTAGTCGGCACCGGCGAGGCCGCGAAGGGCGGCTTCATCCCTGATGACGAGACCGGGGTAATCGCGCTCGGCGATACCGCTGCGTACCAGTTCCGCTATGGCGCGGGCAACAGCCTCTTCCGTCGTCGAGATGCGGTCCGCCAGGATGCGATGCCGTGGCAGGCGGGCGATCAGCAGCGCATCCTTGCCGTTCTTGTCGACATGTGGCTCGGCCAATGCGAGAAGCTCGATATAGAGACGCTGGGCGCCGGTACCCTCCACTGCCCCGTCGCCTGCCGAGACCGAGGACGGGCCCATCGCTTCCTGCCCGCGCAGCAGTCGCGCATATTGACAGAGCAGCGCACGGGAAACAGATTCTTCGCGGGAAAGCAATTCGGCGAAACGATCTTCTTTCATCGTTGCGACAAGTCCGTCTTCTCGCGCGATGACCGTGAGGTCGGATTCAGCGATGCCGAACACCGACATTTCGCCGAACTGGCCGCCGGCGCCCACATCCTTGTAGGCGACACGGCCGGCCAGGCCGGAAATGCGTGCCAGGCGGACAGTACCGCTGACGACGAACATCACACCGCCGGCTTCGCCGCTCTGCGCCGTGTTCACGACGATCTCGTCCTTTGCGACAGTTCGCCAGTCACATTCCGCGGCCAGAAGCGCCAGTTCGCGCGGTGCCAGGCCCGCGAAAATCCGTATGCTCGACAGGGAATGGGGCGCGCTTGCCGATGCGTCCTGCCCGCTTCGCACCGCACCTGCCATGCACCACTCCTCTGGCTCGATCTTCCACAATCGGCGACAGCCTAGAGAGCCCTCTTTAATTGCCCGTTAAAGAGGGCTCTCCGCATTTCTGCGGTCAACAGATCGTTCATTCCTTGCCGGTAGTGTTTTGGCAAGGACGACCGTAACGGTTGCCTCACCTTCGAGAAGATGGACCGGAACATGGTTGCAAGAGATCGACTCAAGCGTGCCACCCGCGCGGCGGCACTCGGAATCGGACTGGCGGCGCTGGCCGCTGGCGGCGCGCACGCGTCTGACTTTCTCGTCGAGATGAACAAGTCGAAGGCGTTGCACCTGCCCAGGCCGGTTGCAACGGTGATGGTTGGCAATCCGGCCGTCGCCGATATCACCATCGAAAGTGCGAACCTCGTCTATGTAATGGGCAAGGCCTATGGCCGCACCAATCTCGTCGCGATGGATGCCGATGGAAAGCCGATGCTTGACCTCAATGTCAGCGTTGTGTCGCAGAACAGGTCTGCGGTAACGCTGACGCGCGGGGCCGGCCAGGTTTCCTACAATTGCACGCCCCGTTGCGAGCGCGTTCCGGACCTTGGCGACGATCCGGAAACCTTCGACGTGCTCATGAAGCAGCGGAGCGACGCGGCCGCCGCCAGCGGTTCACCCGGCGCCAGTGCGCCTTCTGCCGGCGGGCCCCTGTACTAGGGGCCTGTCGGTCAACGTCAAAAAGAAAGCCGCTCCTTCAGAGCGGCTTTTTCCTTGCCTGGCCGTTACCCCGGCGACTGGTCGGGCCGAGCGCCTATTTGGTCAGACGCAGATTCGACAATGCCTGTGCGATCGACTTGAAGACATCGGTCAACTCATCGGCCGTATTAACATTGTAATACATACTCGGATGGGTCGCACAGTTCTGCAACAGAGATGCGTTGCCGTTGATCAAGCGCACCGTATAGACGGTGATCCCGGTTTGCTTGATCGCATCGCAAACCATCTCCGTCCGCACATCGACGCCCGAGCAATGCGAACTCCCGTTGCACGAACCAATTCCTTCCCGGTAGTAGGTATTCACGCCATCGGTCATGTAGACCATGACCTTGTCGAGCTCATCCGGGTCGGCGGCAGCGGCATTCGACAGCACCGCACCATGCGTCAGCATCTGCCAGCCCCAGACGAAGCCAATCGTCGTGTTCGTCGCGCCGCCTGCGACCATCGCATCGATCTCGTTGCGGAGCATGTTCCAGTCGGTCGAGAGCGGTACAATGGGACGCAAACCGCAGTATCCATTGTAGGGATCGTTCTGATTGGCGGGAAAGAGCGTCGCGTCGCTTCCGGAAACCGGTGCGGCGATCGATACGTCATAGTCCTGATCGCGGTCGATCACGCAGCCCTTCCAGCTGCTCTTTGAAACGCTGCGCGTATCCTGCTCGCATACCCAGTTCTTGTTCTTTCCCTTTCCCTGCCATCCGCAAGACTGGGTCGGAAGATCCCACGACCATTTGAGCCAGGGTTCATTTACCTGACTCGGACCCACATTGACGTCGACCGTGAACGGAACGATGCCGATCCGCACATCACCCGGACTGACGGCCGCCGCAGAAACGGTCGTGATCAGATCCTTTGCCGCCGACTTCAGAACCGTCAGTCGGCCACCGGAGTTCATCGATCCGGTGTTGTCGAGTACCAGGACGACCTCGAGCTTCTTGCCATGTCGCATCACTTGCGAAGTGGCGCCGATCTTCAACGTGTCGATGCCGACAATACCCATGATCGTTGTCGGCAGATCGGCCGATACCGAAATGTCGACGGTTGTCTGGCTGTCGGCGACCGAGATGGTACCCGGTACGCCAAGCTTGCTGGCGGGGTAGTTGGCATCGAAATAGGCCTGCGCGAGCGCCTGAACCTCCTCGGCCGTCATACCGCTGGCCGTGCCGACGGCGAGGGCGGCAGCGTCCAGCGCCGAAGCAAGCCGCGTCTCGACGATGTAGGCGCGCGAAATATCGACGGCCGCGCCGGCCGCGGCGGCTATGGGGATCAGGGCAATCGCGAAGATCATTGCGAAATTTCCCCGGCGGTCGGCCGCCCATCGACCTACGAAACGGCGCAGAAGCCCGAATGCCCCCAGATCGGCAGTGTCGCGTTGTGCGGCTGTGTCCATCTGAACCACCTGAACGGCATTACCCGTCAAACGCAGCGGAACCATTGTCCGGGCGCCTGATCGTTACTCATTTCTAGTGCCTGCGTTGTTAAGGAGACATGAAGCGGCATGGTTAATGCGCAAACGCTTACACTTTGGTAACGGCGCAGAGCTATCAAGAGGGTTGGCTCGGCGGGGTTCGCCGATGTGAGGACCGCAGATGGACCGGACAAGCAAACCAAACGCCCGTAACCGGTGCCGGTGGCGCCGGGACGAAAGCGGTAGCGTGGCCGTCGAATTCAGCCTGCTTGCAATTCCCTTTTTTGCCCTTCTGTTCGCGATGATCGAAACCTGCATCGTCTATTTTGCAACGTCGAACCTTGACAGTGTGGTGGCCAATGCCGGCCGGCTGGTGCGGACAGGGCAAGTTCAGGCGGCAGGCCTTTCCGCCGGCGATTTCAAGGCGATGATCTGCGACCAGGTGACCCTGATCAGCGATTGTGAGGGCGGCCTCTATATCGATGTACGGAACTTCAGTTCCTTCGGCGGCGTCAGCTTCCTTCCCCTGATCGACGAGGACGGCAATCCGTCCGGCGACACGCAGTTTCAGCCAGGTGGGTCGGGCGACATTGTGGTGGTGCGTGCCTATTATTCATGGGGCGTGATGAGCCCGGGCAGCATCGGACTTTCCAATCTTGAAGGCGGCGGACGCCTGATTGCGGCCAGCGTGGCGTTTCGCAACGAGCCGTTCGGCGACATGCTGTCGTCGGGCAGTTGAAGACGGGATCGTCATGCACGAGCGATCAAACGTAGTCGGAGAAAAAGCGGAAAAGCGCGGCGCGATATCGCCGCTGCATCGCTTCATCCATGATTACAAGGGTCTCGCTGCCGTCGAGTTCGCGCTGATCCTGCCGCTGATGATCGCGTTTTATTTCGGCGGCATCGAGATGACAAACATGCTTGTCGCCAACCGGCGGGTGACCGCCGTCGCCTATACGGCGGCCGACCTGACCGCTCAGGCGGCGTCGCTCAACGATTCCGACATCGCCGATATCTTTGCCGCAAGCGCCACCATCCTTCAGCCCTTCAGCACGGCGCCCCTGACCGTGCGCATCAGCAGCGTCGTGGCCAATGCCCAGAATGTCGCCCAGGTCGCCTGGAGCGACGGGTTCCAGATTTCGCCGCGTGCCGTGGGTTCGACGGTGACGCTGCCGGCCGGGCTGACGACGCCTGGATCGAGCGTGGTCTTCGTCGAAACCGCCTATGGCTATGCCTCGCCAATCGGCGAGATGGTCGCGGGTACCGTCGAATTCACCGAGACTGCCTATATGAAGCCGCGCCGGGCGACCCAGATCAGTCGCACGAACTGATTTCGCCGCTGCGGCAGCTTGTTAACCATATTTCCCGAAGCGCTGTAGCAAATCTGCCGCATCTGTGTCCGACGGTATTGCGGGTGCTTGCACGCCGCCGATGATCGGGCCAGATCGGAGCACCCGTCGTCGGTGCGGCCGAGCCGGCAGCGATCCACGTCCGAACTCGCTAAACATCTGATTTTACGTCATAATCCGGCTGGCGGAGGGAGAGGGATTCGAACCCTCGATACGGTTTCCCGCATACACGCTTTCCAAGCGTGCGCCTTCAGCCACTCGGCCACCCCTCCTGCAACACCTGAATATCCGGCGGCAGCGGCCGGCACTATACGCAACGGGGGCCCTGAATCAACTGGCATACGTCCATTAGGGCCTTGATATGCCATGGAAGTTTTCATCACTGTGCTTGTTTGGCACACTCGATCCGGTTACCGTTCCCGACGCTGTTTTTAACCGCCGAGATTGGGCTGGGGGGCTCGCGCCATGGTTGTGTTTCGTCTGATCGGACTTCTTTTCATCATCGCTGCCTTGATGGCGCTGGGTTCGGATGCCTTGCTGTCGCTCGAAGAGGGCGCGGTCAAGATGCGTTCCTTCAGCGATCTGTGGATCCTGATCAATCAGGGCAGCCATGACTGGTTTGCGGGATGGATCGACTCCGGCGCGCCGGAGGGCCTTGTCGAACCGCTGAAGACCGCCATGAGCTACCCGTCCTGGGCGGTGCTTGGCGTCATCGGCGTTGTGCTGGCCGGCCTTCTGGCACTTCTGCGCCGCGCGGACTGATTTCGTCTATACAGTCCAAAACAAAGAGCCGTCCGGACCCACTCGTCCGGACGGCTTTTCGCTGTCCAGGACCCGGCCATGGCGCCGGGCTGAAAGGCCGGGTCAGTTGGCGTCCATCTTCAGCGCCGAGATGAAGGCGTCCTGAGGGATTTCGACGCGGCCGAACTGGCGCATCTTCTTCTTGCCCTCTTTCTGCTTGTCGAGCAGCTTGCGCTTGCGGCTGACGTCGCCGCCATAACATTTCGCGGTCACATCCTTGCGCATGGCTGCGATGGTCTCGCGCGCGATGATGCGCCCGCCGATCGCCGCCTGGATCGGGATCTTGAAGAGGTGTTTCGGGATCAATTCCTTCAGCTTCTCGCACATCACGCGGCCGCGCTGTTCGGCGCGGCTCCTGTGCACGATAGTCGCCAGCGCGTCGACCGGCTCGTCATTGACCAGGATCGACATCTTGACCAGTTCGCCGGGCTCGTAGCCTTCGATCTGGTAGTCGAAACTCGCATAGCCGCGGCTGACCGATTTCAACCGGTCGTAGAAATCGAGCACGACTTCGTTCAGGGGCAGGCGGTAGACCAGCATGGCGCGCGAGCCGGCATAGGTCAGATCGATCTGGTGTCCGCGCCTGTCTTCGCAGAGCTTGAGCACCGCGCCCAGGAACTCGTCGGGCACCAGAATCGTCGCGCGAATCCAGGGCTCCTCGATATGGTCGATCTTCATCACATCCGGCATGTCGGCCGGGTTGTGCATCTCGGCAATCGACCCATCGGTCATATGAAGCTGATAGATGACCGACGGCGCGGTGGTGATGAGGTCGATGTTGAATTCGCGTTCGAGACGCTCGCGAATGATTTCGAGATGCAGAAGGCCCAGAAAGCCGCAGCGAAAGCCGAAACCCAGCGCGGCTGAGGTTTCCATCTCGAACTCGAAGCTCGCATCGTTGAGGCGGAGCTTGCCCATCGCCTCGCGCAGATCCTCGAACTCGGCGGCATCGACCGGAAAGAGACCGCAGAAAACGACCGGCTGCGCCGGCTTGAAGCCGGCCAGCGCCTTGGCACATGGGCGCTTTTCATCCGTCACCGTGTCACCGACGCGGGTGTCGGCCACCTCCTTGATCGAGGCCGTGAAAAAGCCGATCTCGCCGGGTGTCAGCCGCGCGACGGCTTCCTTCTTCGGGCGGAAGATGCCAACATTGTCGATCGTGTAGGCCCCGCCCGTGCCCATCATCTTGATGCGCTGCCCCTTCTTCATCTCACCGTCGATGATGCGCACCAGCACGACGACGCCGAGATAGGCATCATACCAGCTGTCGACCAGCATCGCCTTCAACGGCGCGGAAAGGTCGCCCTTCGGGGGCGGCAAACGGTTGACGATCGCTTCGAGCACGTCCGGGATGCCGATGCCGCTTTTTGCGGAAATCTCCACCGCTTCCGATGCATCGAGGCCGATCACGTCCTCTATCTGCTGGCGCGTCTTTGCAGGCTCCGCCGCCGGCAGGTCGATCTTGTTGAGCACCGGCACGATCTCGTGATTGACGTCGAGTGCGTGATAGACGTTGGCCAGCGTCTGCGCCTCGACGCCCTGGCTCGCATCGACCACAAGTAGCGAACCTTCACAGGCCGCCAGCGAGCGGTTGACCTCATAGGCAAAGTCGACATGGCCGGGCGTGTCGATCAGATTCAGCTCGTAGACTTCGCCATTGGCGGCCTTGTATTCGAGGCGAACCGTCTGGGCCTTGATGGTGATGCCGCGCTCGCGCTCGATATCCATCGAATCGAGCACCTGCTCCTTCATTTCGCGCGCTTGCAGCCCGCCACAGAGCTGGATCAACCGGTCGGCAAGGGTCGATTTGCCGTGGTCGATATGGGCGATGATCGAGAAATTGCGGATATGGGAAAGGTCGGTCATTTGGCCTGAAAGGGGCTAGGGGCGCGCTTGGGCGTCCGCCATATAGCATTGGCGAGCGATTAAGCCAATTAGCCCTGCCACTCAGCCCGGCGCTTCTCCATCCAAGCCTTGACCCCTTCCTTGTAGTCGGGGTGCCGGATCATCTCTTCCAGCAGCCGCTCGGCGGCCACGACAGCGCCGGCCGCGTCCCGGTGGAGGTCCATATAGATCTGGCGCTTGGTCTCCCGCAACGAGCCCGGCGACACGCCGTCTGCCATGGCGCGGGCATAGGCCATCACCTGCGGCATCAGCTCGGCGGGCGGCAGCAGCTTGTTCAGGAACCCCATTTCCATCGCCTCTTCCGCGGTGAAGACACGGCTCGACAGCAGAATGTCGTTGGCATGGGTCAGCCCCACGATCCGGGGCAGCACCCATGAAAGGCCGAATTCCGCCGGGAAGTTGAACCGCCCATGGGCAGCCGTGAATTTCGCGCCGGGCACGCAGAAGCGCAGATCGGCGAAAGCCGCCAGCACCAGGCCGACGCCTGCCGCCGCACCGTTGATGGCGGCGATCACCGGCTTCGTCAGGCCGAAATGATAGGCGAAAGTTGCGTCAAACTCCGGCGCGACACCGAAGCCCGGCCTTGCGATGTCGTCCGTGGTGCCGCTGTCGTAGCGGCCCTTTTCCGAATGACCTTCGAGGGCGGCCATGTCGGCGCCGGCGCAGAAGGCCTTTCCTTCGGGATCGCCGGTGACCACGATCACACGCACCTTCGGGTCGCGGTCGGCCTCGGCCAGCACCCAGCGATATTCGGTGTGCATGCGGCCCGTCCAGGCATTGCGGCGTTTCGGGCGCGACAGTGTGACGGTTGCGATGCCATCGGCGATTTCGTAGCGGATCGTCTTCAGTTCCATCAGTCCTGCTCCCCGCCCTCGACAAACATCCGGACCGCCAAGACGATTTTCTCCGGTTGTTCCGGTAGCATCGCATGACCGGCATCGGGCAGCTCGACCAGCGTCACACGTGCGCCGAGCCGCGCCTTCAGATCATGCGCGTTGGCGGGCAGTGCAATCGCGTCTTCGAGCGCCTGCACGACAAGCATCGGCTGGCCGCCGGCTTCCCACCAGTCCTCGACCGGCGTGCGGCGCACAGCCGAGGATTGCATCAGCATCACATCGCGATGCCAGCCGTCGCGCCAGACTTCCGGATCGTTGCCCTTCGCGAAGAAGCCGTAGCGCACGCATTCGATATGCTCCTCCGGCGACAGATCTTCATCGAAACAGCCGACAAGCGCCTTCAACGCCGCTTCGGGAATTTCGATCAGTCCGCCGCAGGCGAGCAGCACAAGCCGGGAAACGAGCGGTGCGTGATCCGCCGCCGTCGTTCGCGCCAACCGATTACCAAACGCATGCCCGACAAGCGTGACAGGCGCATGGGCCTGCGTTTCGATGACGGCGGCGACATCCTCGGCGAGATCGTGCAGCGTCAGCCCGTCCATCGGTCCGCTGCTGCCGCCGATCCCGCGCGGCTCCGGCAGGGTGACGCAACTGCCCGCCTCCGCCAGCGCGCGTGCTATTTCGTCAAAATCCGAACCGGGGCGGCCGAGCGATGCGAGCATGACGATGTGCGGACCCGATGCCGGACCGCCGATGCGGCCGCACAGGCGGATATTCGCGCCGTCCTTGTCGAGTCTGCCGATTTCGTATGGCTCGAACTTCACCCGCTCCTCCCCGAACCGTTTCCTCAGATGGATCAGCTTCGCAGCGTGCCGCCCGTCGCCTTTTCGACCGCCGTCACGATGCGCTTCGACACCGCGTCGATTTCCTCATCCGTCAGCGTCTTCTCGACCGGCTGAAGCGTCACTTCGATTGCGAGCGACTTTTTGCCCTCGCCGAGCGCGCCACCCTCGAAGACGTCGAACAGCGAGACATCGACGATCAGCTTCTTGTCGACACCGCGCGCGGCGCGGATCAACTGCTCGGCCGGGACGCCGTCATCGACAACAAAGGCGAAGTCGCGGCGGAGCGGCTGCAGGTCGGAAAGTTCGAGCGGTGGCCTGGCGCGCGTCGGTTTGCGCTTCGGGTCGGGTATCGCATGCGGGAACACCTCGAAGGCGACCATCGGCCCCGCCACATCCATCGCGTCGAGAATGCGCGGATGCAGTTCGCCAAAATAGCCCAGTACATTCTTCGGCCCGAGCCTGAAAACGCCGGAGCGGCCGGGATGATACCAGGATGGCGCGTCGGCGCTGACCTGCAGATTGGCGAGCGGCGCACCGAGCAGCAACAACAATGCCGCCGCATCGGCCTTGGCGTCCATCGCCTCGACCGGACCGCTCTTGCCCAGCCAGTGGCGGCCGCTTCCGAGTGGCCGCGCCGTGCCGCGGCGGATACCGCTTGCCGCCAGCAACTGACCGGAGGGCTCGTCGCTCTCGAATTGCTGGCCGACTTCGAACAGCGCCACGTCCGCGTGCCCACGCGCCATGTTGCGGCCCGCTGCCGCGATCAGTCCGGCAAGCAGGCTCGGGCGCATATGGCTCATGTCGGCCGAAATCGGATTGACAAGCTTCAGGCCCGGCACGGCATTGCCGCCGCCGAAAAGTTCGGCATGCGCCTCGGGAACGAAGGACCAGGTGACGGCCTCGACAAGTCCGCGTGCCGCCAGCGCGCGCCGCGCCAGACCCTCACGTTTCTGCCGCACCGAAAGCACCGGCTTTGCGACCGCATGAAGGCGCGGCAACGCAACCGACTTCACATTGTTCAATCCATGTACGCGAACGATCTCCTCGACGAGATCTGCTTGCCCGTCGATGTCGGGACGCCACGAAGGCACGGAGACTGACAGGTTCCCCGCCTCTTCCTTCACATCGAAGCCGAGCGCTGTCAGGATGCGCGTCACTTCCGAGACGGGTAGCGAAAGTCCGGTCAGCTTTTCGATGCGCGCGGAATCGAAGGCGATGGTCTTCGACGTGTCCGGCACCTTGCCTGCCACCACCAGCTTCGACGGTTCGCCGCCACAGATTTCGAGGATCATCTTCGTCGCGAGTTCGAGACCGGGCAGGACGAATTCGGGATCGACGCCGCGCTCGAAGCGGTAGCGCGCATCCGAGACGATGCCGGTATCGCGGCCGGTGCGCGCGGTGCGGTAAGGGTCGAAGTAGGCGCTTTCGACGAAGACATCCGTCGTCGCTGTCGTAGAGCCGGATGTTTCGCCGCCCATCACGCCGCCGAAACCGAGCACGCTCTCGTCGTCGGCGATGACGCACATATCCGGTCCGACATCGTATTCCTTGCCGTCCAGCGCCAGAAGTTTCTCACCATTCCGGCCGAGACGGGCGCGGATATCGCCCTTCAGCTTCGCCGCGTCATAGACATGCAGCGGGCGGCCGCGATCGAGCGAAATGAAGTTGGTGATATCGACCAGCGCGTTGATGGGGCGCAGACCCACCGCCTTCAGCCAGTTCTGCAGCCAGTCGGGCGACGGGCCGTTCCTGACACCACGGATCAGGCGTCCGGCGAAGACGGGACAAGCGTTTTCGGCGCCTGCGGGGAATTCGAGTTTGATGCCGACAGGGCTTTCGAACTTTCCTTCGACCGGCGGAAACGACCCTTCGCGCAAGCGACCAAGACCGGCGGCGGCGAGATCGCGCGCGATGCCATAGACACCGAGGCAGTCGGGGCGGTTCGGCGTGATGGCGATTTCGATGACCGGATCGCTGCGGCCGAGCACTTCGGCCGCCGGCGTGCCGACCTTCCAGTCGCCTTCGAGATCGATGATACCAACGTGATCGTCGGAAAGTTCAAGCTCGCGCTCCGAACACATCATGCCGTTCGATTCGACGCCGCGGATTTTGGTCGGCTTCAACACCATGCCGCTTGCCGGGATCGTCGCACCGGGCGGCGCGAAGACGCCGGTGAGGCCGGCACGGGCATTCGGCGCGCCGCAGACGACCTGCAACTGCTTCACCTCGCCCTCGACCAGCGCCTCGACTTTCAGCACCTGCAGTTTGTCGGCATCGGGATGCGGTTTTGCCTCCAGCACCTTCGCGACCGAGAACACGGCGAGTTTCTTCGCCGGGTCTTCCACACCCTCGACCTCAAGGCCGAGCATGGTCAGGCGCTCGGTGATCTCATCGAGCGTTGCATCGGTTTCGAGCGGCTGTTTCAGCCAGGAGAGGGTGAATTTCACGACGAGAGCCCTCCCGCCAGCGTCGGCACGTCTAGCGCGGCAAAGCCATAATGCCGGAGCCAGCGCAGGTCAGCTTCGAAAAAGGCGCGCAGATCCGGGATGCCGTATTTCAGCATCGCGATCCGGTCGAGCCCCATGCCGAAGGCGAAGCCCTGATATTTCTCCGGATCGATGCCGGACGAGCGCAGCACATTCGGATGCACCATGCCGCAGCCGAGAATTTCGAGCCAGTCGTCGCCCTCGCCGATGCGGATTTCATTGCCGAGGCGTGCGCAGCGCACATCGACTTCCATCGACGGCTCGGTGAAGGGGAAGAAGGAGGGACGCATGCGCAACTCCACACCTTCAACTTCGAAGAAGGCGCGCAGGAATTCCTCGAGCGTCCATTTGAGGTGCCCCATATGCGTCGCCTCGTCGACGACGAGGCCTTCGATCTGGTGGAATTGAGGCGTGTGCGTCTGGTCGCTGTCGCAGCGATAGGTGCGACCGGGGCAGATGAAGCGGAAGGGCGGCTTGCCGGCTTCCATGGTGCGCACCTGAACCGGACTCGTATGCGTGCGCAGCAGCATGCGCGAGCCGTCAGCCCTGGGCTCGAAATAGAAAGTATCGTGCATTTCGCGCGCCGGATGACCGTCGGGGAAGTTCAGTGCGCCGAAATTATAGTGATCGGTTTCGATATCGGGACCCTGCTCGACCGCAAAGCCCATATCGGCGAAGATCGCGATGACTTCGTCCCAGACCTGGCTCAGGGGATGAATACGGCCAGCCTCGAGCGGGCTTTCGCGGGCGGGCAGCGTCACGTCGATGCGTTCGCCGGCAAGCCGCGCTTCGAGTCCCGCCTCGTGCAGCGCCTGCTTGCGGACAGCGAGCGCCTCGGTCAGCCGGTCCTTGAGACCGTTCAGGGCCGGCCCCATTTCCTTGCGCTCATCCGGCGACATCGCGCCGAGGCCCTTCATCAACTCCGAGACCCGCCCCTTCTTGCCAAGCGCCGCGACGCGCACCGCGTCGAGCGTGTCGGCATCCATCGCATCGGCGATGGCGGTCGCGAATTCCGCTTCGAGCTTTTCGAGTTCGGCTTTGTCGGTCATGGCTTCATCCGCTCACATCATATCGCTCAATCGTCCCGGCGCCGCGCTGACTTTGCGGGCGGCTCCGGGCGACATGAGGGAAACGGCGTGCGAGCGAAAGTTCGACCGGCGGTCCGCCTCACCCCCCGGAAAGCGGCATGCGCCAGACGCATACCCCGGACGGGTGACCGGCTCCTGTCTCCGGCGTCAGCCCGCGCTCGTCAGTTGAGCGCGGCCTGAGCCTGCGTGACCAGAGCCTTGAAGGCCTCGGGCTCATGGATGGCGAGATCGGAGAGAACCTTGCGGTCCACCTCGATGCCAGCCTTGGCGAGGCCGTCGATAAATCGCGAATAGGTCAGGCCGTGCTCGCGAACGCCAGCATTGATGCGCTGGATCCAGAGGGCGCGGAAGTTGCGCTTCCTGGTGCGGCGGTCGCGATAGGCATATTGACCGGCCTTCTCGACCGCCTGGTTGGCGGTACGGAAGGTGTTCTTGCGGCGGCCGTAATAGCCCTTCGCCTTCTTGATGATCTTGCGGTGGCGGGCGTGTGCGGTAACGCCCCGTTTGACGCGCGACATGTGTTCAGCTCCTTTTCAGGGACAATTCCGGGTTCACGCGTAAGGCATGAAACTCTTGATGACGCGGGCGGCATCGGCATCCGCCATGATGGTCGTCCCGCGCTTGTTCCGGATCTGCTTGTTGGTCCGCTTGATCATTCCGTGACGCTTGCCGGTCTGACCGCGCTTGACCTTGCCTGAAGCGGTGAGCTTGAAGCGCTTCTTGGTCCCGCTCTTGGTCTTCAATTTGGGCATTTCGCTCTCCGTATCGTCAAAGGAACCCACCTTGAAGACCTTGAATTCTTTGAGGAATTCCGGATTTTGGCGGGTTCGGGTCATGGCATTTCGGACGGCCACGGCATGCCCTACAGGCCGGACCGCCCCGAAGGCGCGGATTTATAAGGGAAAAAGGCGGCAGGTCAAGCGGATGCGGCCCTCCGCGATCATGCTCAGGCTTGATGCGCATTACTTATGCGCATAGACTATGCGCATGCCAAAGAAAGCGGTCAATCTCTCGGTCGACGCGGAGCTCCTCGCCAAGGCGAAGGCTGCGAAGGTCAACCTCTCGTCAGTTCTCGAAGAAGCTCTTTCCCGAAGCGTCCGGGAAAGAGAGGAGCGGCGCTGGCGGGAGGAAAACAAGTCCGCCATCGAAGCCTATAACCGCTTCACCGAGGAAAACGGAATCTTCGGCGAAGACTTCCGGTCCTTCTGATGGCGGCTTTCGACATTCACGCCAATCCCGAGCCGCGAACGCGCAGCGTCCTGCCCTATGTCATCGAGTTGCAGACCGATCTGCTGAGCGACCTCAATACCCGGCTGGTCGCGCCCTTCGTCCCTGCGCAGCACTATCGGGGCGCCGTGCCACGCCTCAATCCGGTCGTCGACATTGCCGGCGAGCCGCATGTATTGCTCGTCCAGCAAATGGCGGCGCTACCGAAACATTTGCTCGCAGGATCGCCCGTCGAAAATGCGGAAGCACAGCGCTACGAGATCATCGCCGCGGTCGATTTTCTCGTAACCGGCATCTAGAGGATTTTCAATGAGCCGCTTTTTCGGAAAAGTCTGCCAGAACGGTTATGTGGTGCGCGACATCGAGGCCGCGCTGAAACACTGGACCGAAGTTCTCGGCATCGGCCCGTTTTTCTATATCGACCGTGTCCAATGCGACTGGTTCACCTATCGGGGCAAGCCTTCGCCGGTCGAGATGAGCATTGCGCTGGCCAATACAGGCGATCTGCAGATCGAGCTGATCCAGCAACGCAACGACGCGCCGTCGATGTATCTCGATTTCCTGAACGCGGGCCATGAAGGCCTGCAACACATGTCCTACTGGACGACCAACTATCAGGCAGATTACGACCGGGCGTTGGCCGCCGGCCACAAGGTCGGCCACGAAGGACAGATCGGCGGCGAGCAGGGGCGTTTCGTCTATTTCGACACCGAGACGCATCCCGGCACGGTGATCGAGATGTCGGATATCAGCGGGGCGAAGGGCAGGTTCTTCGCTCATATTCGCCGTGCCGCCGAGAACTGGGACGGGACGGACCCGATCCGCCCCGTCAAGTGACCGCTCAGCCGCAATAGACGCGTGTCACGACATCGTTGTCGTCGAGTTCGACGTTCAGACGGTCAGTGCGGTAGTCCTTGGTCACCATGTCGCCAGGACGGATGATGCGGATCGTCGCCACATTGCCGCCGGTCACCGTCTCCTTCGCATCGGCCCAGGGCCGCGCAACCCAGATAGCAAGCGCCTCGGCTGCGGCGCGGCAACCGGCCTCGGCCCTCTGGAACTCGGTCTGCATCTCGTCGCCTGCCGGATTCCCGTCATCGATCACATCCGAAGTCACGATACCCGCAGTCGCGTCCTCTCCCGCTGCCGTTTCCTCTTCCTTCTGGTCGCAAGCCGCGACCAGAAGCAGGCAGGACAACGCCAGCGCAGCCGACATATGTCTCATGTGAATGATCTCCCTTCGCCCCATCCCCGGGACCGCCAGCATGGCCGGAGCAGGGCTGCCACCGCAACGGTCTTTTCAGCGATCTTCTCCCTTCTTGACCAATTTCTTTAGTGTATTTACACTATGTATCTACACTAAATGGACGAACCCCATGGCACATGATCTCACGACCGACCAAGCCGAGCATCCCGACGTAGCACGTTATCGTGCAGCCCCCAGCGCGGCAGCGGAGTCCGAGACGCTATCGGCGCACTTCCTGCGCGATCTGATGATGGAATGCGGCGCCGACGATTGCGGCTTCGTGGCGGCGGACGATCCGTCGATCGGCCCGCAATCGGCATGGATCGAAGCATTGTTGCCCGGCGCCAGATCGCTGGTCGCGTTTGTCTGCCGCATGAACCGCGACACGGTGCGCACATCCGTCCGCTCGGTCGCAAACGAGGAATTTCATCAGACCTATGACGATGTGAACCAGGTCGCACGCCGGGCCGTGCGCCGGCTCGAAGAAATGGGTATCGGCGCCGTCAATCCCGCCGCCGCCTTTCCGATGGAGGCGCAGGCTTATCCCGCCGGCATGCGTGTCATTTCGCACAAGCCGATCGCCGAAGCCGCCGGCCTCGGCAAGATGGGCCTGCACCGAAACGTGATCCATCCGCGTTTCGGCAGCTTCGTCCTGCTCGGCACCATCGTCATCGACCGCGCGATCGACATGCCGTCCAAACCGCTCGACTATGCACCCTGCCTCGACTGCAAGCTCTGCGTTGCTGCCTGCCCGGTCGAGGCGATCGGGATGGACGGCACGTTCAATTTCTCGGCCTGCTACACGCACAACTACCGCGAATTCATGGGCGGCTTTGTCGACTGGGTGCATCAGGTCGTCGACGCCGAGGACGCCGACGACTACGACAAGCGCGTGACGCCGGGCGAAAGCGTCTCGATGTGGCAGAGCCTTTCCTTCAAGCCCGGATACAAGGCCGCCTATTGTCTAAGCGTCTGTCCGGCCGGCTCCGACGTGCTCGGCCCCTTCATCGAGGATCGTATCGACTATCGCAAGCGCACTCTCGACCCCCTCCTGGCAAAGCCCGAAACGGTCTATGTGCTGAAGGGATCGGACGCCGAAGAAAGCATTCCGAGGCGCCTCAAGACCAAGCAGATCAAAGTCGTTGATTACAGCATTTCCTCGGATGATCCCTTCAGCTTCCTGTTCGGCCTGACACTCACCTTCCAGCGCCGCAAGGCACGCGGGCTCGACGCGATCCTGGCGCTGATCATCTCCGACCGCGGACCGCTGACCGCAACCCTGCGCGTTCATGCTTCGCGCATCGAGATCGACTTCAAGGCGCCCGAGGTTTCCGACGCATCGTTGATGCTCGACTGGCAGACGCTGCAGACGATTTTCAGGGATGGTGTTTCGGTTGCCGACGCCATGGCGACGCACGGCGCGACGCTGACGGGCGACATCGCGACGGCGCAGGCGATCCGCAACTGTTTCCCGATCTATCGGGCGGCCGCGAGACTCACGTCCGTGCAATCAGGAGATGCAGCGACTTCCTGACGTCCGGCCAGTTGCTGCCGAGACTTTTTTCGATACTTGTCTGCGCCTTGTTCCAGAGCGGCAGCGCTTCGGTGAGCTTGCGGCGGCCGGCACGCGTCAGCTTCAGGCCAAGCGAGCGCCCCTCACCGGTCGGCACGGACTCGATCAGACCGGCCTCCTCAAGCAGCCTGACGTTGCGCACCAGGCTCGATCGCTCCAGCGCAAGCAGATCGGCCAGCGCCGAGAGCGATGTCATCCGACCCTCTTCGACGGCGATCAGCAAGGTGAATTGCGTGATCTTGAGACCGACCGGACGCAGCGCCTTGTCGTAGAGGCGCGTCAGCTTGCGTGCCGCCATGCGCACGCGCAGGGCCGCGCAGTTCTCACGAACATCCGCTTCTGTTGCTGCAGTCATGTCGAAACCCAAAAATGTATATACACAATACCAAATCATGGCCCAACGCGCAATTGCGGGCGCGGTGGGCCATCGATACCGATCAGAGGCTTCTACTGATTGACCTGCGCCTTCTTCACCGATGCCTCAACGACCGGGATTTCGTGGTCTTCGAGCGGCTTCATCCAGTTCTTCCGCATCAGCGCCGCCTCGATATAGGGCGCCAGGTCCTGCCGCTTCTTAGCCTCGCGTTCGGCAAGCTCCGCCTTGAACTCGGGCATCACCTCGGCGGCGAAGAGCTCCAGCGACTCGCAGATATGCGCATGCTTGTTGCGGCCGGCCTGTTGCATGAAGATCACCTGGTCGACGCCGGCATTCTGGAAGGCTCTGAGATGCGCCCGCATGTCGTCCGGCGTGCCGATGCCGGTGGCGATCGCATCGGCGCGCTTGCCGGCATCGATGATCTCCTGCGTGCGGTTGCCGCGTGCCTTGATGTAGTCGCCCCACATATCGGTGCGGCCCGGCACCGTGTCGTGTGCGACCAGCGCATTCAGCGCATAGCCGAAGAATTCGAAGCCTTCATGGCCGCGGCGGATCGCCTCGGCGCGGTCCTGATGCAGCGAGAAGTTCGAGACCATGGCGATGTTGGCGTTGACGCTGTGACCGATCGGCCGGCATTCCTCCGACTTGATGATGCCGTAATAGATTTCCGACCAGTGATGCGCTTCCTCCGGATCGAGGAAGGAAAAGGCCAGCGCGCCGACGCCCAGCGAAGCCGCGACCCTGATCGTGTCGCGATTGGTGCAGGCCATCCACATCGGCGGATGCGGGCGCTGCACCGGTTTCGGCAACACGTTGCGGCAGGGCATCGAGAAGTACTTGCCCTCGAAGCCCGGATAGGGATCGAGAACCATCATGTTGGCGATCTGCTCGCCGGCCTCAATGGCCATGGCGCGCTTTTCCTTGGCCGGAATATTGAAGCCGCCGAGCTCGAGCCGCGTTGCGCCCTCGCCGATTCCGAACTCGACCCGGCCATTCGACATGATGTCGAGCGTGGAGAGACCTTCGGCCGTGCGGGCGGGATGATTGTAGTTGGGGATCACCTGCCGGATGCCGTGCCCGAGTCGGATATTCTTCGTGACCGACGCGGCAGCGGCGAGAAAGACTTCCGGCGCCGAGGAATGCGAATATTCGTCAAGAAAGTGATGTTCGACTTCCCATGCGTGATCGAAGCCCAGCCGGTCGGCCAGCACGATCTGCTCCAGTGCCTCGTGGAAGAGCCGCGCCTCGTCGCCCTCGTTCCATGGCTTCGGCAACTGCAATTCATAAAACACGCCGAACTTCATCACGTCCCTCCCCTGTTCCGGTTTCTTGTTGGAGAGAGTATCGGCGATGGGACGGCCGGAATGCAAAGGGAGCTGGCACCGATCGGCCCCTATGGCGCACCTGACGCAGGGGAATGGCCAGAGGTCCGCCGGCGCATGCATTCCCGCTGCACCGCGCGGCGGCGCGCGGCATCGGCTTCGTCATCGAGGCGCTGGCGCAGCCGCTCATCGTCGAGCATGCGCAATTCCTCCTCCAGCGCCGCCATCTCCACTGCGCGGCGCATCACGTCCTGCGTCTCGTAGAAGGAACGCCGCACGCGCCGCCGTCGAATGCGGCGCCATATCGAGGCAATCGGCATGTCATCACCCGCCTGGCTGTCGCCGCCGCACAAACACCGCCAGGCGCCCGCCTTCGGCATTGTCGCGTTCTGCCGCGCGGCCGGCGCAACGTCCGACCCGCGCGATCACTCTTCCTGGTGACACGCCAGATAATACAGCCACTCAGGACCGCAACGTCAGTGCTTAACTCAATTGGATAACATCAATAATACAGCGGGTGGCTTTCCGGCCCGACACCATGGCCCATTTTGACGCGGCCGGCCGGAAACCGTCATATTGGCGCCCGGAGACTACAGGCCGGCCTGGCCATGATCCGGCGTTCGTGAGGGAACCGGTATGACGACACCGCTACAGATCGCCCATCGCGGCGGCGCGGGCCTCTGGCCCGAAAATACGATGGAAGCCTTCGAACGGGCCATTGCGATGGGCGCCGACGGCATCGAGCTCGACGTCCATCTCAGTCGCGACGGCCAGCTGGTTGTGCATCACGACGAAAGCCTGAAACCTGCCATTGCGCGCGGCGCCGATAAGCAATGGCTGCAGCGTCCGACGCCGTTGCTCAAGGATCTGACCCTCGCGCAACTTCGCATCTATGATGTCGGGCGGCTGCGGCCCGGTGCGGGCTATTCGTCACGCTATCCCGAACAGACATCCTTCGACGGGGCGCGCATTCCGCTTCTTGCCGATGTCTATGCGCTTGTCCGGCGCACAGCGAAACCCGGCTTCCGCCTCTATGTCGAACTCAAGACGGCCCTGCTCGACCTCACGCAATCGGCCGACCCGGCCGCCCTGGCCGACGCGGCCGTGGCGCTGACGCGCGCGCAGGGTCTGTCCGAAACCGTCACCTTCGTCTCCTTCGACTGGCGGGCGCTCAAGCGGGCCAGGGAAACCGCGCCCGACATCTGCAACGCCTTCACGACCCTGCCCTTCTTTCAGCTCGATCCGGCCGACCCCTCGGCGGCGCGGGACAAACCTGGATCGGAGGATGAGGCCATTCGCCGGGCATCAGCTGCCGGGGCGCCATGGACGGCCGGTTTCGACTGGCACAGACAACAAGGGACGCATTTCCCGGAACGCATGCTGCGCGCCATCGCATCGGGCCCCGCCGATGGCTGGTTTGCCTGGCATGGCGACGTCACGGTCGAAACGGCGGCGCTCGCGGCCGAACTCGGCCTTGCCGTTTCCTGCTGGACCGTCGACGAAGAAGCGGAAATGAAGCGGCTTGCCGCGCTCGGCGTCGAAGCGATCCTCACCGATCGGCCGGACCGCCTGAAGGCGTTGCTCGGATGAAAAAGGCCCGGCGGATCACCCGCCGGGCCTTCATTCGTCGCATGGCGGCAGCCGTTATTTCGGCGCCAGCACCATGATCATCTGACGGCCTTCGAGACGGGGCCAGGTTTCGACCTTGGCAATCTCCTCCAGCTCTTCCTTGACCTTGTTCAGGAGCTGCATGCCGAGCTCCTGATGGGCCATTTCGCGGCCGCGGAAGCGCAAGGTCACCTTCACCTTGTCGCCCTCCTCGAAGAAGCGATGGATCGCACGCATCTTCACGTCATAGTCATGCGTGTCGATGTTCGGGCGCATCTTGATTTCCTTGACCTCGACGGTCTTCTGCTTCTTGCGCGCCTCGTTGGCCTTCTTCTGGGCCTGATACTTGAATTTGCCGTAGTCGAGAAGCTTGCATACGGGAGGTTTCGCGTTCGGCGATACCTCGACCAGATCCAGTCCGGCCTCTTCGGCCATTCTGATCGCTTCATCGGTGGGGATGACGCCGCGCTTCTCGCCCTCGGCGTCGATCAGCAACACGGTCGGTTCATCGATCATTTCGTTTATGCGCGGGCCCTCTCGTGTGGGCGGCGCCTGCATCGGTCTGCGAGCTATGAACTCTTCTCCTTCAATCTGGCCCGGCCGCCGGATATGGCGTTTCGAGCGGTGCCGGGTCCCATGCAAGATTGCGCGGGATTGCGGGCTCCCGCCCGACGAAACCCGACTTCGGGTTCACTGACGGGCATTCCAAGGTGACAGCTATAGATTTCTCGGCCGCTGCCCGCAAGTCAAGAAAGTGGCGGGATTTCGTGACCGGGCGCGACGAGGCGCCATTGTGGCCTCGGCCACACACAAAAGCGCAGTCCGCGCGTCGCCGGACTGCCCTCCAGATCGTAGACCGCACCCGGACTTGCCCATGAAAGACGGCGGACGCGCGCCAGAAAAGCGGCGGCGCCCCGCGCAGCGCCGTCGGTCCAGACCTCGTCGGCAAGCCTGCCGGCCTGACCTGCGGCCATGCGCGTCGTCAGCAGGATCAGCCGCGATCCGGCATGACGTTTGCGCAGGGCTGCAAAAACAGCTGCCGCGCGTTCCGACCCACCGGCTCCAAACCAGATGACAATGATGGGCTCAGCGGCCAAGCAGGCGGTCATAGATACCAAGGGTCGTCTTGCACATGGACGCGACCGAATAATGCGCCGCCACATGAGCCTGCCCGCGCGCGCCCATCGCCGCACGGGCCTCACGCCCCCACGCAATCATCTGTTCCATGGCATCGGCCAATGCGCCCGCATCGCCCGGCGGTACGCAAAGACCCGTTGCAGCCCCTTCCGCCGTCAACACGGTTTCGCGCTGGCCGCCGGCATCGCTGACGATCACCGGACGTGCCGCCGCCTGGGCTTCGACCGCTGTCCGTCCGAAGGGTTCGGCCTCGATCGAGGGCGAAAGCACGATGTCGCTCAGCGCATAGGCCGCGCCCATGTCGTCGCAATGGCCGACAAGTCGAACATGTCGCTGCAGGCCGTCACGCGCGATCGCCCGGGCCAGTTCCGCCCGATACTCGTCGCGGCCCTGCGCATCGCCGACCAGCAGCAATGTGAAGCCCTCGATGCCGCGGGCCCGCAACAGACGTGCCGCCTCGACGGAGACGGCCTGCCCCTTCCAGCGCGTCAGGCGCGCCGGGTGAATGAAAATGACACCGGCGGCGCCATCGAGATTCCAGTGACTGCGCAGCGTCTCGATGCGACCCAGTGCGATGGCGGCCGGCGCCAATCCTTCGATATCGATACCGCGCGGCACGGTGAAGATGCGCGCCTCATCGGGTGCGTGAACGGCACGTATGCGCCCGGCGGTGAATTCGGAATTGGCGATCACCGCATCGCCGCGCGTCATCACCGAATTATAGAAGACTTTCAGGCGCGGCCTTTCATGCACACGCGAGTGATAGGTTGTCACGAAGGGAATTCCGGCGCGGTGCGCTGCGGCCAGTGCACTCCAGGCCGGCGCGCGGCTGCGCGCGTGAACGAGACCGATCTTTTCGCGCGCGATCAGCCGTGTCAGCCGTTCGACATTGAGCGCCATCACAACCGGGTTCTTCGAATGAACGGCCATTTCGACATGCCGCGCACCGGCCGCTTCAAGCTCGGCGACCATGCGCCCGCCCCGGCTCGCGACAAGCGCGTGACCACCCGCCGCGACAATGGCGCGCGCGACATCGACCGTCGTGCGCTCCGCACCGCCGGTTTCGAGCGCCGGCACAAGCTGCAGGATCGCGGCATTGCAGATATTTTCAAAAGCGTTGGACACGCGGACATCTCTGTTGGATGTATGACGGCAGCAGAAACGACAGCCGGCACAACAGACAATGACCGACGCTTCCCTTGCCCGCAAGCTCGACCGGCCCGGTCATGACGGCAGCGCGGGCGAAACGCTGGCCTGCCTGATCGACGCGCCCGCGACACCGGCCGGACCGACCGGCCTCACCTGGCTCGGCGGCTTCAAGTCCGAGATGACCGGCACCAAGGCGAGCGCCCTCAGCGATTGGGCGCAGGCGGCCGGACGGCACCTGCTGCGCTTCGACTACTATGCCCATGGCGCCTCCTCCGGCGACTTTCGCAAGGCAACCGTCGGACGCTGGCTCGACGATGCGCTGGCCGCCATCGATACGCTGGCGCAAGGCCCGCAGATTCTGGTCGGTTCCAGCATGGGCGGCTGGGTGGCGCTGCTCGCGGCGCTGGCACGTCCGGCGCGGGTCAAGGGGCTGGTCCTGATCGCGCCCGCGCCCGACTTCACGCAGGAATTGATGTGGGAGGGCTTTTCCGACGACATCAAATCGACGCTCGCACGCGACGGCATTTACCGCGCACCGTCCGAATACGACACGGAACCCTACGAAATCACCATGCGTCTGATCGAAGAGGGACGAAATCATCTGATCCTCGGCAAGCCGATCGTTCTCGACATGCCGGTTCGGATCCTGCAGGGCATGAAGGATCCGGACGTGCCATGGCAGCATGCGATGCGTCTCGTCGAAGCGCTGACGAGCGCCGATGTGACGATCGGGTTGAGCAAGGAAGGCGATCACCGCCTGTCGACACCGGCCGACATCGCGCGGCTGCAACAGACGATCGAATCCCTGCTTGCCGAAATCGAAGCCTAGTCGATCTGCGGCAGCATGCGGTCGGCCTTCTCGAAATAGGCACGGGCAAATTTCAGCAACTGACCATCGCTGGGATGATCGACCGTTTCGACACCGACAACCTTTTCGGCCAGCGGCGCATGCTTCGCCTGCAGGCGCTTCAGGAAACCGAGCTTCGCATTGGCCGGGCCGACGATCAGGACTTCGCCGATTCCATCGAGCTTCGCCGCCACTTCGTCGAAATAGGTCATGTCTTCCGACTCGCGCCAGCTTGCGCGTCCGCCGAGCTTGCTGTGGCCACGGCTGGTCGAGTGTTTCGGCGATATCGCCGTCGCATGGGCGTCATCCGCGTTGAAATCGAGGATGCGGGCTTCGTGATGGTCGATCCAGACGACGGCGTGGAAATGATGCGGCATAAGGCCTCCCGTTCTTGTTCGGCTGACTATATAGCAGGACCGCGCGCCGTCGCCCTGCGGCACAATGGCTCCGCTCAGGGATATGCCAGAAGCGCCTTCAGCCCTTCGCGATAGGTCGGATATTTGAGCGTCACGCCCAGTTCGTCACGGATCAGACGGTTCGAGACCCGCTTCGAATCCGCATAGAAGCTGCGCGCCATCGGCGTCAGTTCGGCCTTGTCGAAGGGAATTTCGGGCGGCGGCGGGCGTCCGAGAAGTTCGGCCGCATAGGCGACGACATCCTGCGGCGGGGCAGGTGCGTCGTCGCAGACATTATAGGCGGCCCCCGGACGGGGCCTGTCGATCGAGGCCTCGAGCACGGCCGCGATGTCGTCGACATGAATACGGGAGAAGACCTGTCCCGGCTTGACGATGCGCCGGGCCGTGCCGTCGAGGATGCCGCGCAACGGGTTGCGGCCCGGTCCGTAAATGCCGGCAAGACGGAAGATGTGCAGCGGCGCGCCGGTGCGGGTGGCGAAGGCGCGCCATGCCGCTTCGGCTTCGAGGCGCCGGCGGCCGCGCCGCGTACCGGGCGCGAGCGGCGTGCTTTCGTCGACCCAGCCGCCGCTCCGGTCGCCATAGACGCCGGTGGTCGAGAGATAGCCCATCCATTCGAGCTGCGGGGCAATGCGGGCGATGTCGGCCGCATGCATCGCCAGAACCGGATCGCCGTCCGCGCCCGGCGGCACCGACAGCAGCAGATGCGTCGTGCCGGCAAGTGCCGAGGCCGGATCGGCCAACGGATGGTCGCCGAAAATGAAGCAATCGATTCCCTCGGCGCGCAGACGCGCTGCCTTTTCCTCGTGCCGGCAGGTCCCCGCAATGGCGAAACCGCGCGCGGCGAGACGGCGGCCGAGCGCGGCAGCGCTGAAGCCGTAGCCAAAGCTGAAAAGGCGCGGGTGCAGGTTCATCGCCATCCTGTCCATGGTTTCACTTGCCAGATTGTACAGCCTGAACGAGGCTGGCGCGCATGAAAGCGTTTGTCCTGCCGATTTTCCTTCTGGCCGCCCTGCTCGCCGCCCCGCCCGCCCGGGCCGAGGCCACCTACGAGAGCTGCGCCGCGCTGGCCGAGCGCGACCCCGAGGCGGCGCTCAACATGGCGCAAACGCTCAAGCTTCGCCGCGGCGAGGACGAAGCCGCCGGGATGCATTGCGAGGCGCTGGCGCTTGTCGCGGCGGGACGGCCGGCCGATGCGGCGCCGGTGTTCTATGAGCTTGCCGAGCGGATGGTGCAGGCGGCCGACGAACTCCGCGCGCCGGTCTATGCGCAGGCCGGCGATGCCTGGGCGCTGGCCGGCCAGCCGGCACAGGCGCGGCGCGCCTATGACCAGGCGATCGCCCGCATGCCCGACGCGGCGCCCTACCGGCTCGGGCGGGCGCGGATGCAGGCGCTGGAGGAAGACTGGGAGGGCACGCGCGACGACGCCGCCGAGGCGCTGGCGCTCGATCCCTGGCTGATCGAGGCGATGCTGCTGCGGGCGGCCGCCAACCGCGTCCTGGGCTTTCCGCAGGCCGCCCTGGTCGATGCCAACAAGGCGGTCGAGGCGCGGCCGCATGATCTCGAGGCGCTGGTCGAACGCGGCCGCGTGCATCTGGCGCTGGGCGACCGCCGATCGGCCTGGGCCGACTGGCAAAGCGCGCTCGACTATGCGGCCGCCACCGGACGCACGGATCACCCCGCCGCCGCGGCCGCGCGGCAATATCTCAGCCGCTGACGCGCCGCCATTCGGCACGCACATCTTCATCCGACTCCCTCTCGAGCGCAGCGGCAGCGCCCTGGCGCAATTCCTCGTCTGCGCCCAGTTCGGCCAGTGCCCAGACCGCCATGCCGCGCACCAGCGGCGAGGCGTCGGCCAGCAGCGGCCGGACGATAGCGGCAAGCGCGGCATCGCCTGTATTGCCGATGGCGATCAGCACATTGCGGATGAAGCGGTCGCGGCCGATACGCTTGACCGGCGAGCCGGAAAAGCGGGCGCGAAAGCCGGCATCGTCGAGCCGCGCCAGTTCCGCCAGCAGCGGCGCCCGCAGATCGTCGCGGGCGACGAAGGCGGCCTCGCGTGCCGATTGCGCGAACTTGTTCCAGGGGCAGACGGCCAGACAATCGTCGCAGCCATAGATGCGATTGCCCATGGGTTTGCGGAATTCGAGTGCGATCGGGCCCTTGTGCTCGATGGTCAGATAGGAAATGCAGCGCCGCGCATCGAGCTGGTAGGGCGCCGGAAACGCCTTTGTCGGACAGATGTCGAGACAGCGGCGGCAGTCGCCGCAACGGTCGTCGTGGCGCGCATCGGGCGCGAATTCGAGCGTGGTCAAGATCGCCCCGAGAAAGAACCACGAACCGAGCCGGCGCGAGACCAGATTGGTGTGCTTGCCCTGCCAGCCGAGACCGGCGGCCTCAGCCAGCGGCTTTTCCATCACTGGCGCGGTATCGACAAAGACCTTCACCTCCGCGCCGCTGGTTTCGGCCAGCCAGCGCGCCACCATCTTCAGACGTTTCTTGACGAGGTCGTGATAGTCGCGATTGCGCGCATAGACCGAGATCGCCGCGCGGTCGCGCCGCGCGAGCAGTTCGAGCGGGTCGCTGTCCGGCCCGTAGGTCATGGCCAGCATGATGACCGATTTCGCCGCCGGCCAGAGTGTCAGCGGATCGGCGCGGCGCGCGGCGGTCGCCGCCATCCAGCCCATGTCGCCCTGGCGCCCTTGCGCGAGCCAGGCCGACAGGCGCGCCGGCAGATCGGGACGCGCATCGGCCCGCGCGATCCCGGCATCGTCGAAACCCGCTTCCTTCGCGCGCCGGAAAAGTTCGGCACGCAATCCGTCGAGCTCGGTCGCGGCGTCAGAAGTCGAGATTGGCATAGAGCTTGGGCGGCGGCATGCCGGGAATGTGGTCGGCCAGAATCTGGCGGAAGCCGGGGCGCGACTTGATGCGGACATACCAGTCCTTGGCGCCCTGGTACTGGCTCCAGGGCACGTCGCCGACATAATCAAGACAGGACAGATGTGCCGCCGCCGTCAGATCGGCCAGCGTCATCGCCTCGCCGGCCAGCCAGCTGCGCGTTTCCATCAGGTAGCAGATATAGTCGAGGTGATAGCGCAGATTGTGAAGTGCGGCGCGCACCACCGGCATCTCCGGCGCCCCGCCGCCTTCCGCTGCGCTCAGAAACCGCCGCGTCACCTTTTCGAACAGCAATCCGTCGCTGACCTCCATGGCAAATTTCCGGTCGAACCAGTCGACCAGGCGGCGCGTCTCGGCGCGCTCGCGCGGGTTTCCCGGCAACAACGCGACGTCGGAAGCGGTCTCTTCGAGATATTCGGCAATCGCGGTCGCGCCGCAGATCGGCTCGCCCTCGTCTTCGACCATCACCGGCACTTCGCCGGCCGGATTGAGGGCCAGGAATTCGTGCCGCCGCTCCCAGTCGCGCTCCTCGACCAGCTCGAAAGGCAGGCCCTTTTCGGCCAGCACCAGACGCACCTTGCGGCAGGCGGGCGAAATCGGAAGATGATAAAGCTGGCGCATCGGTCCTTTTATTCTTCACTCGGCGTTGCGCGGAGAGCCTGGGCTCAGCTTGCGTTGGCGCGCTCGAACTGCCCGGTGCGGCGGAAGCGATAGAGATAGGTCGGCAGCACGGCGGCAAGTGCCGTCGGCGCGATGCCGAGACCTTCGAGCGTGCAGCCCTCGGCCTTCGCCGCATCGCTCGCCACATTGTCGAGCGCGAGAAGGCGCAGCTGGTCGAGGGTCAGCAGCGGATGGGGCAGCAATTGCAGGACGGCCGCCTGAACACGCGCCAGCGCGAACGGCACCGGCACCAGCAGCCGCGACCGGCCGGTTTCATGCAGCACGATTTCCATCAGTTCACGGAAGGTCAGCACCTCCGGTCCGCCAAGCTCATAGGTGCGACCGGCCGCGTCGCCGCGCTCGAGCACGCGCACAACCGCCTCGGCGACATCCTTGACATAGACCGGCTGGAAGCGCGTCGCGCCGCCGCCGATCAGCGGCAGGATCGGCGAGAGCCGCGCCATGCCGGCGAAGCGATTGAAGAAGTCGTCTTCCGGACCGAACACGATCGAGGGCCGCAGCACGACGGCACCCGCAATCACCGCGCGCACGGCGGCCTCGCCTTCGGCCTTCGAACGGGCATAGGTGGAGGGGCTGTCGGGATCGGCACCGATGGCCGACATCTGGACGAAGCTGGCAATGCCGGCCGCCGCCGCGGCGCGGGCGACGCGATCGGCGCCTTCGGCCTGCACGGCGGCGAATTTCTGCTTGCCGCTTTCATGCAGAATGCCGACCAGATTGACGACCGCATCGGCGCCTTCGACCGCGGCGGCCACCGAGGCATCGTCGCGGATATTGGCCTGCACCGGCTCGACCTGACCGACCACGCCCATCGGGCGCAGGAACTGGGCATTGTTGGGCTGGCGTACCGCCACGCGCAGGCGATAGCCGCGCCGGGCCAGCGCCTGCACCGTATGACGGCCGACAAAGCCCGAACCGCCGAATACCGTGATGGTGGCGCCCGGCCCCGGATTCGCCCTGCTGGTCGTCTCGCCCGTCCCGTCTGCGCTCATTCTTGCCTCTCACATCGTCTGCCGGCAGCCCGGCAAGCCTCTTGCCGGCCGGTCACCGCGCCGGCCGCTCCCTAGATAACCCATCGGCGGCGCGCGGCAAAGAGCGGGACGGGCGGCGAAAGATGCAAGATCGCCACGCCGCAACGGGTCTCCTCCATTGACATTGTCAGAGCCCCTATTTAAGCAACGCAGCAAGTGCCCAGGTGGCGGAATTGGTAGACGCACCAGCTTCAGGTGCTGGCGCTCGCAAGGGCGTGGAAGTTCGAGTCTTCTCCTGGGCACCATTCCTTTCAGGCGGCGGCAACCGGTTTCCTGACCGGATCGCCCGCTGCCCGCCCTTCGGGGCCAAGCGGAGCCAGTACATGGCGGTCACGCTGCACAAGGGCGATCTGCCGGACGGCCTGGCCTTCGGCAGCAGCGTCGCCGTCGACACCGAGACGATGGGCCTCAATCCCGCGCGCGACCCGCTCTGCGTCGTGCAGCTGTCGGCGGGTGACGGCAACGCCCATATCGTCCAGCTCGATCGCGGCACCTATCGCGCACCCAATCTGCGGGCGCTGATGGGCGATGCGTCGGTCCTGAAGATTTTCCATTTTGCCCGCTTCGACGTTGCGACGATCCAGCGCCATCTCGGCGTCGTCACCGCGCCGGTCTATTGCACCAAAATCGCCTCGAAGCTGGTGCGCACCTATACCGACCGGCACGGGCTGAAGGATCTGGCGCGCGAACTGGTCAATGTCGACATGTCGAAGCAGCAGCAAAGCTCCGACTGGGGCGCCGAAACGCTCAGCGAGGCGCAACTGGCCTATGCCGCCTCCGATGTTCTCCACCTGCACGAAATCAAGACCATCCTCGACGACATGCTGGCCCGCGAAGGCCGCACGGAGCTCGCCAAGGCCTGCTTTGCCTTCCTTCCGGTCCGTGCCGCGCTCGATCTCGCGGGCTGGCCCGAAGAGGATATTTTCGCGCATTGATCCGGCAACGGCCCGCAGGAACGGCACGTCCGCACCCTTCGTTGACGCTGTGCGGCGCTGACGCGCATACTTGCAACCCGGCGGGGCTTCGGGCTCGGGCGATGTGGAGCAGATACGTATGAGCCAGGGGTCCGGCGAGACCGAGACCGGCGAAGGAGCGACCCGGTTGCGGCCGGCGCGCGCCGCGGGCGCCTATCCGCGGCCGCGCGGTCCGGCGCGGCCGCAAAGCCGCTACAGCTATTTCGTGACGCTGATGAAGGTGGCCCTGCCGCTCGGCGCGATCGCGCTGCTGGCGGTCATCCTCTCCTATTCGGGTGTCTTCGAGAGCGACGACCGGCTCGATGTCGCCTTTCGCGAAATCGAGACGCGGCCGGACGACCTTCGGATGGTCAGTCCGCGCATTGCCGGCGTGACGCGCGAGGGTCGTCCCTATGTCATCAGCGCCGACAATGCGACGCAGGACGCCAACCGGCCCAATTTCGTGGTGCTGGAGAATATCAGCGCCGAAATGAAGCGCGACGAGGCCGCTGGCATGGAAAGCGAATGGATCACGCTGACGGCAGCGGGCGGACTTCTCGACTCCGAAAGCCAGACGCTCGAACTGACAGAAACGATCGACATCGCCACGGCGCAGGGCTACGCCTTTCATGGCAGCCGGGCCACCGTCGATTTCGAGGCGGGCACCGTGACCAGCGACCACGAAGTCACGGGCGAAGGCCCGCTTGGCACCTTGCGTGCCGACCGCATGACGGCCGATCATACGGGGCGTGTCATGCGCTTCGAGGGCCGGGTGAAATTGCTGATCCATCCCGATCGGCCGAGCGAGGGGGACTGACATGAGGGCGAGGACTGGGGGGATGAAGGCTGCCGCAGGGCGGCGGGCGGCGCTTGCCGGGCTTGCGCTGCTGGTCGCCATGGGGCTCGGCAGCGCGCCGGCAGCGGCGCAATCGTCGGGTCTGGTCGGCGGCGGGTTCGCCAATGATCCCAAACAGCCGATCGAAATCGAGGCCGATGCGCTCGAAGTCGAGGATGCCAGACAAAGCGCCACTTTCACCGGCAATGTGCTGGTGACACAGGGCGAGGTCCGGATGCGGGCCGACCGGCTGGTGGTCTTCTACGCCTCGAGCCGGGCCGGCGGCGGTTCGGGCATCGAACGTATCCGCGCGACCGGCAAGGTCCATATGACAGCGCCCGACGACCAGTCGGCCAGCGGCGATTGGGCCGATTACAAGGTCGAAAGCCGGCAGATCGAGATGGGGGACAACGTCCTGCTGCGCCAGGGCGAAAACGTTATCCGCGGCGCGCGACTCCATGTCGATCTCGACAGCGGCAAGGCCCGCGTGGCCGGTGGCACCCCGTCCGAAACTGGCGGAACGGGCCGGGTTCGCGGGCTGTTTCACCCCGGCGGAGACTGATACCGGGCCGAAAGGGCTTGGTTAATCGCTTCACTTCATACAATTTTAATGCCAAGTACCGTTTGATGGCATCGATTAATGAAGTGGGGACCCTATGACGGGTGAAACGGGGCTGGGCAAAGAGGCGGGGGGCGCAGACGCGCGTCCGCTTCTGGTCGCCGACAATCCGGGGCTTTCTGTCGAGAAGATCGGCAAGAGCTTCAAGGGGCGGCCGGTCGTGCGCAGCGTCAGCTTCCATGTCCAGCGCGGCGAGGCCGTCGGCCTTCTGGGCCCCAACGGCGCCGGCAAGACGACCGTCTTCTACATGATCACCGGTCTTATTCAGCCGGATTATGGCACGATCCTGCTCGACGGGCAGGACGTGACCAATCTGCCGATGTATCGCCGCGCGCGGCGCGGGGTCGGCTATCTGCCGCAGGAAGCCTCGATCTTTCGCGGCATGACCGTCGAGCAGAACATCCGCGCGGTGCTTGAGGTGGTCGAACCCGACCGCGACCGGCGCGAGGCCGAACTCGACGACCTGCTGGCCGAATTCTCGATCACGCATCTCCGTCGCACGCCGTCCATTGCGCTTTCGGGCGGCGAGCGGCGGCGCGTCGAGATCGCCCGGGCGCTGGCCACGCAGCCCTCCTTCATGCTGCTCGACGAGCCCTTTGCCGGCATTGATCCGATCGCCATCGGCGATATTCGCGATCTCGTCGCGCATCTCAAGGATCGCGGCATCGGCGTGCTGATCACCGACCACAATGTTCGCGAGACGCTGGAACTCATCGACCATGCCGTCATCATTCATGACGGCGCGGTGCTCATGGAGGGCGAACCTTCCGCCATCGTGGGCAACGAGGATGTGCGCCGGCTCTATCTCGGCGAGCGGTTCAGTCTGTAGGCGGGGAGGCGGCACGGATCATGGCGCTGGCACCGCGACTCGAGATGCGCCAGGGACAATCCCTGGTCATGACGCCGCAGCTCCAGCAGGCGATCAAGCTGCTGCAGCTCTCCAATCTCGAACTCGCCGAATATGTCGACCAGGAACTCGAGCGCAATCCGCTGCTGGAAAACGGCGTTGCCGAAGCCGACCGCGCGAGCGAGCGCGAGACGCCGGCCGAAACTCACGAACAGGTGACGACCGCCGAGACCTCGTTGACGCTCGCCGATGACGGGCCGCTTCCCGACCGCGGCGGCGATCTCGATACCGATTACGACAATGTCTATGCCGACGAGGCGCGTGCCGACGCGCAGAACAATGCGGCCGCGGCAGAGACGCCGGGCGCGCAGGGTTCCGACTGGCAGAACATGCGCACCAGCGGCGGCGGCGGCGGCGGGGATGGCGATTACGATTTCGCGGCGACGCTGACCCGCGAGGCGACGCTGGCCGAACATCTGACCGACCAGATGAACATGGCGCTGAAGACGCCGGGCGACCGCATGATCGCGGCCTTCCTGATCGACCAGGTCAACGAGGCCGGCTACATGACCGCGGACATTGCCGAGGCGGCCGAACGGCTCGGCGTCGATGTCGAGGATATCGAGGCGGTGCTCGGCGTGCTGCAGACCTTCGAGCCGACCGGCATCTGCGCCCGCAATCTCAAGGAATGCCTGGCGCTGCAGCTGGCCGAACACAACCGGCTCGACCCGGCCATGCAGGCCTTTCTCGACAATCTCGAACTTTTCGCGCGGCGCGATTTCGACATGCTGATGAAGCTGACCGGCGCCGACCGCGACGACATCGCCTCGATGATCGAGGATATCCGCAGCTGCAACCCGAAACCGGGCCTCGCGTTTGGCGGCGAGCCGGTGGTGCCGGTCATTCCCGACGTCTTCGTGCGCGCGCGCTCCGATGGCGGCTGGGCAGTCGAACTCAACACCGAAACGCTGCCGCGCGTGCTGATCAACCAGCAATATTACGCCGAGGTCAGCCAGTTCTCGAACGACCCCAAGGCAAAGGCCTATCTGTCGGAATGCCTCAACAATGCCAACTGGCTGGTCAAGAGCCTCGACCAGCGGGCGCGCACCATCCTCAAGGTCGCCTCCGAGATCGTGCGCCAGCAGGACGGTTTTCTGGTGCATGGCGTGCAGCATCTCAAGCCCTTGAACCTCAAGACCATCGCCGAGGCGATCTCGATGCATGAATCGACGGTCAGCCGTGTCACCGCCAACAAGTACATCGCCACGCCGCGCGGCATTTTCGAGCTGAAGTATTTCTTCACCTCCTCGATCGCATCGTCGGAAGGCGGCGCGGCGCATTCGGCCGAGGCCGTGCGTCACCGCATCAAGGAGCTGATCGATCGCGAACGCGCCGATGCGGTGCTGTCCGACGACAATATCGTCGACATCCTGAAGGGCCAGGGCGTCGATATCGCCCGGCGCACGGTCGCCAAGTACCGGGAAGCGCTCAACATTCCTTCCTCGGTGCAGCGCCGGCGCGAAAAAAAGGCCTATGCCTGAGTCGGGAAAAAGCCCTTCGGGAACGCCGCAAACAGCCTGTATATTGTTGAAAGAGAAGGGGTTTCCGTCCCGTTCCGGCATCCGGTTGACACCCACGATGCAGGCCACTAGTTTCCCCTCGCTCAAAAGACCCCCGGAGCATTTCCGGGGCGAGGCGGTGGACACGGGGCACAGGGTTTCCGGAACGCGCCGGGTCCGGGCAACCCCATCAGGCAGCAGCCGTCGTTTGTAGCGTAGCGACCCGGAAAGGTCTTTCATGCAGGTTCAGGTCAGCGGCCATCATCTCGATGTCGGAGATGCGCTCCGCGCCCATGCGACCGAGCGCCTTCAGGCGGCGGTGGCAAAATATTTCGACCGCCCGGTGGACGGTCAGGTCACCTTCAGCAAGCAGGGCCACGAATTCCGCGCCGATGCCTCGGCGCATCTGGCGTCGGGCATGCGCGTCAACGCCCAGGGCGCGGCCAACGAGGTCTATGCTTCCTTCGACGCGGCGCTGGAGCGCCTCGAAAAGCGGCTGCGCCGCTACAAGCGCCGGCTGAAGAACCACAATCACAACAACAAGGCGACGCTCCCGGCCGAGAGCTTCCCCTCCTTCGTCATCGAGGCGGGCGACGAGCACGAGGAAGTGCCGGAAGACGCGCAGCCCGTCATCATCGCCGAGGGCACGACCGCCGTTCCCGTCTTCTCGGTCGGCGATGCGGTGATGCAGATGGATCTCGGCGACGTGCCGGTGGTCATTTTCCGCACCAGGGCCGATGGCGGCCTCAACCTGGTCTATCGCCGCGGCGACGGCAATATCGGCTGGATCGACACCGGCCGCGATACGGCAAAGGCTTGACGAACTGAAAGCGAACCCGACCATAGCCGGGGCTTCCCGGATGACGACCGCGCCTCATGCACGCCGCATGACGCCGCGCGCCGTTGCCGCCGCCCCGCAAAACAGGATCCGGATCATGGAGCTTGAAGATCTGGTGCAGCCGGAGGGGGTCATCGCCCACCTCAAGGTCACCAGCAAAAAGCAGGCACTGCAGGAACTCGCCGAACGCGCGGCGAAACTGACAGGCCTTTCGGAGCGCGCCATTTTCGAAACCTTGCTGGAACGCGAGCGTCTCGGCTCGACCGGCGTCGGACAGGGCATCGCCATTCCGCATGGCAAGCTCGGCGAGCTCGACCGGTTGCACGGGCTCTTCGCGCGGCTCGACACACCGATCGATTTCGAATCGGTCGACGATCAGCCGGTCGATCTGATGTTCCTGCTGCTGGCGCCGGAATCGGCGGGCGCCGACCATCTCAAGGCGCTGGCGCGGATTTCGCGCCTGCTGCGCAATCCGGCCGTGGTCGAAAAGCTGCGTGCCTCCGACGATGCCGCCGCGCTTTTCGCCATCCTGACCGAACCGGCCGCCACCAGCGCCGCCTGATTCCATCCGCATGAAAATCAAAAGCCCCGCTCTCGCGAGCGGGGCTTTTTGTCGGGTAGAAAGAGCGGGACATCACCTGCGGTGGCTGTTCCCTCAATGCACGCTGAGCGGTTCCAGGTCGTACTGGCGCGCGCCGGCAAAGGCTGCGTCGCGATCGTCGAGCACGGCCATGCGCACGCCATTGGCCGCATGCACCGCGTAAAGTCGCGTGTCGGCCGGCAGATTCAACTCGTCGCCGATCTCGCTTTCGATCTCGCCGGCCAGCACCTCGCGCACATAGACGATGTTGGGCACGCCGACATTGGCGAACATCTCGGGTGTCAGGGCGCGGAGATCCTCCGTGCCCCAGCCGGTGTTCGGGTCGCCGTCGGTGGCAAACTCATTGTCGGTTTCATTGCGCATTTTCTTCACTCCTTTCCACCTCCTTCAACGAAGCGAGGGGGTTACTCCGTCGCAGCGGCGCGATGCGCCTCCGGCGCCTGCCGGCGGCCCGCCGCCGGCCTTTCCTCGGCGATCTCGACCTTGATGACGCTTTTCCGCGGCTCGGGTCGTTCGAGATCGATCTTCAGCAATCCGTTTTCAAGCCGGGCGCCCATTACCTGCATGCCGTCGGCCAGCACGAAAGCGCGCTGGAACTGGCGCGCTGCGATGCCGCGATGCAGATAGGTACGATCGTCCTCTTCGCGCTGCCGGCCGCGAATGACCAGTTCGCTGTTCTCGACCGTGACGCTCAGTTCGTCGCGCGAAAATCCGGCAACCGCCAGCGTGATCCGCAACGCCTCGCCCGCCGTCGCGCTCAACTGCTCGACATTGTAGGGCGGATAGCCGTCCGAGCCCTTGGCGGCCCGCTCCAGCAATCGCTCCATCTGCTCGAAGCCCAGCAGGAACGGGCTGTTGAACTGAATCATGCGTATCGTCTCCAAAGCCCTGTCTGCAAAGCGACTTTGTCGTCCGGCCCTTGTGGCGCCGTTGGTTATTATGTGGGGATTCGCCTTTTGCGTTGCAAGCAGGCGGCAAAACCTGCCGGATTCCGCCGATTTTCCGGTACAGCCGCAGCGGCGACGGCCCGGCGTCATCAAATCGCCGCACCTGCGCGCGACAAGGGACGGTCGCAGGCGGGGGCGCCGGAAAACGCCACAAAACGAAAGTCACGCAGGCCATGCTCGAACTCTCTCCCCTTCCCTATGCCGAGGACGCGCTCGCGCCCCATATGTCCGCCGAGACGCTGGCCTTTCACTATGGCAAGCATCACAGGGGCTATGTCGACACGGTCAACCGGCTGGTCGACGGAACCGCGCTCGCCGATCTCTCTCTCGTGCCGCTCATCCGCCAGCTAGCGGGCGACCGCGCGCAAAGAACCCTTTTCAACAATGCAGCGCAGGTCTGGAATCACGACTTCTACTGGCGCTCGATGTCGCCCATGGGTGGCGGCCGGCCCAATGGCGCATTGGCGGCGCAGATCGAGAGCGATTTCGGCGATTACGCGAAATTCCGGCAGACCTTCCTGGACGCATCGCTTGGCCAGTTCGGCTCGGGCTATTGCTGGCTCGTTGCCGGCGCGGGCGGCCGGCTCGGCGTCTATGCGACACCCAATGCCGAAACGCCGGTCGCCGACAATGAGGAAGTGCCGCTGCTGACCGTCGACCTCTGGGAGCATGCCTATTATCTCGACCACCGCAACGCGCGCGGCGCCCATATCGACACCTTCTTCGATCATCTGGTCGACTGGGATTTCGCGGCGGCCAATCTGGCCTCGATCGCTTCGCTCGATCCCGGCAGCGATGTCCCGGCGGGAAAATTTCTGGTCAAATAGCCGCTTGGTCGGCGCCGCCGCATTTGACAGACTGTGCGCCGGCTGAAGGCGGCGAACGGGGGATGGTGCGTGGAGACGGAGACGATCGAGGCGGAGCGCGTCTCCTATAATCCCAAAGCCATTGTCGCGGGGCTCGCCATTGCCGGTCTGATGCTGGCGCTGCCGGCGCCCGACGGGCTGTCGCCCGAGGGCTGGCGGCTGGCGGCGCTGGTCGCGCTGATGGCGATCTGGTGGGTCACCGAGGCGATCCCCGTCTATGCCACCGGTCTGATGCCGCTGGTCGGCTTTCCGCTGCTCGACATTGCCGGCATCGGCGCGGCGGCCGCGCCTTATGCCAATCCGATCATCTTCCTGTTTCTCGGCGGCTTCCTGATCGCGGCCGCGATGCAGGCGACGGGGCTGCATCAGCGCATCGCGCTGCATGTGCTGGCGCGTACCGGCACCGGCGCCCGCCAGCTTGTCGGCGGCTTCATGCTGACGGCCGCCTTCCTCTCGATGTGGGTCTCGAACACCGCCACCGCGGTGATGATGGTGCCGATTGCGATGTCGGTGATCGCGATCACGGTGGCCGATGACGGCCGCCATGCGCCGCGCGGCGGGCTCGATGTGGCGCTGCTGCTGGCGGTCGCCTATGGCGCCAGCATCGGCGGCATCGCGACCCTGATCGGCACGCCGCCCAATGCCTTCCTTGCCGGCTACATGGCGCAGGAGCACGGGCTCGAGATCGGCTTTGCGCAATGGATGGTCTTCGCGCTGCCGCTGTCGCTGGTGATGCTCGCCTGCTGCTGGCTCACGCTGACGCGGCTGGCCTTCCCGCTCGACCCGAAGCCGATCGAAGGCGTCGCCGCGACGCTCGGCCGGGCGCTGGACGATCTCGGTCCGATCCGGCGCCCTGAAAAGACCGTCGCCGCCGTCTTCTTCTGCGCGGCCGCCGCCTGGATCGCGCAGCCGCTGATCGCGACACTCGTTCCGAATCTGTCGGACACCGTCATCGCGATCCTCGCGGCGCTGGTGCTTTTCATCATCCCGGCCGGCGGCGGCAAGCCCGCCCTCAACTGGGAGCATGCGAGCCGCGTGCCCTACGGGCTGTTGCTGCTGTTCGGCGGCGGTCTCAGTCTTGCCGCCGCTTTCGGTTCCACCGGCCTGGCGCTCTGGCTTGCCGGCGGGCTCGGCGCGGCGGCGGGCCTGCCGGCGATCCTCGTCATCCTGCTGATCGTCGCGACCATCGTCTTCCTGACCGAACTGACCAGCAATATCGCGACGACGGCCGCCATGGTGCCGCTGCTCGCCGGCGTCGCGGTCGGCGCCGGCATCCACCCGCTGCTGCTCTGCGCGCCGGCCGCGCTGGCCGCCAGTTGCGCCTTCATGCTGCCGGTTGCCACGCCGCCCAATGCGGTCGTCTTCGGCGCCGGCCATGTCACGATCCCGCAAATGGCCAAGGCCGGCATCTGGCTCAACATCTTCGCCATCGTCACGGTGACGCTGATGGCCTATGCGTTGCTGGGCCTGGCCTTCCCGCTACTGGGCTGAGCGTTACTTCCACCCCGCCCGGTCGAAGATGCGCACCGCTTCGGGCTGGTTGCGGCCCAGCGCGGCGGCGTTCAGCGTGTCTTCCCGGAACGGGCCGAAGGCGTTGAGCGGCGTGTCGATCTCGATGCCCGGCACGGCGGCATATTCGTGGTTCTGTTCGCTGAAGGCGCGCTGCGCCCAGTCGCCGGTCAGGAACTCGATGAAGCGCACCGCATTGGCGCGGTTGGGCGCATTGATCAGCACGCCGGCGCCGCCGATATTGACATGGGTGCCGCGGCCTTGCTGATCGGGGAAGACCAGACCGATCGCTTCGGCCACCGCGCGGTCTTCGGGATTGTCCGAGCCGAGCAGCCGGCCGACATAATAGGTATTGACCAGCGAGATGCGGCATTCGCCGGCCGCCACTGCGCGGATATTGGCGGTGTCGTTTCCCTGGGGCGGGCGCGCGAAATTGGCGACGACGCCCTTGGCCCAATTCTCGGCTTCCTCCGTACCCTGATGTTCGATCAGGGCGGCCAGCAGCGACAGGTTGTAGATATTCGAGGAGGAGCGCATGCAGACCGCGCCGCGATTGGCGGGGTCGGCGAGATCGGCGTAGGTGTCGAGCTTTTCGGGGTGGCTCTGCGCCTTGTTGTAGATGATGATGCGGGCGCGCTTGGAGAGGCCGAACCACAATCCGTCCGGATGGCGCAGATGTTCGGGGATGCGCGTCTCGAGAATTCCGGATTCGACCGTCTGGAACAGTCCCTTCTCCTCGGCACGCCAGAGACGGCCGGCATCGACCGTGATCAGCAGGTCGGCCGGGCTGTGCGTGCCCTCGCGTTCGATGCGCGCGATCAGCTCGTCGCTGTCGCCTTCGATCAGATTGATCCTGATGCCGGTCTCTTCGGTGAAGCGGTCATAAAGCGCCAGGTCGGTGTCGTAGTGCCGCGCCGAATAGATGTTGAGTTCGCCTGCTTCGGGCGCGCCAGGGGTGTCGGCGCGGGCCCCGACCATGGCCGACAGGACAAGACCGAGACAAAGGAGACCGGCAAGGAGACGAGACATGTGCACTCCAGAGTGACCAGGGGGCGGTCCGGAGTTCGGACCCTGTTGATAACGACTATCATTCGCGGACCTATCACGTCATGTGACAGATTTTTGACAGTTTGATGACAGTCAGGACCTGGCGGCGAAGATGAAGCTGCCTTGCGGCTCGAATCGGACGGCCGCGCTGGCGCCGATCTTCAGTCCGCCCAGTTCGGGCACGCGGGCCCGCAGCGGCTCCAGGGATGGCGCGGCGGCGGCCGAAAGCAGCACCAGCCAGTCCCGGCCCAGAAAGCGCAAGTCACTGATCCTGAAAGTGTTTTCGGCGCCTTCTGCCGGTTCCAGCCGGACCGCTTCGGGGCGCACGATGACCTCCGCGGCGGCGCCGTCGCGGAAATCGGGCGCCGGCACCGCGCCATAGGCGGTCACCGCCTCGCCGCCCAGCACGGTGGCCGGAAAGCGCTGCGCCTCGCCGAAAAGCGAGGCCACAAGGGCACTTGCGGGATGGGCATAGAGTTCGGCCGGGGTCGCGCATTGGGCAATGCGGCCGCTCTCCATCACCGCGATCCGGTCGGCGATTTCCATCGCCTCCATCGGGTCGTGGGTGACGACAAGTGTAATAACGCCAGCATCTTTCAGCGCACGGCGCGCTTCCTCGCGCAGGCTGCGGCGGCGCGTGACATCGACGCTGGCAAAGGGTTCGTCGAGCAGCATCGCGGCCGGTTCCGGCGCCAGCGCGCGGGCCAGCGCGACGCGCTGCTGCTGGCCGCCCGACAGGGTATGCGGGTAGCGCGGTTCGAAGCCGGAAAGGCCAACGGCGGCAAGCCTTTGCGCAATGATGCGGGCCTGTTCCTCCTTCGGGCGGCGGTTGATGCCGAAGGCGATATTCTCGGCCACCGTCAGATGCGGAAAAAGCGCATTGTCCTGGAAAACCATACCGAAGGGCCGTTTCTCGGGCGGCAGCGCACGATGCGGCATCGCCAGCACGGCGCCATCCAGTTCGATCGTTCCTTCCTGCAGCAGCTCAAGCCCCGCGGCCAGCCGCAACAGCGTCGTCTTGCCGCTGCCCGAAGGCCCCAGAAGGCAGAGAATCTCGCCCGCGCGCGCCTCCAGCGAGACGCCGGACAGCACCTGAAGCGCACCATATCTGTGTCCGACATTGCGGAACGCCAGCGTCATGCCTGCCTTACCATGCCCTTTGCCGCGAAACTCTTGCAAATGCGTAGCAAAATTACTTTGCCGCAGAGAGCGGTATTTGTCACAAAGGCCGCATGGCAGTCACGGAAAAAGATCGGATTTCCGCCGGGATGAGACGTCGTGTCGCTTCGGGCTGGACGCTGGGGGCACTTGCGATTGCACTGGTGCTGCTGGCGCCGTCGCTGACGGTGCTGGCCAGCCTCGCCTTGCCGGCCAGCGAAAACTGGGCGCATCTGCGCGCCACGGTGCTGCCGGGCTATGTGACCAACACGCTGTGGCTGATGCTGCTGGTCGCGCTGATGGCCGGCACGATCGGCGTCGGCACGGCATGGCTCGTCGTTTCAACGCGTTTTCCGGGGCAGCGCCTGTTCAACTGGGCGCTGGTGCTGCCGCTGGCAACGCCGGCCTATATCATCGCCTATGTCTATACCGACCTGCTGGCCTTTGCCGGCCCGGTGCAGACGGGCCTGCGCGCGCTGACCGGCTGGAGCGGCGGCGACTACAGTTTTCCCAATATCCGGTCGCTGCCGGGTGCGGCGATCATGCTGAGCCTCGTCCTCTATCCCTATGTCTATCTGCTCGCCCGCACCGCCTTTCAGCGCCAGTCGGCGGCGCTGTTCGAAGCGGCGCGCATGCTCGGCGCGCGGCCTTGGCGCGCCTTCTTCCGCGTCGCGCTGCCCTGCGCGCGACCGGCGATCGCCGGCGGCCTGGCGCTGGCGCTGATGGAAACGATTTCCGATTTCGGCGTCGTCGACTATTTCGCCGTGCCGACACTGACCACCGGCATTTTCCGCACCTGGTTCAGTCTCGGCGACGGCCTGGCAGCGGCCCAGATCGCCGCCTGGCTGTTTCTCTTCGCACTGGCGCTTGTCATGATCGAGATGGTGAGCCGGCGCGGCCGTATCGCCAATCCGCTGGCGCGCGACATGGCGGCACGACCGGCATCACTCAGAGGCGGCCGGGCATGGGCGGCCAGCGCCGCTTGCGCGCTGCCGGTCATTCTCGGTTTCGTCCTGCCCGCCATCGTTCTTCTGCGCTATGCATTGAGCGCGGGCGATCCGCTGCTCGGACGCAGTTTTCTCGATTTTGCCTCGAACAGTCTCTTCGTCGCGGGCATCGCCGCTGCGATCGCAACCGCGCTGGCGCTGCTGCTGGCTTATGGCGAAAGGCTGCACCCGACGCCCTTCAACCGGATTTCGATCCGGCTGGCGACGCTTGGCTACGCGCTGCCGGGCGCGATGATCGCCATCGGCATCCTGACACTGACCACCGATATCGACCGGGCGCTCTCCGGTCTTGCCGAAACGCATCTCGGCTTTTCGCCGGGCCTGCTGATTACCGGCTCGGCGGCGGGACTGGTTTTTGCCTATGTCGCCCGTTTTCTGACCGCCGCCTTCAATGCCTGTCACAGCGGACTGGAGAAGATTCATCCCGCGCTCGATGCCGCCGGCCGCAGTCTCGGCGCGTCGCCCGGGCGCGTCCTCGGCGCCATTCACATTCCGTTGCTGCGCGGCGCACTCGCCAGCGCTGCCCTGCTGGTGTTCATCGACGTGATGAAGGAACTGCCCGCCACGCTGCTGCTGCGCCCCTTCAATTTCGAAACGCTGGCGACGCGAACCTATCGACTCGCCTCCGACGAGCGGCTGGCCGAGGCGTCGACAGCGGCCCTGACCATTGTCGCGCTCGGGCTCATTCCAACGATCCTGCTCAGCCTTTCGATCGCGCGATCGGGCATCCGGCCGCCCGCGCCGCCCGTCATGACTGAAACCGCACACGCAAATGTGACGCCTTCGGCCGCCTGAACGGTCCGAAAACCGCCGGTCTTGCTTGAAATCGCCGCCCCGTCGGCCAAACTTGACCTGCTGTCACAATTCAACCGGATGATGACGCGATCATTCGTTTCCTTCTCGCCCGCGAACCGGAGCTTCCATGCGTCTGTCGATGCCTGCCGCCATGCTTCTCTCCGCTGCGTTTGCAACCGCAGGTCTTTCGGCCGCGGCGGCGCAGGAAAGGTTGCAGAACGTGATCGTGGCGCCGGCCATCATCGACCGTTTTGTCGACCAGGTCGAAGCGCTCGGGACCACCTTCGCCAATGAAAGCGTCACCATCACCGCCAATGTCTCGGACAAGGTGGTCGAGATTCTTTTCGAGGACGGACAGCAGGTCGAGAAGGATCAGGTCCTGGTCCTTTTGCGGCGTGAAGAGCAACGCGCGGCGCTGGAGGCTGCGGAAGCCATTCTGAGCGAGCGGCAGACCGCCTACAACCGCGCGCGCGAGCTCGAAAGCCGCCAGTACACGACCACCGCGCAACTCGATGAACGGCGCGCGGCGTTGCGTGAGGCCGAAGCCAATCGCGACGGTGCCAGAGCGCGGCTCGACGACCGCGAGATCCGCGCGCCCTTCGACGGCGTGATAGGTCTGCGCAATATCAGCCCCGGTACGCTGGTAACGCCCGGCAGCGTGATTACGACGCTCGACGATCTCGATCCGATCAAGCTCGACTTCACGGTGCCCGCCGCCTATCTGGCCAATATACGGCCAGGACTCGAAATCCGCGCGACGACGACCGCGTTGCCGGAGAAGGAGTTTCGCGGCACGGTACGCAGCGTCGCCACGCAGGTCGACCGCGTGACGCGGTCTATCACCGCGCGCGCCTTCATTGCCAACGAGGACCATGCGCTGAAGCCGGGTCTGCTGATGACCGTCCGGCTGCTGAAGAATCCACGCGACTCGATCGTGATCCCGGAGGAGGCGCTGGTGCCATCGGGCATACGGAATTTTGTATTCGTCATCGACCGCGATACCGGCATCGCCGAACGGCGCGAAATCGAAACCGGCGGGCGACGACCCGGCGCCGTCGAGGTGGTGAGCGGGCTCGAACGCGGCGAACTCGTCGTCACGCATGGCACGATGCAGGTGCGCGACGGCATGACAGTCAATATCGTCAAGGAAGAAACACCGGAACAGACGCTCGGGCGGCTCGGCACGACGGTCGTCCAGTAGGATGTGAGGGACGGAAGCCATGAAACTCTCCGACGTTTCGGTTACTCGGCCCGTCTTTGCCGCCGTCATCAGCATGCTGCTTGTGGCGTTCGGTCTCGTCGCCTTCGACCGCCTGCCCTTGCGCGAATACCCCGACATCGATCCGCCGATCGTCTCGATCACCACCGATTATCGCGGTGCCGCCGCGGCCGTGGTCGAGACGCGCATCACCGAGGTCATCGAGGAGCGCATCGCGGGCATCGAAGGCATTTCCTTCGTGCAGTCCTCAAGCACGGACGGGCGTTCGCGCATCACCATCGAGTTCAATCCGGAACGCGATATCGATGCGGCGGCCAACGACATCCGCGATCGCGTGTCGGGCATACTCGACATGCTGCCGGTCGAGGCCGATCCGCCGGACATCCAGAAGGCCGATTCGAGCGATGACGTCATCATGTGGCTCAATGTCGTCAGCGACCGCATGTCGATGCTGGAACTGACCGACTATGTCGAACGCCACCTCGTCGACCGCTTCTCGACGCAGGACGGTGTCGCCCGCGTGCGCCTGAGCGGTGCGCGCAGCTATTCGATGCGAATCTGGCTCGACCGGACGGCGCTGGCGGCGCGCGGCCTGACCGCCGGCGATGTCGAACAGGCATTGATCTCGGAGAATGTCGAGTTGCCGGCCGGCAGCATCGAATCGGTGCAGCGTCAGTTCACCGCACGTGTCGAGCGCGGGTTTCGCAGCGAGGATGATTTCCGTCAGCTCGTTCTCGGCCAGGGTAGCGACGGGTATCTGGTGCGGCTCGGCGATGTCGCCCGGGTCGAGCGCGCGGCGGCCGAAGAACGGACCTTCTTTCGCGGCAACCGGATACCGATGGTCGGCATCGGCATCATCAAGCAATCCCAGGCCAATACGCTGACGGTGGCACGCGCGGCCAAGGCCGAGGCCGACCGCCTTGCACCGGGTCTGCCCGAGGGGATGGAGATCCGCCGCAGCTACGACACCAGCGTCTTCATCGAAGGCGCGGTCAGCGAAGTCTACAAGACGCTCTTCATCGCAATCGGCCTCGTCATCCTCACGATCTACGTTTTCCTGGGCAGCGCGCGGGCGACGCTGGTGCCGGCCGTCACCGTGCCGGTCTCGCTGATTGCACCCTTTCTGGTTCTGTTCGCGCTCGGCTTCTCGGTCAATCTGCTGACGCTGCTGGCGCTGGTGCTGGCCATCGGACTGGTCGTCGACGACACGATCGTGGTGCTCGAAAACATCTATCGCCGCATGGAGGAGGGCGAGACCCCGCTCGTTGCCGCCTATCGCGGCGCGCGGCAGGTGGGTTTCGCCGTCATTGCGACCACGGTGGTGCTGATTTCGGTCTTTGTGCCGCTGGCCTTTATTGAAGGGGCGATCGGGCGGCTGTTCTCGGAGTTCGCCATCACCATGGCAGCGGCTGTTGCCTTTTCCAGCCTGGTCGCACTCAGCCTGTCGCCAATGCTGTCGTCTAAAATTCTCCGCCCAACGTCCAATCACTCCCGCTTCAACATTGCGGTCGACGCAGCCTTCGAACGGCTGAAGACGCGCTATCGCGAGGCCCTGGCGCGCGCATTGGGTCGGCCGTCAATCACGGTGGCGGTCTTTGGGGGTCTCGTGATCACCGCGCTCGGTCTCTTCATCGTCATTCCATCCGAATATGCGCCGCGCGAGGATCGCGGCATCTTCTTCGTCCTCGTCAACGGACCGGAAGGCGCCTCGTTCAACTATATCGAGGAGTACATGGACGAGATCGAGGACCGGCTGATGCCGCTGGTCGAGAGCGGCGAGATCAACCGCCTGCTGGTCCGCGCCCCGCGCAGCTTCGGCAATCTGTCGAGTTTCAACACGGGCATTGCCGTCGTCGTGCTTGCCGACTGGAGCGAAAGGCGTTCGGCCTGGGACATCATGGCGGATGTGCGCGCCCGCCTTGCCGACCTGCCCGGCGTGACCGCCTCGCCGATGATGCGGCAGGGCTTCGGTCGCGGCGCCGTCAAGCCGGTCCAGTTCGTGATCGGCGGCGGCTCCTACGAGGAGCTTCGCGAATGGCGCGACACGCTGATCGCCGCAATCGAGGCCGATAATCCCGGCCTGATCAATATCGACCACGACTACCAGGAAACGAAGCCCCAGCTTCGCATCGAGATCGACCGCAACAATGCCGGCGATCTGGGCGTTACGGTCGGGAATATCGGCCGGACGCTCGAGACGATGTTCGGCTCGCGCCGGGTAACGACCTTCGCGGCTGGCGGTGAGGAATATGACGTCATTCTGGAGGGCGAGCGCTCCGCCCAGCGCACGCCGAGCGACATGAGCAACATCTTCGTTCGCTCGGAGCGGACGGGCGAGTTGATCCCGCTGGCCAACCTCGTCACGGTGACGGAGGCGGCCGGTCCGGCAAGCCTCAACCGCTACAACCGCATGCGCGCCATTACCATCGACGCCAATCTGGCCGACGGCTATACGCTCGGCGCGGCGCTGGCACATATGCGCGACCTTGCCCGCACGCATCTGCCGCCGAATGTCGCCATCGACTATCGCGGCCAGTCGCTCGACTTCATGCGCGCGGGCGGCGCGCTCGGCTTCATCTTCGTGCTCGGTCTGGTCGTCGTCTTTCTGGTCCTGGCCGCGCAGTTCGAAAGCTTCGTGCACCCGGTCGTCATCATCCTGACGGTGCCGCTGGCCATTACCGGCGGGTTGTTCGGCATCTGGATCTCCGGCGGCACGATCAATCTCTACACGCAGATCGGACTGATCATGCTGGTCGGCCTTGCCGCCAAGAACGGCATCCTGATCGTCGAATTCGCCAACCAGCTGCGCGACGAAGGGCGGGCCTTCGGCGAGGCGCTGATCGAGGCTTCTGCCATTCGCCTGCGCCCGATCCTGATGACGGCGATCACCACCATTGCGGGGTCGGTAGCCCTGATCCTCTCCTTCGGCGCCGGCGCCGAGACCCGGACCGCGATCGGCGTCGTCATCTTTTCCGGTGTCATCGCCACGACCATATTCACCCTGTTCGTGGTGCCGGTCGCCTATCAGGCACTGGCCCGCGGCACCGGATCGCCGAGCGACACGCGGCGCCGGCTCGACGCCGAGATCGAGCGGCTTGAGGGTGCCATGCAGCGACCGCGACCGATGGAAGGAGCGGAATAGAGACTGATGCGCCAAAGCCCCGTCCGTTTCGGCAATGCCCAGGAACTCGCCGACGCCATCCTTGCGCGGGTCGGGCGAAAGATCGTGCTGGCACTGCCGCTGGGGCTTGGAAAACCCAATCACATCGTCAACGCGCTGACCGCGCGCGCGATCGCCGATCCCTCGATCTCGCTGCGCATTCTGACCGCCCTGACGCTCGAACGGCCGCGCGCATCGAGCGAACTCGAACGGCGCTTTCTCGAACCGGTCAGCGGGCGGCTCTTCGCCGACTATCCCGAAATCGAGTATGCCTCTGCGCTGCGCCAGGGAAATCTGCCTGCCAACATCGAGATCCATGAGTTCTTTCTTCTTGCCGGACGGTGGCTGGGTTCGCCACGCCAGCAGCAGAACTACATCTCGGCCAACTACACGCATGTGGCGCGCTACATTCTCGACCGCGGCGTCAATGTGCTGGCGCAGCTGGTCGCGCCTCCGGATCGCACCGGCGACGGCTTCAGTCTGAGCTGCAATCCCGATGTCACGCCGGACTTTCTCGATGCACGCCGCGCCGGCCGTGCCGATTTCGTTTTCGCCGGGCAGGTCAACGAAGCCCTTCCCTTCATGGACGGGCAGGCCGAAATTCCCGCGAGCGAGTTCGATTTCATGCTCGAAGGCGACGATTTCCAGTTTCCGTTGTTTGCGCCGCCGCGCGAGCCCGTCACGCAGACCGACTATGCGATCGGGCTCAACATCGCCGGCCTCATCCCCGACGGCGGAACGCTGCAGATCGGTATCGGCTCGATCGGCGATGCGGTCGGCCAGGCGCTGGTGCTGCGGCACCGGCACAATTCAGTCTGGCGCGGGGCACTGGAACGCCTCGGCAGCAAGCCGCACGAAGCCAGCCCTTTCGGAGAAGGCATCTACGGCGCCAGCGAAATGCTGGTCGAATGTTTTCTCGACCTGATGGAAGCCGGCATCGTCAAGCGCGAAGTCGAGGACGCCTTTATCCATGCCGGGTTCTTTCTCGGGTCGCGCAATCTCTATGAGCGGCTTCGTGCCATGAGCCCGGAGGCACGACGCCGGATTGCGATGGTGCCGGTTTCCTTCGTCAACGATCTCTATGGCGACGAAGCGGGACGACGCGCGGCACGAAGGGGCGGCCGTTTCATCAACACGGCGATGATGGCAACGCTTTTCGGCGCTGTCGTGTCGGACGGACTGGATGACGGGCGTGTCGTCAGCGGCGTCGGCGGCCAGTACAATTTCGTTTCACAGGCCTTTGCGCTTCCCGATGCGCGCTCGGTGATCGCGCTGCGCGCCACGCGCGAGAAGGACGGCAAGACGATGTCGAACATCGTCTTTTCCTATGGCCACCAGACCATCCCGCGCCATCTGCGCGACATCGTGGTGACCGAATATGGCGTGGCCGATCTGCGCGGCAGAACCGACGCCGAGGTCGTTGCCGCGATGCTCAACGTCACCGATTCCCGCTTTCAGCAGGAATTGCTCGCGCGGGCGAAGAAGGCCGGAAAGATCGCAGCCGACCACAAGATTCCAACGGCGCATCAGAACAACCATCCCGAGCGCATCGGCAAGGCGCTGGAAGCCGCCAAGGCCGACGGACTGCTGCCGCTGTTTCCCTTCGGCAGCGACTTTACCGAGGTCGAGCAGACGTTGATGCCGGCGCTCGGCCGGCTGTCGCGCGCCTCGAAGCGGGAGCTGGCACGCCTCGCCCTGAAGGGCGGTCCCTTGAATGCGGCGGCTAATGCCGGTCTCGAGCGGATGGGGCTCGCAAAGCCTTCGTCGTTCAGCGAAAGGCTTTATCGGCGCCTCTTGCTGGCCGCGCTTGCCGACCCCAGCTAGACCATTGTCGCCACGCACGCCGGGAGGGACCCGCCATGATCGATCTCTATTACTGGCCAACGCCCAACGGCAAGAAGGTCACGATCCTGCTCGAGGAATGCGGTCTCGACTACAAGCTGATCCCGCTGCATATCGGGCGCGGCGACCAGTTCAGCCCCGAATTCCTGAAGCTCAATCCCAATCACCGCATGCCGGCCATGATCGATCATGCGCCGATGGGCGGCGGTGCGCCGATCGGGATTTTCGAGTCGGGCGCGATGATGATGTATATCGCCGAGAAGGCCGGGAAGTTCTTCCCGCAGGACCCGCGCGGCAAATATGAAGTCACCCAGTGGGTGATGTGGCAGATGGCCAACCAGGGACCCAAGCTCGGCGAATGCGGTCATTTCCGCCGGTTGCGCGACCGCGAGGGCGACCAGTCCTACGCCGTGCGGCGCTTCACCGACGAGGCCAACCGTCTCTATGGCGTCATGAACAACCGCCTCTATGACCGGCCCTATATGGCGGGGGATACATACACGATCGCCGACATGATCTGTTACCCATGGGCGGTCAACTGGAAGGCGCAAGGTCAGGACATCGAGGAATTCAAGCACTTCAAGCGCTGGCTCGAGGAGATCGGCGCGCGGCCGGCCGTGCAGCGCGGCATGGCAGTCGGCAGCGACCTTTCGATGGACCTTTCCCAGATGACAGCTGCGGAGCAGGAAGCGGTCCGCAGGATGCTCTACAACCAGCGCGCACGACCGGCCCCCGACGCCTGAAATCGCTTTGCGATGCAGTGTGGCGCCTATGCCGCAGTGCAAAAAAATAAATCGGCCTTGGCCAGAAACTGACGCTGGGCTCTTGGAATCCAATATATCGGGCATATATAGGCTCGATATATCGGCCTGACATATAAGCGGCCGCGGCAAGGATACCCCGATGCAAGTCACAACGCTCTGTCTCGGCGCGTTGGTTTTTGGCGAAGCCACAGGCTACGAGATCAACAAGATGTTCGAGGATGGCCCCTTCAGCCACTTCCTCGATGCCAGCTATGGCTCGATCTATCCGGCGCTGACGCGGCTGACGGAGGAGGGCCTTGTCACCTGCAAGGAAGAGCAGCAGGAGCGGCGTCCGGACAAGAAGATCTATGCCCTGACCGAAAAGGGCCGCCAGAGCCTGCGCGACGCTCTGCATATGCCGCTGGCCGCCGACAAGTTCCGCTCGGAGTTCCTTTTCGCCGTGCTGTTTGCCCATTTGCTGCCGCGCTCGCGTGTGGCGGAACTGGTCGACCAGCGGCTGGCCGAGATGAAGGCCAAAACGGAAGAACTTGGGCAGCGCGATCCCGACGACACGCCGGGCATGGATTTCGCCCGCCTCTATGGCCACGCCGTCTATTCGGCCTCGGTGTCCTTTCTCGAAAACAACCGGCATCTGATCGAAGAGATCGCGGTGAACGACACGCCGCAGGAAGCCCCCAAATCGGTACAAACTCATGTTTGAGCGTCAGCGTCATTCCATCGAACAAGCGGCCGGCAAACTCAACCGATCCCAGCTGATCGCAATCGGCATTGCGGTGGTGATTGCCGTCTGGTTCGTCAGCGGACTCTTCGGCGGCTCGAATGGCGCCACCGACGAGATGACAGCGGCCGAACGCGATGCGGCGAATGCAACCGTTCCGCAGGTGCGGGTCGTCACTTCGACCGCCGCGACCCGGCAGGGCATGGTGACCATCCGCGGTCGCACAGCGGCAAAGCGTGCCGTCGAAGTGCGGGCGGAAACGCAAGGTACGGTGTCGGAACTGCCGGTCGAGAAGGGCGCGCCGGTCAAGGCCGGCGATGTGCTGTGCGGGATCAATCTCGATGCGCGCGACGCCCAGCTCGCCGAGGCGAAGGCGTTGGCGCGGCAGCGGCAGCTCGAATATGACGCCTCGCGCCAGCTGGCCGCGAAGGGCTATCGCGCGCCGACCGCGGCGGCAGCGTCGCGGGCCGCGCATGACGCCGCACAGGCAAGACTGAAGCAGATGGAGATCGCGGTCAGCCAGACACGGCTGGTCGCCCCTTTTGACGGCATATTTGACGACCGCCGCGTCGAAATCGGCGACTATCTGCGCATCGGCGATGTCTGCGGCCTTGTCGTGGAACTCGATCCGCTGCTGGTCGTGGGCCAGGTCGCCGAAGACCGGGTGAGCGTGCTGAGAATCGGCCTGCCGGGCCGGGCGCGGCTGATCACCGGCGAAACCGTCGAGGGCACGGTCAGCTTCGTGGCCAAGACCGCCGACCCGGCGACCCGCACCTTCCGCGTCGAGCTCGAAGTCCCCAATCCCGACTACAGGATGCGCGCCGGCATCACGGCCGAAATCATGGTGCCGGGCGACGAAATCCAGGCCCATCGCATTCCCAGTTCGGTGATCGCGCTCGACGATCAGGGCGTCGTCGGCGTCCGCACCGTCGACGAAGAGAGCCGCGTCCGGTTCAATGCGGTCCAGCTCGTGGACGACACGCCGGATGGCCTTTGGGTTGCCGGCCTGCCGCCAACGATCAAGCTGATCACCGTCGGCCAGGACTACGTGATCGAAGGCCAGAAGGTCGAGGCGATGCCCGTGCCACTGCTGGGAGCCGGGTTGTGAACGCATTTATCGACGCCATCCAGGGACGTACCCGCACCGTCATGACGACGATGGTGCTGATGGTCGTTGCCGGCATCATCTCCTATGTGACGATCCCGAAGGAAGCCGATCCCGACATTCCGATTCCGATCTTCTATGTCTCGATCACGCATCAGGGCATTTCGCCCGAAGATGCCGAGCGGCTGCTGATCCGTCCGATGGAAACCGAACTGCGTTCGCTCGAAGGGCTCGAGGAAATTCGTGCCACGGCCTCGCAGGGCCATGCCGGCATCGTGCTCGAATTCGACGTCAGCTTCGACAAGGACAAGGCGCTGCAGGATGTGCGGGAGAAGGTCGATCTTGCCCGCGCCAAGCTTCCAGCCGACACCGACGAACCGACCGTGCGCGAGTTCAACGCGGCGCTGTTCCCTGTGCTGATCGCCACGCTTTCGGGCGAGGTGCCGGAGCGGACGCTTTATGAGGCCGCCCGGCGGCTGAAGGACGAGATCGAAGCCGTTCCGACCGTGCTGCAGGCCGAGCTGATCGGCCATCGCGAGGAGCTTCTCGAGGTTTCGATCGATCCGGCCAAGCTCGAATCCTACGGGATCTCGCAGGCCGAACTCATCAATATCGTGACAATGAACAACCGCCTGGTCGCAGCGGGCAGCATCGACACCGGCCAGGGGCGCTTCTCGGTCAAGGTTCCGGGCCTGTTCGAATCCCGTGAAGACGTCCTGACCCTGCCGGTCAAGGTCTCGGGCGACGGCATCGTGACGCTTTCGGACGTCGCCGAGATTCGCCGGACCTTCAAGGACCCGGACGGCTATGCACGTTTCAACGGCCATCCGGCCATCGCCATCGAAGTCACCAAGCGGATCGGCACCAACATCGTCGACAACAACCGACAGGTACGCGCGGTCGTCGACGAATTCACGGCCGACTGGCCGGAGGCGATCCATATCGATTTCACGCTCGATGCCTCAAGCTGGATTCATCGTTCGCTCGGTTCGCTCCAGTCCTCGATCACGACCGCCATCGTGCTGGTGATGATCGTCGTCGTGGCCGCGCTCGGCCTGCGCTCGGCGCTGCTGGTCGGCATCGCCATTCCGACCTCCTTCATGATCGGCTTCCTGTTCCTTTCGGTGACGGGTTACACGGTCAACATGATGGTCATGTTCGGCATGCTGCTGTCGGTGGGCATGCTGGTCGACGGCGCCATCGTGCTGGTCGAGTATGCCGACCGCAAGATGTCGGAAGGACTCGAACGCCGCGCAGCCTACGGCCTTGCGGCCAAGCGCATGTTCTGGCCGATCGCCGCCTCGACGGCGACGACGCTCGCCGCCTTCCTGCCGATGCTGCTGTGGCCCGGCGTCAGCGGCAAGTTCATGAGCTATCTGCCGATCACGCTGATCGTCGTGCTTTCGGCCTCGTTCCTGACCGCCCTCGTGTTCCTCCCGGTGCTCGGTTCTCTTGTCGGCAAGGCCGAGAATACCGACAGCGACGTGTTGCGACTTCTGGCCGGTGCCGAGACGGGCGACATTCGGGCGCTGCCCGGCTTCACCGGCGCCTATGTCCGGATGCTCGACAAGCTGATCCACTATCCAGGGCGCATTCTCGCGGGAACGGCGGTCATTCTCGTCGGCACGATCGCGCTCTTCTCCAACTTCAACAATGGCGTCGAATTCTTCGTCGACACCGAGCCGGAGCAGGCCATCGTGCTGGTCAGCGCACGCGGCAATCTCTCGGCACAGGATACGCTGGCACTGGCACGCGACGTCGAGGAGATCGTGCTCTCGACCGAGGGCGTGCGGACCGTCTTCACACGCTCCGGCCCCGGCCTCGGCTCGGGCCCGGTCGGGCGCGGCGACGTGCCGAAGGACCTCATCGCGCAGCTGATGATCGAGCTGAAGCCCTATGAGGAGCGCCCCAAGGGCGACGTCATTCTCGACCAGATTCGCCAGCGGACCGACAAGGTGCCCGGAATCAAGGTCGAACTGCGCAAGGTCGAGGACGGTCCGCCGACCGGCAAGGACATCCAGATCGAACTGACCTCCAACGACTACGGCCAGTTGCTGCAGGCAGCGGCCACCATTCGCGATCATCTCGACCGGAATGTCGACGGGCTGATCGATGTCGAGGACGGACGGCCGCTGCCAGGCATCGAATGGGTGATGAATGTCGACCGGGAACTCGCCGGCCGCTTCGGCGCCGACGTGACCTCTGTCGGGGCGACGATCCAGCTCGTCACCAACGGCATCCTGATCGGCAAGTACCGGCCCGACGATGCGCAGGACGAAATCGACATCCGGGCGCGGTTTCCGGGCGATTATCGCGTTCTCGACCAGCTCGACCAGCTGCGTGTCCAGACGCCGCACGGCCTTGTGCCGATCTCGAATTTCGTCACGCGCAGCGCCCAACCGCAGGTCGGCACGATCGAGCGGATCGACGGCTACCGGCAGATCATGGTCAAGGCCAATACCGCCTTCGACCGGGAAACGCAGAGCAAGATCAATATCGACGAGAAGACGCGCGAGATCCAGGAATGGGTCGAGGCGCAGGATTTCGGCGCCGGCGTGCGCGTGCGCTTCCGCGGCGCCAATGAGGAACAGGCCAAGGCATCGAGCTTCCTCGGCGGCGCGCTGGTCGGGGCGCTGTTCCTGATGTTCGTGATCCTGCTGACGCAGTTCAACAGCTTCTATCATTCGGTGCTGACGCTTTCGACGGTCGTGCTGTCGACGGTCGGCGTGCTGATCGGCATGATGGTCACGGGGCAGCCGTTCTCGGTCATCATGACGGGCACGGGCATCGTCGCACTGGCGGGCATCGTGGTGAACAATTCGATCGTGCTGATCGATACCTATCAGCGCCTGCTCGGCGAAGGCATGAGCGCGGTCGAAGCCGTGCTGCGAACGGCCGGCCAGCGGCTGCGTCCGATCATGCTGACCACGATCACCACCATGTTCGGGCTGCTGCCGATGGCGCTGCAGATCAATCTCGATTTCGCGGCACGGGAGATCGTTTTCGGCGGGCCGGTCGCGGCCTGGTGGGTGCAGCTGTCGACCGCGATCATTTTCGGCCTCGGCTTCTCGACGCTGCTGACGCTGGTGCTGGTGCCGGTGCTGCTGGCCGCGCCGTCGGTGGCGCGCGAAAGCCGGCTCAGCGGCACGCGGCCGGGCGGTGCGCGGCCGGCGCTGCCGGCGATGCTGCGCTGGGGCAGGCGCGCCGACTGACGGCGCCTATTCGGCGGCGACCGGATTGACCAGGCGGCCGACGCCCTCGATCTCGATCTCGATCGTGTCGCCGGGCTTCATCCAGACCGGCGGGGTGCGGGCGAAGCCGACGCCGGCCGGCGTGCCCATCACCAGCACGTCGCCGGCCTCGAGCGTCAGACATTCGCTCAGCAGCGCGATCGTCTCGTCGACCGGGAAGATCATGTCGCGCGTATTGGCGCTCTGCATCGTCTGGCCGTTGAGGCGCGAGGCGATGGCGAGCCCGGCCGCGCCTGGCGGCAGTTCGTCCGCCGTCACGAAGGCCGGACCGAAGGGCCCGGTGGCATCGAAATTCTTGCCGATGGTCCATTGCGGCGTGCGGCGCTGATAATCGCGCACCGAGACATCGTTGAAGCAGCTGTAGCCGGCGACGTAGCCGAGCGCGTCGCCGCGAGCGACATGGCGCGGCACGGTGCGGCCGATCACGGCGGCGAGTTCGGCCTCGAAGTCGAACTGCTCGGAAACGCGCGGGCGGATGACGGGCCGGCCATGGCCGACCAGCGAGGTTGCGCCGCGCATGAAGAAATTGGGATAGTCGGGCTTCTCGCGCCCGCCTTCCGCCGCGTGTTCGGCATAGTTGAGGCCGAGACAGATGATCTTGCCCGGCCGCGGGATCACCGGCAGCAGCGTCAGCCCGTCCAGCATCAGGCGCGGCGCCGAAACGGCCGCCTCGGCCGCCGCGGCCAGCGCCGCCGGGCCGGCGCGCAGCGTGTCGCGCAGCGTCCGGGCCCCGAGATCGGCGACCTCGCTGCCCTCGACCAGACCCAGCCGCGCCTGCCCGGCCGCTTCGAATGTCACGAACCGCATCGCCTTCTCCCCTGCTGCTGCCGCTTTATCTCACGGGCCGGGCGGCGGCGCCAGATCGCAACTTTTCCTGCGGCGCCATGCATGCGAGGCTGGGATCCCGATTCGCTTCCTCTTCCCGGACAGCCCCCCGATGAATGTTCCCGCACCCGCGCGGCAGGTCCTGAAAGACGTTTTCGGCTTCGATGCGTTCCGCCCCGGCCAGGAGGAGGCCATGCGCGTGCTGCTGTCGGGCCGCCATCTCCTCACCGTCATGCCGACCGGCTCGGGCAAATCGCTCTGCTTCCAGGTGCCGGCGCTGGTGACGGGCGGCCTCACGCTCGTCGTCTCGCCGCTGGTGGCGCTGATGCAGGACCAGGTCGCGGCGCTCCGGCTGGCCGGCGTCGCCGCCGACAGCATCAATTCGGCGCAGTCGCGCGAGGACAATGTCGCTGCCTGGCGCCGCGCGGCTGCCGGCGAGACGCGGCTCCTCTATCTCGCGCCCGAACGGCTGATGACCGCGCGCATGCTGGCCGCGCTGCAGCGTCTCGACGTCAAGCTCATCGCGGTCGACGAGGCGCATTGCATTTCGCAATGGGGACCGGCCTTCCGGCGCGAATATGAGGATCTGGCGCGGCTGCGCGACCTCTTCCCCGGCGTGCCGATCGCGGCGCTGACTGCGACCGCCGACGAGGCGACGCGGGCCGATATCGCCGCGCGGCTTTTCGGCGGCGATGTCGAGACGCTGGTGCTCGGTTTCGACCGGCCCAATATCCGTCTCACCGTCTCGCCGAAGAAGGAATGGAAGCGCCAGCTTCTCGACACGGTTTCGCGCCATGCCGGCGCCAGCGGCATCGTCTATTGCCTGTCGCGGCGCAAGACCGAGGAGACGGCCGCATTTCTGGCCGGCGAAGGCATCGAGGCGCTGCCCTATCATGCCGGCATGAGCAAGGAAGCGCGCGAGGCCAACCAGAACCGCTTCATGACCGAGCGCGGCATCGTCATGGTCGCGACCATCGCCTTCGGCATGGGCATCGACAAGTCGGATGTGCGCTATGTCGTTCATGCCGACCTGCCCGGCAGTCTCGAGGCCTATTACCAGGAGATCGGCCGTGCCGGGCGCGACGGCGAAGCGGCCGAGGCGCATATGCTGTTCGGCCTTGCCGATATCCGCATGCGGCGCAGCTTCATCGAGGCCGAGGAAGCCGGCGAGGAGCGCCGCCGCCGCGAGCATCGCCGCCTCGATGCGCTGCTGGCCTTTTGCGAGGCGCCGGCCTGCCGCCGTCAGATCCTGCTGTCCTATTTCGGCGAGGCGTCCGAACCCTGCGGCAATTGCGACACCTGTCTCGACCCGGCCGAACTCAGCGACGGCACGCAAGAGGCGCAACTGGTCCTGGCCGCGATCTCCGAGAGCGGCGCGCGTTACGGCGCGGCGCATGTGATCGACATTCTGCGCGGCAGCGAAACCGAGAAGGTCCTGGCCGCCGGCCATGACCGCCTGCCCGTCTTCGGCCGCGGCGCGGCGCGGCGCAAGCCCGAATGGCAGGCGCTGATCCGGCAATTGACCGGCGCGGGGTTTCTCGCCGTCGATATCGGCGGCTATGGCGGCTTGACGATCGCCGGCAAGGGCGCGGCGCTGGCGCGCGGCGAGGCGCGCTTCCTCTATCGCGCCGACCATGTGGTGCAGCGGCGCGACCGGCGCCGGGGCGCCGATGCCGCGCCGGCCGGCGAGGCGTCGGCGCTGCTCGAAGCGCTCAAGGAGCTGCGCCTGCGGCTCGCCCGCGAGCGCCAGGTGCCGGCCTATGTGATCTTTTCCGACCGGACGCTGGCCGACATGGCCGAGCGGCAGCCGCAAAGCGAGGCCGAGTTCGCCGAGGTCAACGGCGTCGGCGCGGCCAAATTGCGGGATTTCGCCGGGATTTTCCTGACCACGATCCGCGCCCATGAGGCGGGTGTATCCGCCGCTTGATCCGGCTTGCGGCTGCGCTACCTTCTTTCCCGGTCAGGCGAGGATCGGGAAATGACGCGGATCGGCACGACAGGGTCTCGACGGCTGGCAGGGCTCGCGCTGGGCGCGCTGCTGGTCGCGGCGGCGCCGGCCGCGGCCGAGGCGCCGGCCGACACCCGTGTCGACCTCACCTATCGGGTCTATGGCGGCGGGCTGCTGATCCTCTCGCTCGACACCAGCGCCGCGCTGGGCCCGTCACGCTATGAAATCGCCTCGCAGCTCGCCACCGAGGGGCTGGTCGACCGCCTCTTCCATGGCCGCCTGACCAGCAGCGCCCAGGGCCGCCTGACCGATCAGGGGCCGCGGCTCGAACGCTACCGCCAGGCCTACAAGGGCCGCTTCGGCGACCGCTCGATCGACATGCGCCTTGCCGATGACGGCAGCTACGACGTCGCGGCCGAACCCGACGAGGCCGTGCCCGGCCAGGCGCCGGTCGACCCCCGCAAGGTGGTCGGCACGGTCGATCCGCTGACCGCCTCGATCCATGCGGCGCTGGCCGGGGCCGACAGCCCCTGCAAGGCCCGCGTCCCGGTCTTCGACGGCCGGCGCGTCTATGATCTCGATTTCTCGATGCTGGCGACCGACCGGCTGGAGCCGCGCGCCGCCGGGGAATTTGCCGGCGAGGCCTGGCGCTGCGAAGTCGCCTACCGGCCGGTATCGGGCTTCACACGCGAATGGCATATCCGCCGGGCCAGGGACCCGCTGCGCCCGGCCACCGTCTGGCTGGCGCGCTTCGAAGGCGCCGAAAACGGCGCCGGCGAGACGCCGAGCTTCCTGCTGCCGGTCCGCCTGCAGATCGAGTCGGCCTGGGTCAATGCGGTCGCCCATCTGACGCGGGCCCGCATCGACGGCCGCGAGCTGATCGCCAGCAGCGCGGCCGACTAGAGCGTTTCCAGGCGCGCGTCAATCCGCCTCGACCGACATCGGCTCGCTCAGCGTCACCCAGCGGCCTTCCTTGATCTGCGCGAGAAAGCCCGACTTGGTGCCGAGATGATCGCCCTCGCTGAAGTCGATCGGCACGCCGCCGAAATCGGGATCGACCCAGGGCTCCATGTCGACCAGCGCCTGGGTGAAGCTTTCGGCCGTCGGCTCGGGGCCGGCGCGCTCCAGCGCCTCGGCGAAAAGACGCGCCAGCGTATAGGCGCCGACCGCCTGCACATTGGCGACCAGATTGAAGCGCTTCTCGTACTCGGCCGTCCATGCGCGCAGTTTCGGATTGGGATCGTCGGGATAGGGGATCGGCGTCTGCGAGATCGCATAGAGCCCGTTCACCGTGTCGCCGCCGAGATCGTGCACTTCCGGCGTGTAGCAGGCCTGCGAACACAGCATGATCGGGTCCCAGCCCAGCGAACGGGCGGCCTGCATCGCGCCGATGGTTTCGCGCACCACCGTGCCCAGCACCACCATCTCGACATCGGCCGCGCGCAGCCGCGCGATCTGGCTCGAAAAATCGGTCGCGCCACGCTTGTAGGTGGTGCTCTCGACGATCGTCAGGCCATGCGCCTCGGCTTCCTGCTCGGCGCCGCGCTTGACGTTGAGGCCGAACTCGTCGTCCTGGTAGAGCAACCCGATCTTCGTCACGCCTTCGGTTTCGATGAAATGCCGCGTGCCGATCCGCATCGCATGCACGTAAGGGATGTTCGAGGCGAATTTCAGCGGATGATAGGGATCGTAGGTCTGGTCGGCGGCGGTGAAGGGAAACAGCACCGGCACGCCGCGCCTGAGCGCCAGCGGCATCGAGGCGATGACGGTGGGCGAGCCCAGCGCGGCGATGATCGCGAATACCTTGTCGCGGTTGATCAGCTTCTGCGTCGCCAGCACCGCGCGGCGCGGATCGTAGCCGGTATCCTCGACCACGAGGCGGATCTGGCGGCCGTTGACGCCGCCTGACGCATTGATGTCGTCAAAGGCCATCTGCAGGCCGTTGCGCACCGGCACACCCCACGATGTCAGCGGGCCCGACAGGTCCTGATGTGTGCCGAGAACGATCTCGCTCGGGCTGACGCCCTGCGTCTCGGCCGCGGCCGGCACAATCTGGCCGGCAGCCAGCAGAAAACCCGATGCCGCCAGCGCGATCCGTAAGCTGTTGCCTGTCATGCGGCTTCTCCCTTGTACATGCCCTCGATCAGCGTCGCATATTTCTCGTTGACCAGCGACCGCTTCAGCTTGCCGGTCGCGGTGATCTCGTCGTCCTCGGCCATGATCTGGTGCTCGATGACGCGGAATTTCTTGATCGTCTCGACGCGGGCGAACTTCTTGTTGGCGCGGTCGATCTCGCCCTGCAGCAGTTCCAGCACCTCCGCCGCGCGGCAGAGGCTGCGGAAATCGGAGAAAGGCACATTGGCGTCCTGCGCGAATTTCTCGACATTGTCGCGGTCGATCATGATCAGCGCCGAGAGGAATTTCCGCCGGTCGCCGATCACCACCGCATCCTGGATATAGGGCGAGAATTTCAGTTCGTTCTCGATTTCCGACGGCGTGATGTTCTTGCCGCCGGCCGTGATGATGATGTCCTTCTTGCGGTCGGTGATGCGGATCCAGCCCTCATTGTCGATCTCGCCGATATCGCCGGTATGCAGCCAGCCGTCGATCACCGTTTCGGCGGTCTTTTCGGGCTTGTTCCAGTAGCCCATGAAGACATGCGGGCCGCGCATCAGGATCTCGCCGTCTTCCGCCAGCCGGACCTCGGTATTGGGCACGGGCTTGCCGACAAGACCGAACTTGTAGGTGCCGAAGGGCTGCGGGATCGTCGCGATGCCGGCATTCTCGGTCTGGCCGTAGCCTTCGGCCATGTAGAGGCCGAGCGCGAAATACCAGCGGATCAGCTCCGGCGAGATCGGCGCGGCGCCCGAGAGAATGTAACGGCAACTGTCGATGCCGATCATCTTGCGGATGTTCTTCAGCACCAGGAAATCGGCCAGCGCGAAATGCCAGCGCAGCAGCGCCGGCACGCTGTCGCCCGCGATGCGCCGGTCGGCGACCTTCTCGCCCACCGAAATCGCCCAGCGATAGGCAAGCTTCTCGGCCAGCGTCGCATCCTTCAGCGCGATCGAGACGGTCGAATAGAACTTCTCCCAGATGCGCGGCACGGCGAAGAAGGCGGTGGGCTGCACCTCGCGCAGATTCTCCGGCACCGTTTCGAGGTTCTCGGCGAAATTGACCGTCTGTCCCGTCATCAGCTGGTTGAAGGTCGTGAAGGTGCGCTCGGCGATGTGGCAGAGCGGCAGGAAGGCCAGCGAGCGATCCTCCGGCGTATGCGGCAGCAGGTTCTGGTTGTTGGCGAGCTGGAACATGATGTTGGCATGGCTGATCATCGCGCCCTTGGGCGGGCCGGTGGTACCGCTGGTATAGACCAGGATCGCGATGTCGTCGGGCCGCGTGTCGCGCACCAGATCGTCGAAACGCGACGGCGCGTCGCGCGCCTCCTTGCGGCCGAGATCGATGAAGGCGTCGAAGCCCATGACCATCGGATCGCGGAAATCGTGCAGCCCTTCCATGTCGAAGACGATGATGCGCTTCAGCGAGGGAATGCGGTCGCGCACCTCGAGAATCTTGTCGAGCTGCTCCTCGTTCTCGGCGAAATAGAATTCGGCCGTGCAGTCGTTCATGATGTATTCGACCTGCGGCGCGGTGTCGGTCGAATAGATCCCCATCGAGACGCCGCCGACGCCCATGCAGCCGAGATCGACGAAAAGCCATTCGGGACAGACTTCCGAAACGATCGCGATGCGGCCGCCATCGGACAGCCCCAGCGCCTTCAGCGCCAGGCCCGAGGCGCGGGCCTTTTCGTAGTAATCGTTCCAGCTGATCGGCTCCCACAGGCCGAACTGCTTGTCGCGCATCGCGACGCGGGCCCCGAGCTCCTTCGCCCGTTTGACGAAGAGCTTCGGAACGGTGTCGCAATCGGGAGAAATAACCAGCGGCGCGAGCTTCATGCGAGTCTCTTCCCTATCGCCATACTTTTCGTTTCTTCCAGCGCCGCTTGCCGCGCGCGCCTTCTTCCTTCTGGCCCAGATAGAACTCCTTGATGTCCTCGTTTTCGAGGAGCCGGGCGCTGTCGCCTTCCATCACGATGCGGCCGACTTCGAGCACATAGCCGTAGTCGGAAAGCTGCAGCGCCATGTTGGCGTTCTGCTCGACCAGCAATATCGTCACGCCGCGTTCGGCATTGATGCGGCGGATGATGGCGAAGATTTCCTTGACCAGGCGCGGCGACAGGCCGAGCGAGGGTTCGTCGAGCAGCAGCACGCGCGGGCGCGCCATCAGCGCGCGCGAGATCGCCAGCATCTGCTGCTCGCCGCCCGACAGCTGGCCGGCCTGCTGATGCATGCGCGTCTTCAGCACCGGGAAATAGCCATAGACCACGTCGAGATCCTCGGCGACGCCCTTGCGGTCGTTCCTCAGATAGGCGCCCATGCGCAGATTGTCGGCGACCGACAGCGTCGGGAAGACTTCGCGGCCTTCCGGCACATGGCTGATACCAAGCCCGACAATGCGCGCCGGGTCGAACCCGTCGATGCGCTTGTCGCGATAGGCGATGGTACCCTTTTGCGGGTCCATGATGCCCGACACGGTTTTCAGGATCGTCGTCTTGCCGGCGCCGTTGGCGCCCAGCACGGTCACGATCTGGCCTTCGCGCACATCGAGCGAGACGCCGCGGATCGCCATGATCGGGCCGTAGAAGGTCTCGACATTGCGCAGCGAGAGAATGACGGGTGCGTCGGGCCTGTTCATGCGGCCTCCGTCTCGTTGTCGTCGCCGCCGAGATAGGCGCGGATGACTTCGGGATGCGCCTGCACTTCGGCCGGCGTGCCGGTCGCGATGACGCGGCCGTAATTGAGCGCCAGCACGCGGTCCGAGACATCGTTGACGAGATTCATGTCGTGCTCGACCATGATCACGGTGATGCCGAGAATGTTCTTGATGTCCGAAATCCAGAACGACATGTCCTCGGTCTCCTCGACATTGAGGCCGGAGGACGGTTCGTCGAGCAGCAGGATTTTCGGCTCGGTGCAGAGCGCACGGCCGAGTTCGACGACCTTGCGCACGCCATAGGGCAGATTGGCGATCATCTGGTCGCGGTAGTGCTGCAGGTCGAGAAAATCGATCACTTCCTCGATCTTGCGCCGATGCGCCAGTTCCTCGGCCCGCGTGGCAGGCCCGAAGAAGAGATGCGCGAGCGGCCCGGTGCGGCGATGCGCATGGCGGCCCAGCATCATGTTGTCGAGCACGGTCGCCATATCGAAGAGTTCGATGTTCTGGAAGGTGCGCGCGATGCCGAGACCGGCGATGCGATGCGCCGGCAGCGCCGTGATGTCGTGCCCCTCGAAGCGGATGCGGCCGGATGTCGGCTGGTAGATGCGGCTGACGAGATTGAAGATCGTCGACTTGCCGGCGCCGTTCGGACCGATGATCGTGAAGATCTCGCCCTTGTCGACGCCGAAGCTGACGCCGTCGACCGCCTTGATGCCGCCGAAATGCACGGCCAGATTTTCGACCTCGAGCAATGTCATCGGTTCTTCTCGCTGACCATGTAGCTCTTCTGGCGCCGGAAGGTGCCTTTCTTGTAGAGCGGGAAAAGCTGGAAATAGGTCTTGATCTTCATCCAGCGGCCATGAAGGCCCATCGGCTCCAGGATCACGAAGAGGATGATGACGAGACCGAAAATCCCGGATTCGAGACCGGGCAACTGGCCGACCGCCTGCGGCAGGCTGTCCTTGGTCAGCGAGATCAGCTGCGGCAGCACGACGATGAAGGCGGCGCCGAAGATCGCGCCATGCATCGAGGCCAATCCGCCGATCACCGCCATCACCAGCAGGTTGATCGAGAGCAGGATGGTGAAGCCCTCGGGGCTGATGAAGAAGAGGAGATGCGCATAGACGGCGCCGGCCAGTCCCGCCATGCCGGCCGAAATGGCAAAGGCGGTCGTCTTGTAGACGGCGAGATTGACGCCCATGGCTTCGGCCGCCGTTTCGGAATCGCGGATCGCCATGAAGGCACGGCCCGTGGAGGAGCGGCGGATATTGAGCCCCGCCAGCAGGGTCAGCGCGAACAGCGCCAGCGCCAGGTAATACATCTTCTGTTCGCTGTCGAAGCTGTAACCGAGGATCGAGGGATCGGAGAGCACGAAGCCCATATTGCCGCCGGTCAGCCCGTCCCAGCGCGCCAGCACTTCCTCGACGATGAAGGCGAAGGCATAGGTGGCAAAGGCGAGATAGATGCCGGTCATGCGGAGCGCCGGCAGACCGATCACGACGCCGAGCGCGGCCGACAGCAGGATTGCGGCCGGCAGCGTCACCAGCAGGTCGAAGCCCTGCGCCTGCAGGATGCCGGCCGTATAGGCGCCGCAGGCCATGAAGGCCGCATGACCGAGCGAAATCTGGCCACACATGCCGAGCAGCAGAATCAGACCGACGCCGGCAATCGCATAGACATAGACGAAGGTCACCTGGCTCAGGAAATAGAGATCGAGCACGAAAGGCGCCGACAGCGCCGCCACGCCCAGCAACCCGTACCAGAAGGCCGCGTGTCCGCCCTCGCCATCGGCGTTCTGGCGCAGCAGCACGGCGCCGAAAACGATGGCATAGGCGACGGCAACGCCGAGCCAGTGCGTCGAGGTCAGGGCCAGCGGCGCGTAATGCGCCAGCGCAACCAGGATCGCCGCGTAAAGTGCCAGTCCGGTCCAGAAACGTTTCGTCCCGCCGAAGGGAAAGAGGCGGGTGTCCTGGGCATAATCGGTCTTGAACAGGAAGCGCATGTCGCTCTCACACCTTCTTGACGACGACGCGGCCGAAAATGCCCTCGGGCTTCAGCAGCAGGACGATCAGCAGCACCACATAAGGCGCCACATCCTTGAAACCTTCCGGCAGATAGAAACCGGCCAGCGCCTCGACGATGCCGATGATCAGCCCGCCGACGATCGCGCCGGGGATCGAGCCGAAGCCGCCCAGGATCGCGGCCGGAAAGGCCTTGAAGATGACGCCGAAGCCCATCTGGGTATGGATGAAGGTGATCGGCGCCAGCAACAGGCCCGCGAACGCCGCGACGCCAGCCGAAAGGCCCCAGATCAGCGTGTAGACGCGCTTGACGGGGATGCCCATGTAATAGGCCGCCAGCTGGTTTTCCGACGAGGCTTCCATCGCGACGCCGAGCCGCGTGTAGCGGAAGAAGACGAAGAGGAAGGCGACCAGCACCAGCGTGCTGACGATGATCGCCGCATAATCCTGGCTGACCACCAGCGCCCCGAGGCGCAGATCGGCGCCCGAAAAGGGCGTTGCCAGCGCATAGGTATCGGTGCCCCAGCCGGGCACCATGCCGACGACGGCGCGCACCACGAAGCCGAAACCCAGCGTCACCATCACGATGGCGAAGACCGGCTGACCGACCACGGGGCGGATGATGGCGCGGTCGGTCGCCATGCCGAACAGCACGCCGCCGGCCACCGCCAGCGCCGCGCCGAGCCAGAAATTGAGGCCGTACATGGTGATGAAGGTGAAGGCCAGAAAGGCGCCGACCATCATCAGCTCGCCTTGCGCGAAATTGATGGTTTCAGTGGCCTTGTAGATCAGCACGATGCCGAGCGCGACCAGCGCATAGACGCAGCCATTGGCCGTGCCGCTGACAACCTGCTGCAGATAGAGCGTCAGTTGCGGCCCGTCCATGAAGCCGAACAGCCAGAGAAAAGGCGGCGACAGGAATGCAATGACGGCGCTTGCCGCAAGCAGCCACCATATCCGCCCGAGAATCCTGTCCATCCCCCCGCTCGTCTCCCCGTTCCCTGTCCCTCTGCGCCGGGTCTCCCGTCCCGGTGGATATGAAATCCAGCCGCACAGTCTACAGAGGACTCACAATGTCGCAATCGGAACCGGCATGATCGGCGCCATTCCTTGTCATCGCCGGTTTCATGCGGCAGGCTTTGCGCAGCGGCAAGAACCCGTTCGAGTGCCGCCCAAAACCCATTTGAGTGCCCGCCGGCCGGGAATGACGATTTCATCGGCGCAGGATGTCCGGGCGCCGGCGCCGTCGCGACGCGCCGGAGCGACGCGGAACGCTGCGGCAGCGGGCAGCGGTTCATTTCTGCAGACCCGGCCGACCGCACCCGGCCTTGTATTCGCCCGCCGGCCCGCTATGACTCATGCAACCGGTATCGGCAGAAAAAGGGGAGGCCCGGCTCATGGAAGAGCGCGTCAGGACGACAATCACCGAAGGGGTCGCCGATGTGCGCCTCGTGCGCAGCGACAAGATGAACGCACTCGACGACGCGATGTTCGCGGCGCTGCTCGAAACCGGCGAGAAGCTCAAATCCGACAAGTCGGTCCGCGCCGTCGTCGTCTCCGGCGAGGGCCGCGCCTTCTGCGCCGGACTCGACATGAGCAATTTCGGCCGCATGGCCAGCGGCGAGCGCAAGGCCGACAACAAGTCGGAGATCACCGGCCGGCTCGAACAGCGCACGCATGGCATCGCCAACCGGGCCCAGTATGCCGCGCTTGTCTGGCGCGACATTCCGGTGCCGGTCATCGCGGCGGTTCACGGCGTCGCCTTTGGCGGCGGCTTCCAGGTGGCGCTCGGCGCCGATATGCGCTTCGTGGCGTCCGGCACCCGATTCTCGGTGATGGAAATCAAATGGGGCCTCGTGCCCGACATGGCCGGCATGTATCTGATGCGCGGGCTCGCCCGCGAGGACGTCATCCGCGACCTCACCTATACCGGCCGCATCTTCGAGACCGAGGAGGCGCTCGCCTACGGCTTTGCCACCCGCATCTGCAACGATCCTTACGCCGAGGCGCTGACGGTAGCGCGCGAGATCGCCGACAAGAGCCCGTCGGCGATCCGCGCCGCCAAGCGCATCCTCAACGACGCACCGGACAATGACGCCGCCGCAATCCTGCTCGCCGAATCCGTCGAGCAGGACAAGCTGATCGGCGGGGCGCACCAGAAGGAGGCCATCATGGCCAATCTCGAAAAGCGCCGCCCCAATTTCGCCGGCTGATCCGGCGCCCCGCATTCCATTCAATCGAAACCGAAGGCAGAAACATGAAGACGCGCATCACCGAACTTTTCGGCATCCAGCATCCGATCGTCCAGGGCGGCATGCATTTCGTCGGCCTCGCCGAAATGGCGGCCGCCGTTTCCAATGCCGGCGGCCTCGGCATCATCACCGCACTGACCCAGCCGACGCCGAAGGATCTCGCCAACGAGATCGCGAAGTGCAAGAAGATGACCGACAAGCCGATCGGCGTGAACCTGACCTTCCTGCCGGGCTTCGCCAATCCTCCTTACCCTGAATATATCCAGGCGATCATCGATGGCGGCGTCCGCATCGTCGAGACGGCCGGCCGCAGCCCCGAAGCCTATATGCCGGCCATGAAGGACGCGGGCATCAAGGTGATCCACAAATGCACCTCGGTGCGCCATTCGCTGAAGGCCGAGCGCATCGGCTGCGACGCGGTCAGCGTCGACGGGTTCGAATGCGGCGGTCATCCGGGCGAGGACGATATTCCCAACATGATCCTGCTGCCGCGCGCGGCCGAGGAACTGAAGATCCCCTTCGTCGCCTCGGGCGGCATGGGTACCGCCTCGCAGCTCGTCGCTGCGCTGGCCCTCGGTGCCGACGGCATCAACATGGGCACGCGCTTCATCGCGACAAAGGAGGCGCCGGTGCATGAGAACGTCAAACAGGCCCTGATTGCGGCCAGCGAACTCGACACCCGCCTGATCATGCGCCCCTTGCGCAATACCGAGCGCGTGCTGGCCAATGCCGCGGTCGACAAGATCGTCGAGATCGAGCGCGAAAAGGGCGCCAGCCTCGGCATCGAGGACATTCGCGAACTGGTCGGCGGCGTCTATCCGCGCGTCATGCAGGGCGGCGAGATGGATGCGGGCGCCTGGAGCTGCGGCATGGTGGCCGGTCTGATCCACGACATTCCGACCTGCAAGGAGCTGATCGACCGCATCATGTCGGAAGCCGAGCAGATCATCCGCCAGCGGCTCGACAAGCTGGTCGCCTGACCGCGTCATGGCCTGGCGCGTCACCCATGGCCGCATCGCCGCGCATGTCGTTTCATGCGCGGCGGGCGCCGGCGTTGTCGTCGGCATCGAGGCGCTGCTCAGGCTTGCCGGATTGCCGCTGCCCTTCGATCCCGAATGGGCCTGGATCGACTTTCTCGGCATCGCGCTGGTCATCGGCGTGGTGACCGCGTCCTTCTTCTACAAGGACATCGAGGAATAAGCCGTCAGGCGACCTCGAAATCCTCCCAGACAGGCGCGCGCATATCGGCCTCGAACTTCTCATAGGTCCAGGGCCATGAAGCGATGTTGCCGAAGGGGTCGATGTACCAGCTCTGGCAGCCGCTCGCCCAGATCGTGTCCGGCAGCTTTGCCCGCACCGCTTCGTTGAAGGCCTGTGCGGCTTCGCGTTTCGGCGCGATCTCCGACAGATTGCCGTCCCTGAGCTTCAGGATCAGCTGCAGCGCGAAGTTGAACTGGTTCTCCGCCGTCAGCAGCCAGGAGAAGTTTCCGATCGGGCTGTTCGGTCCGCCGATCATGAACCAGTTGGGAAAATCCGGCACGGTGACGGCCTTGTAACCTTCGTTTCCCTGCGCCCAGGCCTCGTCCAGCGTCCTGCCCGCCCGGCCGGTCACCTGCATCGGCCGGAACAGCCGGTGCGTGTCGAAACCGGTCGCCAGCACGATCACGTCGAGCGGGTGAAGCCGCCCGTCCTTCGTGCGGATGCCGTCGCGCTCGAAGCGTTCGATGCCGTCCGTCACCAGTTCGGCATTGGGCTTCTGGATCGCCTCGTAGAAATTGTCCGACAGGATCATCCGCTTGCAGCCGACCGCGTAGTTCGGCGTCAGCTTCGCGCGCAGCTCCGGGTCGGCGACGCGGGCGAGGTTTTCCTCACACGCCGTCACCATCGCCTTGTAGGCATGGGGGTTGGCGCCGACGATCGCGGCGGCGAATTTCGAATTGTTCTCGAAGGAGATGCGCTGATATTCCCGTTCGAGCAGCGCCGGGTCGGCGCGGTAGAGCGCCTTCTGTTCCTCCGGGATCGGCGCCTGCGGCAGCGGCAGGATCCATTGCGCCGTGCGCTGGAAGAGGCTGAGCTTTGCGACCTCGTCGACCACCGCGCCGACGATCTGCGTCGCGGTCGAGCCGGTGCCGACGACGCCGACGCGCTTGCCCTTGAGCGAGACCTCGTCCTTCCAGCGCGCGGTATGAAAGGCTTCGCCGGCGAAATCGTCCAGACCCGGAATATCGGGCATGACCGGGTGATGCAGGATGCCGGTCGCCGTGATCACCGCGTCGAAGGCGTCCCGACCGCCCTTCGATGTCTCGAGATGCCAGTGGCCGTCGCGCCAGTCGGCGCGCGTGACCTCCTCGCCGTAGCGGATGAAGGCCTCGGCATCGTGCTTGCGTGCGACCTTTTTCAGATAGTCGAGAATTTCCGCGCCCGGCGCGCAGACGCGGCTCCATTCGGGATTGGGTTCGAAGGAATAGCGATAGCCATGGGACGGCACGTCGCAGGTGACGCCCGGATAGCGGTTGTCGCGCCAGGTGCCGCCCAGCGCGTCGGCCTTCTCGTAGATCGTCACATCCTCGATGCCGGCCTCGCGCAATCTGATCAGCGCCATCAGGCCGGAGGCGCCGGCGCCGATGATCGCGATGCGGAGATTTCGTTCCCTGGTCATGCCATCCGTCCTTCCCTTCGGTTCGCGGCGCCCGCGCGATTCGGCTTCGGGGGTCCCCACCCCCGGGGACAAATTTTCTTGTCCCCGCGTCCGGCCTGCTCGAAAGCGGGGATAAGTTCTTTCCCCAGACCCGGTCGGCAGCGTTTGTGACAGTTTTGTGACAGTTGCGTGACAGAGGGGGGGGTCCGCTGCGGTTTTTCGCTGTCACGCACCCAGCGCGAAGCCCTCGTAATCCTTCGCCGCGACCTCGGCCAGCTTCTCGCCATAGACGCCGACACCGCCCGCATAAGGCATGAAGATCCGCGGCTTTCCGGGGATATTCGCACCCATGTACCAGGAGTTCGCCTGCGGGTAGAGCGTCGTCGCCGCGACCTCGTTGACGTGATCGACCCATGTATCCTCGGCATCCTTCGTCGGTTCGATCGAACGAATATTGCCTTCCGTCAAACGTCCGATGCATTCCGCGATCCAGTCGACATGCTGTTCGATCGAAACGATCATGTTCGAGAGCACCGACGGACTGCCGGGACCGGTGATGAAAAACAGATTGGGAAAGCCGGCCGAACCGAGCCCCAGATAGGTGCGCGGGCCGGCTGCCCATTTGTCGCTGAGCTTCGTGCCCTTGCGTCCGACGATGTCGATGCTGGTCAGCGCGCCCGTCATCGCGTCGAAGCCCGTCGCGAAAACGATGCCGTCGGCTTCGTATTCCTTGCCGCCGCTGACGACGCCCTTTTTCGTGATCCTCTCGATCGGCGCCTTGCGGACATCGATCAGTTCGACATGCGGCAGGTTGAATGTCTCGAGATAATGCGTATCGAGACAAAGTCGCTTGACGCCGACCGGGTGATCGTTGGGCAGCAGAAGGTCGACGACGTCGGGATTGGTGATCACCTCGCGCATCCGGGCGCGGGCGAATTCGGCCGCGTAGTCATTGGCCTCCTGGGTCGCCATCAGATCGCCGAAGGCCCCGAGAAAGGCGAAACCGCCCATGTTCCAGCGGCTTTCGAGTTCGCGCCGGCGTTCCTCCGGCGTCATCTCGGCGGCCGGGGTTTCATTGTATTCGAAACAGATGATGCCGCCTGCCGTGGTGCGCGCATGCTGGCGATCCTGCAGCAGAGTCCTTTTCGACTTTTCGATTTCTTCCTTTGGCAGCGGCCGGTTGCCGGCCGGCAACGTGAAGTTCGCCGTGCGCTGAAAGACGGTCACATGCGACGCCTGCTCGGCGATCAGCGGGATGCTCTGCACGCCGGATGATCCGGTACCGATGACGATGACGCGCTTGCCGGTGAAGTCGACACCTTCTTTCGGCCAGTCGCCGGTGTGGTACCAATCGCCCTCGAAGTCGTTGAGACCTTCGAAGTCGGGAACGCGCGCGGCCGACAGGCAACCCGTCGCCATGATGCAGAATCTGGCCTGCACGCGATCGCCGCGATCGGTTTCGACCGTCCAGAGCCCCGCGCGTTCGTCATAGGCGGTCGATGTCACGCGCGTCGAGAACCGCATGTCGCGGCGCAGGTCGAGCTTGTCGGCAACATAGTTCTGATAGCGCAGGATTTCGGGCTGCGCCGCATAGCGTTCGGTCCAGGTCCAGCCGCGCTGAATCTCGTCGGAAAAACCATATTGATATTCGAGGCTCTCGACATCGCAACGGGCGCCCGGATAGCGGTTCCAGTACCAGGTGCCGCCGACGCCGTCGCCGGCCTCGTAGACGCGCGCCGTCAGTCCGAGACCACGCAACCGATGCAACATGTACATGCCGGCAAAGCCCGCGCCGACAATGACGGCATCGAACTCGGTCGCGTCCGGCGGCGTCGACGCCGCTTTTGTATCCTGAGCCACGAGAACCTCCCGATTTTGTTGTTGCCCGATTGTAGCCCCCGGCGGGGTGGGCACAAGAGAGGTGTACGGGTTAGGCGATGTCGCGTAGGGCCTGCATGTCGTGGATGGTGAGACGTCCCCCGGACAGTTCGATAATCCCGTGTTCGCGCATGGCTGTCATCACGCGACTGACATGGACCTGGGTCAGTCCGAGCGCATCTGCGATGATCTGCTGACGCAGCGGAAAGGGCATGGTGTTCGCCTCGGCAAGGCCCCGCCTTGCAAGCCGCTCATAAATGTCGAGAACAAGGCGAGCAATGCGCTGCTCGGCGTTGCGCCGGCCCAGATCGACCAGCCGCGCCTCGCTGGCCTCGCGGCCGGAGAAGCAGATGCCGACAAAGGCCCAGACCAGATCCGGATCCTTCCCTGCGATCTCCCTCAGATCGTCAGGCCCGAAAGCGCAGTAGTCGACCGCTGTGACCGTCTGGGCCGATACGCTCGCCTGATCGCGCATCAGGAACTCGCCGCCGACAATATCGCCCGGTACGGCGATCGACAGCACCTGCCGCCGTCCGTCGGGCGTGAGCGCGAACCTGACGGCCCAGCCATCCCTCAGGTCCATCAGCCTGCCGCGCGGTTCGCCCTGCTTGTAGAGATGCTGGCGCGGACGCACCGTACCGTTGATCTTGCGATCCCCGATGTCCGGATTGCTGCGCAGAACCGCGCCGCAGAATTCGGCGTCCCGGAGAGGACAATCGTCACAATCGCCAGACATACCGCCATGCGTCCGGATACCGATCGTGGCTGAGGGCGAACGCTTGCCGATGGTTTTCTCGTTGTTCACTGACAAAAACTTTCCGCCCGGCGGCGCCCCCGTACGCGGGCCATTTCGACCGGATTACTTCCACCCCGGCAAAATAGTTATCGTGCCCGAACTACTTTTTCCAGCCCTCAAACTAAAATATATATTTTTCAACATAGTATATAAATCACGTATATACTGTATTGTTATAATAAATAAGATGTCCAATACTTTACTGTTAACCATTTATTTTGAGTCGAATTCTAGAATCAACATTAATCGCTCCGATTCGACGGACAAATAGTCGCACTTTCTGCGACTCAAGGGTCCCGGGCCGGCGCTCAACTGGATTGATGACCGGCGCCGCCGGTCCGTTTCCGCTGGGGGAAATCATGACGAAAGACCAGGTGTCGACGGTCGACCGCGAAGGCCGCATGCGTTTCATGGAAGTATCGGAGGTCACCGGCGAAGCATTGCGTGATTTCTGGAAGGTTATCGAGCCGCATCTGCCGGAAATACTTGATGGATTCTATGCTCATCTCGGCGCCGTGCCCGACCTCGCCAAGCTTGTCGGCACGCAGACGCCGCGTCTCAAGCAGGCTCAGGGGACGCATTGGGGCCGCCTCTTCACCGGCAAGTTCGACGATGAATACATGAAGAGTGTCCACACGATCGGCCTGACCCACAATCGCATCGGTCTTGAGCCGCGCTGGTATATCGGCGGATACAAGTTCGTGATGAACCGTCTGGTCGATGTCGCGGTGCAGAAATATCGCTGGACACCCAAGCGTCTTGCCGAAGTCCTCGGCGCACTGAACACCGCCGTTCTGCTCGACATGGATCTGGCCATCTCGGCCTATCAGGACGCCATGGTGGAAGAACGCGCCGGCCGCCAGCGGACGCTTGAAACGGCCATCGCCGATTTTGACGTGGCGGTCAACGAAATCATCAAGTCCGTCGCATCGGCCTCCACCGAACTGCAGGCGTCCGCCCAGGCCATGAGCGTGACCGCCGAACAGACAAGTTCCAAGACCACAACAGTTGCAGCGGCTTCAGAAGAGGCGTCGACAAACGTTCAGACCGTCGCCTCGGCCAGCGAGCAGCTCTCCAGTTCGATCGCCGAAATCGGCCGTCAGGCATCGATGTCCACCAAGATCGCGGGGCAGGCCGTTCAGGAAGCCCATCGAACGGACGGCAAGGTGCAGGGTCTCGCCGACGCTGCGCAGAAGATCGGCGACGTGGTCACCCTCATCAACGACATCGCCGCCCAGACCAATCTTCTGGCCCTGAATGCCACGATCGAGGCCGCGCGCGCCGGCGAAGCCGGCAAGGGCTTTGCGGTGGTTGCGTCCGAAGTCAAAAGTCTCGCCAATCAGACGGCGAAGGCAACGGAAGAGATCGCCGAGCAGATCAAGGCGATGCAGGGCGCAACAGTGGAATCTGTCGAAGCGATCAAGTCGATCGAGAAGACGATTACCGAGATGAACCAGATCGCAACCTCCATCGCTGCTGCAGTCGATGAGCAGGATGCGGCGACAAACGAAATCGCGCGCAACGTCCAGGAAGCCGCACGCGGCACCCAGGATGTCTCGTCGAACATTGTCGCCGTCGCCGAAGCCGCAGCGGAAACCGGATCCGCCGCCGCCCAGATATCCGGATCGTCCGACATCCTCGCCCGCCAGGCGGAGACGCTCCGCGAGCAGGTCGACAAGTTCCTTACCCGCGCACGGGCGGCCTGACGGGCCACCAAGCGAGGGTCTGCGTATGATAGATCGTGCGCTCGTTCAGACGCACTTGCCCGCCGTCTTCGTCTTCGATCCGGATACGGGGCAACTGGTGTCGCGCAATGCCACCGCTGTTGCGTGGCTGGCGAATGCCGGCGACAGCTCGAGCGAGCGCATGACCCTCTCCATGGTGGAGCGGTTACTCATCGCCGGCGGCAAGGCCGTAACCTTGCCTAGTGCGTCCGAATCCGGCGACGACAACCACGAGCTTCGCCGGCGCTGCCGCCGTCCGGACGGCACCGAGTTGGCGCTGACGCGTGTATGGGGACCTGGGTCGAACACGATTCTGATCGCTGCGGACATCACCGAGTCCGTTCGCGAGGATCGGCAGCTCCGGTTCGCGCAGGCGATCATCGACCGCCTGATGAAGTCGACCACGCTCGGCGGCGCACTCGATGTTCTGCTGCACATCGTTTCTCTCTATTCCGGCTGGCCCTATGCGGAGGCATGGCTGCCGCGGAGCGGACGCCTGACACGCAAGGCCGCGCGGGTATGGCCCGGTACACAAGAAGACAACGCCGAATCAGGCACCAGCGGAACTGCCGCCGAGGCATGGCGATCGGGGCAAATCATCTACCGCACAAAGAGCGACAGTCCGGGAGGAACCCATGGACATGTTGCCATCCCGCTGAAAGCCAATGACGAGACCATCGCCGTTCTGGTGTTCGGTTTCGAAAGATCGCATCCCCGTGACCAACTGACACTTGAAGTCCTGGACGGCGTCTCCGAGCGCCTCGGTATGGCGCTGAAGTGCCGCGTCAGTGGCGAAGAGGCGAAGGGCGCCCGCCGACAACTCGATGAACTTCTTTCGACGGCCGGCGACGCCATTGTGGCAACCGACAGCGCCTACAGGATCACAATCTTCAACCGGCAAGCCGAGCGTATCTTTGGCTACGCGGCCGACGAGATCATCGGTCAGTCGCTCGACCTTCTGCTGCCGCCCGAAGCGCGAACGCGCCACAAGGCGCAGATGGCCCGCTTCGGGAAGAGCAGCGAGTCGACGAAGCATATGGCGGCGCGCCCGGAAGTGCGCGGACGCCGTAAGGACGGCTTCGAGTTCCCCGCGGAAGCATCCGTCTCGCGCATGATGATCGACAATGAAGTGACCTACACTGCCGTCGTGCGCGATCTGACCACTTTGCGGAAGGCCGAGGAGGCATTGCAGGCACGCGAAATGCAGCTGCGCATGATTGTCGAGGCCATGCCATTCGGGCTTGCGATCATACGTCGGAGCGACGGCGAGATCCTTTTCTCCAACGGCGCCTTGTCGGCACTTGTCGATGCCACGATGACGGGTATGACGGGGCGAAACATTGTCGAATTCCTTGACGACGAGATGGTCGCGGCACTGTCGGGCGGTTCAAGCGCCGACGGCAAGGTCACCGGAATCGAAGCCCGGATCAAAACCGATTCGGGCGATACCGTCTGGTGCATGTTGTCGGCCGTCGCAATGAGCATGGCCGGCGAAGACGTCACACTTGTCGGCTGTTACGATGTAACAGATCGGCATCGTGCCGTCAGCGCCCTGCGCGAAAGCGCCTACAATCTTGCCGAGGCCGAGCGAATTGCTCATCTGGGAAACTGGATCTGGAACATCGCGACCAACACACTTCACTGGTCAGACGAAGCGTATCGGATATTCGGGCTTGAACCGCAATCGCTTGAAATGACCTATCCCGTCTTCCTCAACGCCGTTCATCCGGAGGACCGCGCGTTCGTCGAGCAAGCGGTTTCGCAGGCGCTCGAGAGCGGCGAGCCTTACCGAATCGAGCATCGCATTGTCATGCCGGACGGTTCGATCAGAGTCGTTCGCGAGCAGGCCGAAATCGAGCGCGATGCCGCTGGCACACCGGCGCGCATGCGTGGAACCGTTCTCGACACGACAATCATCAACCGCGTGACCGAAAACCTGCGTGACGCCCTCAACCGGGCCGAGCTTGCCAATCAGGCAAAGTCGCAGTTCCTTGCCAATATGAGCCACGAACTCCGAACGCCGCTCAATGCCATCATCGGCTTTTCCGAACTGATGGCAGGTGACGTTCTGGGCCCGCTCAAGGTTTCACAGTATCGCTCATACGCCAAGGACATCAACGACAGCGGCAATCACCTTCTGGCCGTCGTCAATGATATTCTGGATCTCAGCCGAATCGAGGTCGGCGCGGCTGAACTCGACGAATCCGTACTCGATGTCGACAGCGTGGCTTCTGCCTGCCTGCGTACGGTCGACGGTCGCGCCGTGCAGACGGGACTTTCGCTCGAACGGGATATTCCCTCCGTCTTTCCGACACTCCTTGCCGATGAACGCCTCCTCAAGCAGATACTTCTCAATCTGCTGTCAAATGCGATCAAGTTCACGCCGGCCGGCGGTACAGTTCGGCTCGTGGGCAGGCTCGACGCCGAAGGCTGCATGATCCTGGAGGTCGCGGACAATGGTATTGGCATTGCCGCCACCGATATCGAGCGCGTCATGGAGCCGTTCGCGCAGGTGGAAGGAAGTCTTTCACGGCGCTTCGACGGCGTGGGCCTCGGGCTTGCTCTCGTCAAGCAGTTTGCCCGCCTGCACGATGCGACACTCGCAATCGACAGCGAGCCCGGACGCGGCACGCGCGTCATTATCCGCTTCCCGGCCACACGCACAGGCGCGGGCGCGGGTTCCTCCGCAATGCTGCAACGCGCAGCGAACGGCGGATAAAACAGACCGTCATTGTACTAACAAATTGCGGCCTCATCACAATCTATTCTGTATAGTTTCTATTAATTACTATTTATAACATTATAATTAGAATATTTTCTGATTTTATTACTCGTTAATTGCCCTTCTTTACCATCGCCGTGATGGGACAGGAAACGGGGCATTCCAACATGGACGATCTCCTTCAAGAGTTTCTCGCCGAGGCACGCGAGTCGCTCGACATACTGGATAGCGAACTGGTGGAACTCGAGCAGCGGCCGGAGGATCCGGCGCTCCTCGGCAGCATTTTCCGCATCATGCACACCATCAAGGGGACGTGCGGCTTTCTCGGCCTGTCGCGCCTCGAAACGGTTGCCCATGCCGCCGAAGACGTCCTGGGGCGCGTGCGAGACGGTGGTCTTCAGGTGTCTCCCGAGGCCGTCTCCCTGGTTCTCGCCGCCCTCGACCGGATCAAGGAACTTGTGGCCGCGCTCAGCGCCAGCGGCAGCGAGCCGGCCGGCAGCGACGATGAACTGACCGACGCGCTGCGGCGGCTTGCGGCGGGCGAAGCCGTGACCGAAACATCCAAGGCGAACAGTTCCCCTGAATCCGCCAAACCCGGCACGCTCTACGATCGGGCTGGCGGCGCCTCAGGCATCGATACTGCCTGCGAACTGGCCTGCATGGCGTTTCTCGAGCAATCCGCGGAACGCGAGGCGCTTGAGCCCGACATGCTGAAGCTCCAATTCGCACTCGCAGGCGGCCTGACGGCCGCCCTGCAGAAGACGCCTGGAATCGACATCGTCGATGTTCTGACGTGTCTTGCGGACAATGGCTGGACAGAGACCGATCTTGCCACCTTGCGCAACGAAATTGGCAAGGCATTTGTTTCTCTTGATGTCGACGCCGACGATGTTGCAGCACTGCTGCGCCACTTGACGCGCGAAGAGCCGCAAGCGGTCACAGAACCAGCCGCGGCAGAAAAACCAAATCCGCCCAGGGCGGCCGAAGCGAATCCCGTTCCGACGGAGCGTCGCGATGCCGCGGCAGCCGGCCCGGCCGAAACGTTGCGCGTCAACATCAATGTGCTCGAAGATCTGATGACCATGGTCAGCGAGCTGGTACTGACGCGGAACCAGCTTCTTCAGATTCTGCGCGGCTATAGCGAAAGCCCTTTCGGTGCCCCGTTGCAGAGGCTGAACCAGATCACGACCGAGCTGCAGGAAAACGTCATGATGACGCGGATGCAGCCGATCGGAAATGCCTGGGGCAAGCTTCCGCGGCTGGTTCGGGATCTGACGCAGGAGCTCGACAAGAAGATCGAATTGGTGATGACAGGCGCCGACACCGAGCTTGATCGCCAGATTCTCGAATCAATTCGCGATCCGCTGACCCATATGGTCCGGAACTCCGCCGATCACGGTATCGAAACCGTCGGCGAACGGCTTGCAGCCGGCAAACCGGAACACGGAACAATCGAACTCTCGGCACGCCACGAAGGCGGGCATATCATCGTCCAGGTGTCGGACAATGGACGAGGCCTGCCGACGGCACGCATCCGGGAAAAGGCGATCGCGAACGGTCTGACGACGGAGACGCAGCTCGAGTCCATGACCGAGCAGCAGATCCAGCAGTTCATCTTCCGGCCCGGCTTCTCCACGGCCGCTTCGGTTACCAGCGTTTCAGGCCGTGGCGTCGGCATGGATGTGGTTCGGAGCAATATCGAGAAGATCGGCGGCATCATCGAGTTTCAGTCGACGGAAGGCGTCGGTTCGCGCTTTACCATCAAGATTCCGCTGACGCTGGCAATCGTCTCGGCAATCATCGTCGAATGTGCCGGCGAGCGATTTGCCATGCCGCAAAACAGCGTCGTCGAGCTCGTGCGCATCAGTCACACATCGGAGAAAGGCCTCGAGCAGATCAATGGTCGTCCGGTCTACCGGTTGCGCGACCGGCTTCTGCCGCTCGTTTCGCTGGCCGAGATTCTCGATCTGCCGCGACCGGCGCCGGACACCAGAGACGATGACGATGCCGCGGAAAGCACATATGTCGTTGTTTCGCAGGTAGGTGCATTCGTTTTCGGTATCATCGTGGACAAGGTCTTCGATACCGAAGAAATCGTCGTCAAGCCCGTCTCGCGCACCATCCGCCATATTTCCAGCTTCTCCGGCACCACGATACTGGGCGACGGGCAAGTCATCATGATTCTCGATCCGAACGGTCTTGCTTCCGCCGTATCCGCCGTTCCTCATGTCGAAACCACGCAGTCGAAGACGGGCGATCACGGCACGCACAGCCGCGATCTTGTCTCAATGCTTGTCTTCCAGGCCGACGACGGCGGCCCCAAGGCCGTTCCATTGTCGCTCGTGGCTCGGCTTGAGGAGGCCGACTTGTCGGCCGCCGAACAGGCTGGCGCGAGAACGGTATTGCAATATCGCGGCGGACTGATGCCGTTGATCGGGCTCGATGGACAACCCGCCGCACGAGCGGGCAAGCATCCGATACTGGTATTTGTCGATGGATCACGGATGCTCGGCCTGGTTGTCGACCGCGTCATCGATATCATCGAAGCGCCTCTCGACCTCCAGCTCACGGGTGGGAGTCGTGCCGGTATTCTCGGCAGCGCCGTCATCGCCAATGTGACGACCGATGTCATCGATACGGTTCACTATCTTCGCCAAAGCGATGCCGACTGGTTCGATGTCAAGACCGACAAGGCCTTCGGCGAAGACGAAAACCGGAATGTGCTTCTTGTCGAGGACAGCGCCTTTTTCCGCAACCTGCTGATGCCGATGCTGACCCTGGCCGGCTATCACGTGACAGTGGCCGAACATGGCGAGGCTGCGCTCGAGGTCTGCAAGAACAACACGCATTTCGACATCATCGTGTCCGATATCGAAATGCCGGGTCTGTCGGGCTTCGATCTTGCGCGCTTGCTGAAGAACGACGCGCACATGAAGCAAGTGCCGATCATTGCGCTTTCATCCCACGCCAATCCGAAAGACATCGAGCGCGGCATGAGCGCGGGCTTCACCGACTACGTAACCAAACTCGACCCCAAGGCGCTGCTGGGGGCGCTCTCCCGCGTTCTCTCAGCCGATGAGTCCGGGAAGGATATTGCAGCATGAGAAACATGGTCGACGACAAGACGTCCCGCAGCTCATCCGACGCCGCCGGGGGCGGTGCCAGGGAAGACTACGTAACCATGAGCGTGGGTGGGCAGGCCTTCGGCATTCCCGTTCTCAGCGTTCGCGACGTTCTCGGGCCGCAGAACATCACCCGGGTGCCGCTTGCGCCGGGTGAAGTTGCAGGTTCACTCAATCTGCGCGGCCGAATTGTAACGGCGATCAACATGAGAAAACGTCTCGGGCTGCCCGCCGACGATTTCGTTGCCAACGCTATGGCTGTTGTGGTCGAGCACGACGACGAACCCTTCAGCCTGCTTGTCGATGAAGTCGGCGAGGTGCTGAGCCTGCCAGCGTCACGACGCGAATCGGTGCCGGCAACGCTGGACGCGCGATGGCGTGAAGTGGCACAGGGCATCTATCGTCTCGACGAACGCCTTCTGATCGTACTGAGCGTTGCCGATGTGCTGGGCTCCATTCGCGCCGACGCATAGTCGAAGAGACATACAATCCGTTCAAGGGAGAAACACGATGGCGGTCGACCTGAAAATGCCGGTCCTGATTGTGGATGACTATCGCACCATGTTGCGGATCGTACGCAACCTGCTCAACAAGATCGGGTTTTCCGATATTGATGAGGCGACCGACGGCAAGGAAGCGCTGGAGAAACTGCGCAAACGGACCTATGGGCTGGTCATTTCGGACTGGAACATGCAGCCGATGACCGGATACGAACTTCTGAAGGAGGTGCGTGGCGATGCAAGCCTTTCCTCATTGCCATTCGTCATGGTGACCGCAGAGTCGAAGGCGGAGAACGTCATTGCAGCACGTCAGGCCGGCGTGAACAACTACATCATCAAGCCCTTCAGCGCCGAAGTCCTCAAGGCCAAACTCAAGACTGTCCTCGGAGATTTTTGATGATGGACGCGAAGAATCACGGTCTCGTCGAGCGCCTGACAGAAGAATGTCTCAACTTGTACAACGCTGTTTTCCGTCGAAGTCAGCAGTTGCAACCCCTTCTGGATTCGTCATTCCGGACAGGCGCGTTGAAACGCGCGATCGATGAGCAGCGCACAGCCAGAAACGAGATGGAGGCTGCGGTCGATCGAATCCTGAGTGCCGCCGAGAACATGATGGCAATCGATTTTTCCGACCCAGACGCGGCCGCGACAGAGATGGCGAACTGTTGCGGTGAAATCATGGAGGCCTGCAGTTTTCAGGATATCACCGGGCAGCGCCTTTCCCAGACGATCGAAACGCTGTGTGTCGTTGACAAGAGCCTCGATGCACTTGCGACCGACCATATGTCGGAAGGCGATGCCGGCGTGGCAATGTCGGACGAAGCGTCTCTGCTCAACGGCCCGGCATTGCCCGGCAACGGCCTCGGCCAGGACTCGGTGGACGCGCTTCTCGCATCCGGAAAAAAATCATAATCAAAAATCAGCTGGGGGGGCACATGACCATCGATACTTTGACGGATGCTTCGGTGGATAGCAGACCATGCCGTGTAATGGTTGTCGACGATTCCGCCGTTGCCCGCGGTATCGTCACACGGACGCTGGAGCAGGAGTCCGGCATCAAGGTCGTGGCATCGGCGCCAAATGGCGTGATGGCGCTGAAAGCGATGATGAACCATGAGATCGACGTCGTGGTGCTCGACATCGAAATGCCCGAGCTTGATGGCATGGCGGCGCTGCCGAAACTTCTGGCCGTCGATCCGGACGTGAAGATCATCATGGCATCGGCTGCCAGCCATCGCGACGCCGACATCGCCATGAAGGCCATGGCGATCGGCGCCGTCGATTTTGTCCAGAAGCCGACTGCCGGTCTCGGCGGTGCCGAGAGCTTCAGGAGCGAGCTCGTCGCAAAGGTCAAACTTCATGCCGCCCGGCGTGCATCGGCAGGGGCAGGGTCCGGCACCAGAGTTCTTCCGTCACCCAAGGTCGCAAAGCCCATCGCCCCTCAGCGGACGGCAGGGAGCAGAAGCCGCAAGATCGAGCGGCCGGACATCATCGCAATCGGTTCCTCGACGGGCGGTCCCCAGGCTCTTGCGGAGGTTCTCAAGAACCTTGCCCCCTCTGTTCATCAGCCCATTCTTGTGACCCAGCACATGCCGGCAAGCTTCACGGCGCTGCTCGCAGAGCACATGTCGCGCTACTCGGGCCGGCCCGCCAGCGAGGCATGCGACGGCGACGTGTTGAGACCGGACCATATCTATATCGCCCCCGGCGGAAAGCACCTCTTGATCGAGTCGCGCGCGGCAGGCGGCGCCATCATTCGTCTTGACGACGGACCTCCGGAGAACTCCTGCAAGCCCGCTGTCGATCCAATGCTGCGCAGCCTTGCGCGGATATACAAGAACCGGCTTCTTGCCGTGATCCTCACCGGAATGGGTTGCGACGGCCTCAGGGGGTGCGAAGAGGTGGTTAGTGAGGGCGGAAATGTTCTGGCGCAGGATCAGGAATCCAGCGTCGTGTGGGGAATGCCCGGCGCGGTCGCGCAGGCCGGATTTTGCAGCGAAATTCTGCCGCTGACTGAAATCGGTCCTGCCATCGTGCGTATCGCCGGAGGAGTAGGGAAATGAATAGCTCCGAGTTCGAATATCTGAAACAGATGCTCTATGAGCGCTCGGGACTCGTTGTCACGCCGGAGAAAGGCTACCTCATCGAGAGCCGACTCATGCCGATCGCGCGGCGGCGCGGCATCGAGAATGTTGGTACACTCATCGAGGAGCTCAGGCGCACCCGGGACGAGAACACGCTGGTGCAGATCGTCGACGCAATGACGACCAACGAAACGCTGTTCTTTCGGGACGGATGGCCGTTCGAGCGCTTCCGGTCAAACCTGCTGCCGGAAATCATGGAGAAGACAAAGGCATCGCGGCGCATTCGTATCTGGAGTGCGGCATGCTCCAGCGGGCAGGAGCCCTATTCGCTCGCCATGACCATGGCCGAGATGGACCCAGCGCTCACCGGTTGGCAGATCGAGATTGTCGCGACCGACATCTCCGACGCGATGCTGGCGCGGGCGCAGGCCGGACGCTATTCGGTTTTCGAGGTTTCGCGCGGCCTCCCGGAACCGATGCTGCAGAAATATTTCGAGCCCGAGAAAGACGGATGGCGGGTCAAGGATCGTCTTCGCAGCATGATCAGCTTCCGCCGGTACAATCTGCTAGATGACGCACATGCGCACGGACTGGGCCCATTCGACATCATCTTTTGCCGGAATGTTCTCATCTACTTCGACGAAGCGACGCGCCGGCGCGTCTTTTCAGACCTCGCGAAGGTGATGCGCCCATGGGGCTATCTCTGTCTTGGCGGCGCTGAGACCGTTGTCGGCATCTCGGACGCATTTCGTGTGCTGCCGGGCGAACGGGGTTTGTTCGGCCTGTCCTGAAAACAAGAGTTCTCGTTCATAACCGAACGACGCCCTGAGACCGGTATGGGGAGGATTGGTGGAGCCAGGCGGAATCGAACCGCCGACCTCTTGCATGCCATGCAAGCGCTCTCCCAACTGAGCTATGGCCCCGCCCTGGTCCGGCGCGGTATGGGTGCACGCGCCAGCGGTGGCGGAACTTAGGGCCGCTCCTCCCCGCAATCAAGAAAAACTTGATGGCGCAATGAGTGCAACCCCGTCTTCGTTCCGCCTTTCGGTCAATTCAGTCGTCGTCGCCCTTGCCGCCACGAACGATGCCGCTGACGTCGTCATCCTCGTCCTCGTCGTCCGGCAGGAAGGCGTCGTCGGCGTCGTCATCATCGACCTCAACGTCGACGTCGACGTCAATATCATCGTCATCTGCGGCCAGCTCATCATCGCGCATCGCATCGAGCGAGACGGTGTCGTCGTCCTCGGCCACGACACGCTTCAACGGCTTCTCCTTCGGCTTCTCAACCGGCTTGGCGCGTTTGGCCTTGGCGCCGGTGTCCGGCACATATTCGTGCTTGCACTTGGGACACACGACCGGATTCTTGTTCAGGTCGTAGAATTTTGCGCCGCAGCTCGGGCACTCGCGTTTGGTTCCCAACTCCGGTTTCGACAAGCTCGCACTCCCCCGCGTCTATCCGCGTTTTGCGCGCCCACGGTCATCGCGGCACGCGGCATATGGCCTTGAAGGATTTTCCCATTGCCACGTTAAGTTGCTCCTGTCAAAACCTATTCGCGCCGTGCCCGCTCGCAACCGCCCTGCCGGACGCGGGCCGGGGCGCCCCCCTTGGCGCCTCCCGGCAACACCAGTATCGGAAGCGCCTTGGCCCATTCTCTCGCCACCCCCCTCACAGCCGAGCCATCGGCCCGCCTTACCGGCACGATCGATGTGCCTGGCGACAAGTCGATTTCGCATCGAGCGCTGATTTTCGGCGCCCTGGCCGTGGGCGAGACACGCATTACGGGGCTGCTGGAAGGCGCCGACGTTCTTGCGACCGCCGAAGCCATGCGCCGCCTCGGGGCCGATGTCGAACGCCACGGGGTTGGAACGTGGTCAGTCCATGGCGTCGGGGTGGGGGGCCTCAATGAGCCCGATCAGCCGCTCGATTTCGGCAATTCCGGTACGGGCGCTCGTCTGGTCATGGGCCTGGTTGCCGGGCACCCGATCACCGCCACTTTCATCGGTGACGCATCATTGTCGCGCCGTCCGATGAGCCGTGTGATTGCACCTCTGAGCGACATGGGTGCCACCTTTCATACGCGCGATGGTGGCCGGTTGCCGCTGACGCTGATCGGTGCGCGGCGCGCCATGCCCATCGCCTATCCATTGCCTGTCGCCTCGGCCCAGGTCAAATCCGCCGTGCTGCTGGCCGGACTCAATGCTCCCGGCCAGACGACCGTCATCGAGGCGACGCCGACACGCGACCACACCGAACGGATGCTCAGGGCCTTCGGTGCCGAGATTCAGGTGGAAGCCGGCCCGCGCGGTCTTCTCGCCATTCGACTGACCGGCGAGCCCGAACTGCGCCCCTGCCCGATCACGGTACCCGGCGACCCCTCATCGGCCGCATTTCCAGTCGTGGCGGCGTTGCTGACGCCCGGCTCGGAAATTGTCGTCCGGGGCATCATGCTCAATCCGCATCGGTCCGGCCTCTATACGACCCTGATGGAAATGGGGGGAGATATCGAGGTGATGAACCAGCGCGAGCAAGGCGGCGAACCGGTCGCTGATCTCCGCGTACGATCAAGCCGCCTGCGAGGCGTCGAAGTGCCGCCCGACCGGGCCGCATCGATGATCGACGAGTATCCGGTGCTGGCCATTGCGGCCGCATTCGCCGATGGTGAAACAAGAATGCTCGGCATTCAGGAACTGCGCGTCAAGGAAAGCGACCGCATTGCCGCCACGGCCTCGGGCCTGCGCGCCAATGGCATCAAGGTCCGCGAGACCGAGGATGGAATGATTGTCGAGGGCCGCAGTGGCGAGGTCGCTGGCGCCGGCCATGTCGCGACCCATATGGATCACCGCATCGCCATGTCTTTCCTGGTTATGGGCCTCGCAGCCCAGAAGCCCGTTACCGTCGACGATGCCTCGATGATTGCAACAAGCTTTCCCGATTTCCTGCCGTTGATGCAGGGACTCGGCGCGACCTTCAGCGGAGAGGGCCAGTGATCATCGCCGTCGACGGCCCCGCCGCGTCAGGAAAAGGTACGCTGGCCCGTGCCTTGGCGCGCCATTATGGCCTCGCCTATCTTGATACCGGCTCCCTCTATCGTGCAGTCGGTCAGGCAGTGCTCGCGGTCGGCGGCGATCCGACACACGAGGGGGCCGCGCTGGCCGCAGCCAAGGCGCTGGATCCCACCCGGATCGACGAAAAGGTAATCCGTACCGCCGAGGCCGGGCACGCGGCCTCCCTGGTCGCCGCCATGCCAGCGGTTCGGGCTGCCATGCTCGACCTGCAGCGGCGGTTTGCAGCCCGGAAGCCGGGCGCCGTGCTCGATGGCCGAGACATCGGCACGGTCGTCTGTCCACAGGCCGATGTGAAGCTTTTCGTCTCTGCCAGCCCCGAAATCCGGGCGCACCGGCGCTGGCTCGAACTCAACAGTTCGGGGGTCAGCCTTTCCGAGGCACAAGTGCTTGAAGATGTTAAGGAAAGAGACCGCCGCGATGCCGAGCGGGCGGCCAGCCCGATGCGGCCGGCATCCGACGCGCACTTGCTCGATACCTCCGATTTGAGTATAGAGGCCACATTCGACGCAGCCGTCGCGATCATTGACAAAGCAATGGGTTAAGCGCGTTTTCGCCTCTGGCGCGGCGCCCTTTCTTCGCATTGATTTGACGCTTGATCACGCTGGCAGGGTCGTGTTTTTCAACCTCTAACCGACACCGCCCAGATCCACATGCTCCCGAGCGCTCCAAGACTTCGGGGGAAGACCCGCGGACCCAACCGCCGGCCGGAACAAAAGCATCGTCAGGAGACTTTCACATTGGCTAACACCACAAGCGCGCTCAACCCGAGCCGCGAAGATTTTGCCGCCCTGCTGGAGCAGTCCTTTTCCGAAAGCAGCATGCAGGAAGGCTCCGTCATCAAGGGGACGGTCGTCGCCATCGAAAACGACCTCGCCATCGTCGATGTCGGCCTCAAGACCGAAGGCCGCGTCGCTCTCAAGGAATTCGCAACGCCCGGCAAACCCGCCAACATCAATGTCGGCGACATCGTCGAGGTCTATCTCGAGCGCATTGAAAACGCGATGGGCGAAGCGGTGCTCAGCCGCGAAAAAGCCAAGCGCGAAGAAAGCTGGATCCGCCTCGAAGTGGCCTTCGAGAAGCAGGATCGCGTCGAGGGTCAGATCTTCGGTCGCGTCAAGGGTGGCTTCACTGTCGATCTCGACGGCGCCGTGGCCTTCCTGCCCGGCAGTCAGGTCGATATCCGTCCGGTGCGCGATGTAACGCCGCTGATGAACATTCCGCAGCCTTTCCAGATCCTGAAGATGGACAAGCGGCGCGGCAACATCGTCGTCTCGCGTCGCGCCGTGCTCGAAGAGACCCGCGCCGAACAGCGCCAGGAACTGGTCGAGAATCTCAAGGAAGGCCAGGTACTCGAAGGCGTCGTCAAGAACATCACCGACTATGGTGCTTTCGTCGATCTCGGCGGCGTCGACGGTCTGTTGCATGTGACCGATATCGCATGGCGGCGCGTCAACCATCCGACCGAAGTTCTGTCGATCGGCCAGACACTGAAAGTCCAGGTCATCAAGGTCAATCACGACACGCAGCGCATCTCGCTCGGCATGAAGCAGCTTGAAGCCGACCCGTGGGAGGGCGTCGAAGCGAAATATCCGCTTGAGGCGCGCTTCAAGGGTCGCGTCACCAACATCACCGACTACGGTGCGTTTGTGGAACTCGAGCCCGGCGTCGAAGGCCTCGTCCATGTCTCCGAAATGAGCTGGACCAAGAAGAACGTGCATCCGGGCAAGATCGTTTCCACCTCGCAGGAAGTGGAAGTGATGGTCCTCGAAGTCGATCCGGTAAAGCGCCGCATCTCGCTTGGCCTCAAGCACTGCATGGACAATCCCTGGGCGACCTTCGCCGAGAAATATCCGGCCGGCACGATCGTCGAAGGCGAGATCAAGAACATTACCGAGTTCGGTCTTTTCATCGGCCTTGATGCCGATGTCGACGGCATGGTGCACATGTCCGATCTCGACTGGAACCGTCCGGGCGAAGAAGCCATGCAGGACTACCAGAAGGGCCAGGTCGTGAAGGCGGTGGTGCTCGACGTCGACACCGAGAAGGAGCGCATCTCGCTCGGTATCAAGCAGCTCTCGGGCGACCCGATGGAATCGCTGGGTGACATCCGCAAGGGTGCGGTCGTGACCTGCACGGTGACGGGCGTCACCGACAATGGACTTGAGGTTTCTGTCGGCGACGACGACATGTCGGCGTTCATTCGCCGTGCCGAGCTTGCACGCGATCGTGCGGATCAGCGGCCGGAACGTTTCTCGGTCGGCGACAAGGTCGACGCTCGCGTCACACAGTTCGATCGTGCCGCCCGCAAGATCCAGCTTTCGATCAAGGCACTTGAAATCGCTGAAGAAAAGGAAGCGGTGGCGCAGTATGGCTCGTCGGATTCCGGCGCGTCGCTCGGCGACATCCTGGGTGCAGCGCTCAACAAGGCCAGCACCGACGAGAAATAAGGTTGCTACGGGCGGGGCGACAAGCCCCGCCCGCCGCGCTAAGCTCCGGCCCTGATATCGTCCTGTCCGGAGGATCATTCTCGTGTCGCTCGATGCAGATACACTCACGGACAGGCGGCGCTTGAAGCGCCGCCTGTTTTTTTGGCGCGCTGGCGCCGTTCTCGCCGTCGCCGTGGCGCTGATTGTCCTGGTAGCGGAGACTGGCTGGCCCGGGCGCTCACACATAGCCCGCGTCGAGATTGCCGGTATTGTCGTTGACGACCGGCTGCAACGCGACATGCTGGAAAAAATCGCCCGAGACCCGAACGTCAAAGGCGTGATCCTTGCGATCGACAGTCCGGGCGGCACAACAACGGGCGCCGAGGCGCTTTATGAAGCCATCCGCAAGGTCGCTGAAGAGAAGCCGGTCGTCGCCGTGCTTGGAACGGTCGCAGCCTCCGGCGGCTATATCGTTGCCATGTCCGCCGACCGCATTATCGCCCGCGGAAATACCATCACCGGCTCGATCGGCGTCATTTTCCAATGGGCGCAGCTCGATGAACTTCTGAAGCATATCGGCATCGAGATGCATGACGTCAAATCGGCCCCGCTCAAGGCCGAACCAGGTCCGTTCAATAGACCAAGCCCGGAAGCGCTGCGGGTGACCAAGGATCTGGTCGACAGTTCCTACGGCTGGTTCCTACGTCTCGTCGCAGAGCGGCGGGGGATGGACGAGGCGACGGCCCTGCGTCTCGGTGATGGCCGTGTCTTCACCGGCTGGCAAGCAGTCGAGAACGGGCTCGTCGACGAAATCGGCAGCGAAGCGCAGGCGCGCACATGGCTCGCCGAAGCGCATGGCATTGATGCGGGTCTGCCGGTGCGGGACTGGGAGCCGGCCTATCCCGGTCTCGGTTTTGCCGGTTTTGCTGGCCGGGCGCTGGGCGAGACGATCATTGTAGCCGGTCAAGTCGTGGCCGGAAAAACACAGCAAACAAAAAGACTTACACTTGACGGTCTGACAAGCGTTTGGCAACCTGACCGCCAATAAGGGGAGAGTCAGGACCGGCTCCGGTGACGGTCACGGACGAAGCGCGAGGCACGGCCGGGGGACGCAAGCACATGATCAAATCGGAACTCGTCGCGCGTCTGGCTCAGGCCAATCCGCATCTCTACCAGCGCGACGTCGAGCGTATCGTCAGCACGATTTTCGACGAGATCAGTGCTGCGCTGGCCCGTGGCGACCGGGTCGAATTGCGCGGTTTCGGGGCCTTTTCGGTCAAGAGTCGGCCCGCACGGACCGGCCGCAATCCGCGCACCGGCGAGCCTGTTCATGTCGAAGAAAAGTCGGTGCCCTTCTTCAAGACGGGCAAGGAGTTGCGCGAACGCCTCAACAATGCCGATATTTCGGACGACAAGCTGATGGCGGCCGACGACGGCGACGACGATTGATCCCGGCGCCGGCGACCCCTGTTGGCGCCCTGAATTCGGGACGGAACGCGTGAAACTCCTGCGCTGGATATTGCTGCCGCTGATCGCCGTGCTGGCGATGGCGCTGGCGGTCGCCAACAGGTCTTATGTCACCTTCGGTTTCGACCCCTTCGACGTCGAAACCCCGGCCCTTGCCATCGACGCTCCCCTGTTTCTGATCGTGCTCGTTTCGATGCTAATCGGCATTCTGGCGGGCGGCGCGGGTGCCTGGGCCCAGGCAAGGCGCAAAGCGGCAAGACACAAGGCCAGCGGCCCAGCCGAAGGCCGCCTGCCCGCATTGCGGCAGATCGACCAGGACTAAATCCGGTCCCCCTCCGCCCGCGATCTGCTATAAGGCGGCAATCGACAAGAGCAGGCCCCATGACACGCAACAACCCGATCTTCTGCGCCCTTGATACCACCGATATCGACCATGCGGTGTCGCTGGCGCGTGGCCTCAAGGGCAGCGTCGGCGGCGCCAAGATCGGCATGGAATTCTTCAATGCACATGGGCCGGCCGGCTACCGGGCGGTTGCCGCGGCGGGATTGCCGATCTTTCTCGACCTGAAGCTCCACGATATTCCGAATACGGTGGCCGGTGGCATCCGCGCCGTGCTTCCCCTCAATCCGTCCATCGTCAATGTCCACGCGGCGGGCGGCAGTGCCATGATGCGCGCCGCGGCCGAGGCTGCGCGCGAGGCTGGCGACAGCCGTCCCCTCATCATCGGCGTCACGCTGCTCACCAGCCTTGACCGGAGCGACCTCGCCGCAACCGGCGTCGGCGGCAGCACCTCCGAACATGTGCGTCGCCTTGCGGCGCTTGCGGCCGCGGCCGGGCTCGATGGCGTGGTCTGCTCGGCGCATGAAATCGAAGTCCTTCGTCGTGACCTCGGGCCGGGTTTCAAGCTGATCGTGCCGGGCATACGACCGGCCGGAAGCGTCGTCGGCGACCAGAAACGCGTGATGACACCGACCGAAGCGCTGTCGCTGGGCGCGGATGTTCTCGTGATCGGCCGTCCCATCACCGGCGCGGGCGATCCGCGGGCAGCGGCCGAAGAGATCGCCCGCTCGCTGGCGGCATAGTTTCCCATGACGGTGCGTGTGAAAATCTGTGGATTGTCGACGCCGGAGACGGTGGACGCGGCGGTTGCCGCTGGAGCCGATTACCTCGGCTTCAACTTCATTCCCAGAAGCCCGCGCTTCGTCACCTTTGAAGTGGCTGCCGCCCTTGCCGCCCGTGTGCCCTCCTCCGTACTCACAGTGGCGCTCAGCGTCGACGCCGACGATGCGGCCTTCGACAGCATGGTGAAGGCAATCCGGCCGGACATCCTGCAGCTTCATGGCGCGGAGATGCCGGAGCGGCTTCTGGAACTCAAGGCGCGCTACGGCATCCCGCTGATGAAGGCCATCGGCGTGGCCGAGCCCGGCGACCCGGAGGCCGGCGATATTTACCGCGATTCCGCCGATTTGTTGCTGTTCGACGCCAAACCACCTAAATCTATGGCAGGCGCGCTGCCTGGCGGGAACGGCCTTGTTTTCGACTGGTCGCTGATTGCGGGCCACCGGCCTGAAATGCCATGGATGCTTTCGGGCGGACTCGATGCTGGCAATGTCGCCGAGGCCATCCGGATCACCGGTGCCGAGGCAGTGGATGTTTCGTCGGGCGTCGAGAGCGCGCCAGGTCGAAAGGATCCGGCCCTGATCGAAGCCTTCATTCGTGCGGCCAGAGCAGCCGCCTGACGGCTTTGCAGAATTGTTGAAAGAGAGAGTTCGAGCGTGAGCGCACCGCAAGCCAATTCCTTCCGCAACGGTCCCGACGAGCGGGGCCGCTTCGGCATTTTCGGCGGCCGCTTCGTCGCCGAAACGCTGATGCCGCTGGTGCTCGAACTCGACAAGGCCTACAGCGCCGCGAAGGAGGATCCGGCCTTCCAGGCCCAGATCGATTTCATGCAACGCGACTATGTGGGCCGGCCGAGCCCGCTCTATCTCGCCGAACGCCTGACCGAGAAGTTCGGCGGCGCCAAGATCTACATGAAGCGTGACGAACTCAATCATACCGGCAGCCACAAGATCAACAACTGCCTCGGCCAGATCCTGCTCGCCATGCGCATGGGCAAGACGCGCATCATCGCCGAAACCGGTGCCGGGCAGCATGGCGTTGCGACGGCAACCGTCTGTGCGCGCTTCGGTCTACCTTGTGTCGTCTACATGGGCACCACCGACATCGAGCGACAGAAGCCCAACGTCTTCCGCATGAAGCTTCTCGGCGCCGAAGTCGTTCCCGTCACCTCCGGCACCGGTACGCTGAAGGATGCGATGAACGAGGCATTGCGCGACTGGGTGACCAATGTCGACGATACCTATTATCTCATCGGTACGGTCGCCGGTCCCCATCCCTACCCCGCCATGGTGCGCGACTTCCAGTCGGTGATCGGGCGCGAGACCAGGGAACAGATGCTGGCGCGCGAAGGCCGCCTGCCCGACTCGCTGGTCGCCTGTATCGGCGGCGGTTCCAATGCGATGGGATTGTTCCATCCCTTCCTCGACGATCCGTCGGTGAAGATCTACGGCGTCGAGGCGGCCGGCAAGGGCATCGAAACCGGCGAGCATTGTGCCTCGCTCAAAGGCGGTTCGGCCGGCGTTCTTCATGGCAACCGCACCTATCTGCTGCAGGACGATGACGGGCAGATCAAGGACGGGCATTCGATTTCGGCCGGCCTCGACTATCCCGGCATCGGACCCGAGCATGCCTGGCTGCACGAGACGGGCCGCGCCGAATATGTGTCGGCAACCGACAGGGAAGCGCTCGATGCCTTTCAGCTCTGCTCACGGCTCGAGGGCATCATTCCAGCGCTTGAGCCGTCGCATGCACTCGCCTTCGTTTCGAGGCTTGCGCCGACGCTGCCGAAGGATCACCTGCTGGTGATGAACATGTGCGGGCGTGGCGACAAGGATGTTTTCGCGGTTGCCGACCATTTGGGGGTGACGCTGTGACGACCCGGCTCGACAAGCGCTTTGCGCGCCTGAAGGCGGAATCCCGTGCGGCGTTCGTCACTTTCATCACGGCGGGCGATCCCGATTTCGACACGACGCTTGCGATTCTGACCGGCCTGCCGGCCGCGGGCGCCGACGTGATCGAACTGGGCATGCCTTTCACCGACCCGATGGCCGACGGACCGGCGATCCAGGCATCGACGCAGCGCGCGCTGAAAGCGGGCGCCAGCATGAAAAATACGCTCGAGCTCGTGCGCCGTTTCCGCGCCGGCGACGCCGACACGCCGATCGTCCTTATGGGCTATTACAATCCGATCTATCACATGGGCGTCGACATGTTCCTGAGCCGGGCGAAGGAAGCAGGTGTCGACGGGCTGATCGTCGTCGACCTGCCGCCCGAAGAGGACGACGAGCTTTGCGAGCCCGCCATGCGCGCCGGCCTCAACTTCATCCGCCTCGCCACGCCAACCACCGACGACCGGCGGCTGCCGGCGGTTCTCGCCAATACATCCGGCTTCGTCTACTACGTCTCGATCAACGGCATCACCGGTTCGGCAAGCCCCGAGACACGTAACGTCGCGGCCGCCGTCGCCCGGATCAAGCGCCATACCACGCTGCCGGTCGCCGTCGGCTTCGGTATTCGCACGCCCGAACAGGCCGCCGAGATTGCACGCAACGCGGATGGTGCGGTCGTCGGCTCGGCGATTGTCGATGCCATCGCCGCGGAGATCGACTCGCAGGGTCAGGTGAGGCCGGGGGCGCCTGACCGCGTGCTTGCCTTCGTGCGCCGGCTTGCCGACGGTGTTCACGGCGCGCGCGCCACGGCTGCGGAATAGAGGAAACGCCCCATGAACTGGATCAACAATGTCGTCCGTCCGAAAATCCAGCGGGTTTTCAAGAAGCGCGAACAGACGCCCGACAACCTCTGGCACAAATGCGGCAATTGCGGCGAGATGATCTTCCATCGCGACCTCGATGCAGCGATGCGGGTCTGTCCGGCCTGCGACCATCATCTCCGGCTCGGCACCAAGGAGCGCCTTGCCTCGGTTTTCGACAATGCGGATTACCAGCTCGTGGCCGTCGATGGTGTGACGCTCGATCCGCTGAAATTCCGCGATCAGAAGAAATATCCCGATCGTCTGAAAGAGGCCCGCGCCAAGACCGGCCGGGACGACGCGGTGACGGTTGCGCACGGGCCTCTTGATGGCGTCGAGACGGTTGTCGCGGTCGAGGATTTTTCCTTCATGGGCGGGTCGCTCGGCATGGCTGCTGGCGAGGCCATCATTCGCGGTGCCGAGAAGGCGCGTGAATTGAACGCTCCTTATGTCCTCTTCACCGCAGCCGGCGGCGCGCGGATGCAGGAGGGAATTCTGTCCCTGATGCAGATGCCGCGCACGACCGTCGCGATTCAGCTCCTGCGTGAGGCGGGCCTGCCCTTCATCGTCGTGCTCACTGATCCGACGACCGGCGGCGTGCTTGCCTCCTATGCCATGCTCGGTGATGTTCACCTTGCGGAACCGAAGGCGCTGATCGGCTTTTCAGGCCGCCGTGTCATCGAACAGACGATCCGGGAGAAACTTCCCGACGATTTCCAGTCAGCCGAATTTCAGTTCGAACATGGCATGATCGACATGATTGTCCATCGTCACAAGATGAAGGAGACGCTCTCGCGTCTCATTCGGTTGATGACGCATCGCCCGCGCAGCGCGCAGCAGCAGAGCGCCAATGTGCCGGCGACGGTTGCCGCGCCGACGCCGTGAGCGAACGAGGTCGCGCCAGCAGCGATGCAGTTCTCGAGCGGCTGACCGGCCTTCATCCCAAGCTGATCGATCTCTCGCTCGACCGCACGTGGCGCCTGCTGGCAGCACTCGGTCACCCCGAGCGCAGCCTGCCACCCGTATTCCACATTGCCGGCACCAATGGGAAGGGCTCGGTCGCCGCCTATCTACGTGCCTGCCTTGAAGCCGGCGGCCATGCCGTTCACAGCTACACCTCACCTCATCTCGTCCGTTTTCACGAGCGCATTCGTCTGGCTGCACGACCGCACAGCAAACTGATCGAGGAACCAGCCCTCGCCGCCCTGCTCGACGAATGCGAGCGCGCCAATGACGGTCAGCCGATCACTTTTTTCGAGATCACCACATGCGCCGCGCTGCTGGCTTTTTCGCGCGCACCTGCCGATGCACTGGTCCTCGAAGTCGGCATGGGCGGAAGGCTCGACACGACCAATGTGGTCGCACGACCTGCCGTCTCGATCATCACACCCGTCGATCTCGACCATCAGGCCTTTCTCGGCAACACGATTGCACTGATCGCAACCGAGAAGGCCGGTATCCTGAAACGCGGCGTTCCGGCCGTTGTCGGGCCGCAGCCGGACGAGGCGCGGATCGCCATCGAGATGGCGGCCGAAAAGACAGGCACGCCACTATTCATTCACGGGCAGGATTTTTCGGCACATGAAGAGGCGGGCGCACTTGTCTACCAGGATGAAGCCGGTCTTCTCGATCTGCCCCTGCCGCGACTCGCCGGACGCCATCAGATCGACAATGCGGGCGTCGCAATTTGCGCGCTGCGCCGATCGGGAATCCTGCCACTCGATCGAGCGGCAATCGCCGAGGGCCTGACACACACCGACTGGCCGGCGCGGCTGCAGCGCCTGACGCGTGGACCATTGGTCGACCTGATGCCCGGGGATAGCGATCTCTGGCTGGACGGCGGCCACAATCCGGCCGCAGGCCGCGCCGTGGCCGAAACCATGGCCGACATCGATGCGCGCGACCCGAAACCACTGATTCTTGTTGCCGGGATGCTCGATACAAAGGATGCGGCCGGTTTCTTTGCGCCGTTTGCGGGACTCGCCACCCATGTCGAAACGGTCACCATACCCGACGCGCCTGCGTCGCTTCCGGCGGATGCGCTTGCCGAGGCGGCGCGCAGCGTCGGCCTCGACGCGACGCCCGCCATCTCGCTTGCGCAGGCCCTCGGCCGCGCCAGTGTCGATGCCGGCCGCGCGAGCCCGCGCATCCTGATTTGCGGTTCGCTCTATCTTGCCGGCCATATCCTGCGCGACCACGCATGAAAAAGGCCGGCTCCCGCGAGCCGGCCTTTCCTGATTCCCGGATGACGGCGGTCAGATCGCGCTATCGATCCATTCGACGATCTTGCCTTTCGGCAGCGCGCCAACCTTGGTCGCAGCCACCTGTCCGTCTTTGAAGATCATCAACGTCGGAATCCCGCGCACGCCGTACTTGGTCGGCACGTTCGGATTTTCGTCGATATTGATCTTCGCAACCGTCAGCTTTCCACCATAGTCCTTTGCGATTTCTTCCAGCGCCGGCCCGATCTGCTTGCAGGGGCCGCACCATTCCGCCCAGAAGTCGACCAGAACAGGGCCGGACGCATCCAGCACATCGCTCTCGAAGGATTGGTCGGTCACTTTGTTGGTCGCCATCTTCTTCCTTTCCTGGTCCAAAGCCCCGCTTCACCGGGGCGGACCTGTGCGCCGCAGGGCGCGAATACGAGGGATACAAATTCAACGTGGCATCAAATCTAGGAACGCACCCCATCAAGGTCAAGGCGTGCGCATTGCCGCGGGCTTGGCCTGTTTCAGAACATTTTCCAACTGCGAGGCGGGCAATTCCATCAATCGGGGGCCTTCGGTCCATAACAGAGCGCAGCGTATCTGGCGGCCGGGATATATGCGCGCCAGAACGGCACGATAGGCCGCCATTTGCGCCACATAGGCGGGAGCGACCTCTGCGGGCGTCGCGGGCGGCGGGCGATTCGTCTTGTAATCGATGATCATGACGGAATCGTCCGTGACGCAGAGCCGATCGATCTGGCCGGCCACCGGGAAGGAAGCACCGCCGAAATCGATCATGCCAGCGACCGGCGCCTCGGCCCGGCTGCCGGGTGCAAAGACGTCCGCAAATGCCTCATCGTTCAGTATACGGAACACGGATTCTTCAATCTCCGCACGTGCCGCCACGTCAAGATCATGTGCAGGCAGTGCCAGGTAGCGCCTGGCTGCTGTGACCCGGCTTTCGGGTCGCATGTCCGGCAGCGTTTCGAGCAGTCGATGAATCAGACTGCCGCGCTGAAAGCGGCGCGGTGCATCGGCGATCCGTGGCGACGCGGGCGCCGGTTCCGTCAGTCCTTCAGGCGGCAAGCGCGACGGCGCCAGCGGCCGCGAGGGACGCGGTTCGGGGCTGGTGTCGCGGCGGGCCCAATCCGGGAGGTCTGGCGGGTGCGGGCGCGTCGAATCCTGCCACGTCGCGGCTTTGCGTGTCTGTCTGCCCTCGATGCGCCAGACCGTCTCACCATCAGCGTGTCTTGCCTCTTCCGCCTCCGGCAACAGCGCTTCGCAGACGAGTTCGTACCAGCAGTCGGGTGGCGGCGGATTGGCACCCCGATACCCCGCCACATATAGACGGTCTCGAGCGCGCGTCATCGCCACATAGAGAAGCCGCCGATACTCCTCCGCCTGGATGCGGCGATGACCCTCGCGCGCGATGGCGCTGACTTCATCCTCGTCCTTCTTGCGCACGGGCCAAAGCAACAGCCTCGGTCCGTCATTCGGCAGCGGCAGTTCGAGCAGCGCCGGGTCGTGGCTGCCACCCGGCGCGGCGCAGGTGTCGGGCATGAAGACAATCTCGGCCTCGAGGCCCTTTGCGCCATGTACCGTCATCACGCGGACTTCGTCACGGCCCTGATCCATGTCGCGCTTGATCTCGGCGGCGCCGCGCTCGACCCAATGCACGAAGGCTTCGAGAGAAGGTGCGTGCCGACGCTCGAACTCGAGTGCCAGGGACAGGAATTCGTCGATCGGATCGGCTGCATCGGGACCCAGTCGGGCAAGCAACCTCTCGCGGCCCTTCTCGCCGGCAAGGACGTGAGCAAAAAATTCATAAGGCGGTTCAAAATCGGCACGCGCCAGAAGGCGCGCCAGCAATGATTCGGCTTCGGCGGCGCGTATATTGTCCCGTGCCTTTTCCTGCAACGCCCTCCAGAGCGTTCCCTTGCGACCGTAAGCAAGCCTGAACAGCTCATCCTCATCGAAGCCGATCAACGGGCTCTTCAGTACCGTCGCAAGGGTGAGATCGTCCTCGGGCAGCAGTACGAAATGCGCCAGCGCCAGCAGATCCATCACTGCAATCTGCTCGGTCAATACCATGCGGTCGGCGCCCGCAACGGCAACGCCCTGCTCCTTCAGATGTCGCACCATCTCGCCGACAAAGGCGTTACGGCGGCGCACCAGGATCAGGATGTCGCCGGGCCGGATCGGACGACCGCGCCCGGTCAGCAATTCACCCTTGTCGAGCCAGCCCCGGATGGTCCGCGCAATGCGCGCGGCAAGTTTCGCCATCGGCGCGGTCTCGGTCATGTAATCGAGCGGCGCGTCCCAGACGACCGTCTCTTCGCCCTCTTCCGGCTCTTCCAACGGCCATATCTCGACAAGACCGGCATCGGCAGAACGGAAGGCGATATGATCGTCAAACTCGCCAGACGCCGTCAGCCCGTTGCGGGCATGCGCCAGCGCAAACACCTTGTCGACCGCCGACAGCACCTCGGGTACCGAACGGAAGGACCGCGTCAGCGGCACATAATCCCATTTGTGTCCGGCCGCCTTCACGCGCTTCTCGAAATAGCGTTTCATTGCATCGAAACGTGCCGGATCGGCCCCCTGAAAGGAAAAGATCGACTGCTTCTCGTCGCCAACCGCAAAAACGGTTCGCAGACGTTCACGCGCGCCATGCCCCGAAAGGAACTCCTCGGCCAACGCCGCGATCACATCCCACTGATCGGGACTCGTATCCTGTGCTTCATCGACCAGAATGTGATCAATGCCGCCGTCGAGCTTGTAGAGCACCCAGGCCGCCATGCGGCTGCGCGTCAGCAATTCGCGTGTGCCCGAAATCAGATCGTCATAGTCCAGCATGGCGCGAGCGCGTTTGGCGTCGCGGAAGGCATCGAGAATGGCGACCGCCAGCGTCAGGACTGCCTCGGTCGCCTCTGCGACCGCAACCGCGCGCATCCGACCGGTCAACCTCACAATTCGCCCCCGCTCGTCGCCAAGCGCCTGCTCCGCCGCCGGATTGGCCGCGCCGAGCTTTGCAGTGATCACTCTGGCACGCGGTGCACCTTCCTTCGTCAGGAAGACCGAGAGATAGTTGTCGAGATTATCGATCCGGCTTTCGGGCGCTTCGAGAAATCCCGAAAGTGCCGACGCGCGCTCGATGTCTGTCCTGGTGCCGCCCGCAAGCACCCGGGCAGCCGAGCGCATCTCGGTCTCGGGCAGAGTCGCAATCTCGGTACGCAAGCCGTCGACTGTTTCATCCGCCTCGACCGAAAGCGCCACTCGAAGGGCCTTGCGGATTCCATCGAGACCGCCCAGACCTTCCATCAGTTCGGCGAAATTGCCGCGCTGCGCGGTAATTTCCTTCAGAAGTTTGCCGAAGGCAAACTCGTCGACGCGCGCCACCACATGTGCCAATGCTGTCGCCAACGGTGTACCGATTTCCGCGCCCGCGCGGCGCAGAACCGCATCGCGGACTTCCTCCAGCAGTTCGGCTGCCGCGCGTTCGTCCAGAATATCAAAATGCGGCGGCACGCCGGCTTCCAGCGGAAACCGTCCGAGCAGGCGTTCGCAGAAAGCATGGATCGTCTGGATCTTCAGTCCACCCGGCGTTTCGATGGCGCGAGCGAAAAGCTTGCGCGCCTCCCGCAGCATCGCCGCATCAGGCGCAACACCTTCCAGTCCCTCGATTTCGTCAGCCAACGCCCCGTCGGTCATCATGGCCCAGTCGCCGAGGCGCTTGTAGAGGCGCGCCGACATTTCGGCCGCTGCCGCCTTGGTGAAGGTCAGACAGAGAATATGCTCGGGCGCATTGCCGGCCAGCAGCAGACGCGCGACACGCGTCGTCAGTGCATGGGTCTTGCCGGATCCGGCATTGGCCGACACCCAGACCGAGGCTTGCGGATCGGAGGCGCGGCGCTGTGCCTCGTCGGCACCGTGATTCTTCGTCGGTGACGCGCTCATTCGCCCTCGCCGCCCGAACCCGACCATTCCCTGACGCGCGCCAGATGGTCGTAGTCGCCATAGCGGCCGGTGAACATCGGGCGCGGCCGCGAAAGATAGGGAGTCGCTTCATCCTCATATTGTTTCAACAGATCAACCAGCAGGGCGTAGATTTCCTCGGCAAGATCGCCGCCGGGATCGGGAATGACCCGTTCCTCGCCGGCCGTCTCACCGCCGGTCAGCCGCAGATAGACCAGACGTGAAGCATGCGCATGCGGCAGACCGGTCGTATCGCCGAAGCCGCCACGTGCTGCCATCGCCGCTTCGAGCGGCAATTGCGGTGCCAGCCCGCTCTCGACCTGCTTCCTGCTCGGCACGCTTCCCGTCTTGTAGTCGGCAATGCCAAGCGTCCCGTCCCTCATCACATCGATACGGTCGGCCTTGCCGGTCAGCCGCACGGGCCGGTCAAGACCCTCGATCTCGATTTCGCCGACAACTTCGGGCAGCGAGCGCACGATATCGTCACGATGTTCGCGCTCGTATTCGATCATCCAGCGGGCGAGGCGCTGGAAGCGCGGCCACCAGAAGGCCGCAACACCCGGTCTCTCCAGGGCGTTTCTGAAGACCTCTTCGCCAATCTCGACAAGCCTTTCCAATGCGTGCTCCGGCAGATTGTCGGGAAATGCCGCAACAAATCTCTCGAGTGCCTTGTGAACGATCGTGCCGCGTTCGGCGGCGGCAATGTCGGCGTCAAGCGGGTCCAGCACGCGCAGTTTCAGTATCTTCTTCGCATAGATCGCGTAGGGATCGCGGATCAGCGTTTCGATTTCGGTGACGGAGAAGCGATCGGGACGGGCGTCGAGTGGTGGCATCGGTCGCGGGCGGATCGGATCGATCTTGGCGGCCGGTCGGTCGAGATCATGTGCCCAAACCGCCCAATGCGGCGCATGGGGCATCTCGCCCTCACCAAGACCGTTGATCACGCTTGTCAGGCGCAGCCACCAACGCGAGGCAACCGTCGGCGCCCCTTCCACTTTCGCCGCGCGTGTCAGCACCGCCTCATGCGCGCTCGCGCCTTCGACAAAGTCATGCGCCGCAAGGCCAATCCGCCGTTCCGGTGGATCGATGCCGAGTGCGGCGCGCATCGGGCGATTGAGCCACGGGTCGATACCGGCTTCGGCCGGCCATGTGCCTTCGTTGAGTCCTCCCAGAACGATCCGGTCGGCATGTTGGAGCCGCGCCTCGAGCGGGCCCCAGATGAAAAGCCGCGGATGCCGCCCCCAGCGTGGACGTAACACGCGCCCTTCCGCAAGCTGGTCGAAAAAGCGCGGATAGGAAGCGGCCTCAAGTACGCCGAAAGCCGGTGCCGCTTCGATCAGCTCACGGATGAAACCGGCCGCCGCCTCGCCTTCCTCGCGCGCCCAGAGGCGCTCGGCACCGGCTTCGGCTGCTGTCGCCGACAGTCTCTCCGCCGTTTCGACATGCGCGGCAACCAGCCCGGCGAGCGACATGTCGGCCTGCCAGGCATCGAGCATCGGTGCGGTGATTTTCTCGATCCTGTCGAGCAGTTCGAGGGTGTCGGCGACATCCCGTTCGAATGCGGCGGTCATCCGCCCGAATTCGCTGCGGGTCCGGCTTTCGACCTCGCAGGCCGCGCGCAGGCCCGCAATGCCCGGTGCCGGACGCGGACCGCGAAGAATCAGACGTTCCATCGCGCGTAGGCGGGCGCGGAAACGCGCCGGATCCTCGCCCGCCGCGGCCAGCGGATGCTTCAGACAGGCCAGCAATGGCACCGGCGCAAAAGCTTCGGCGATCATGGCGGTGACGAGGCGCAGAAAGGCCATGGGCGGCGTTCTGGCCAGCGGCTCGCCACCCGAGTCGTCGACCTCGACTTTCCAGCGGCGCAGTTCCATTGCAACACGGCGCGCCAGCTTGCGGTCGGGCGTCACGAGCGCCGCGGTCTTCGCCGGCGTCTCGAGCACTTCGCGCATCAGCAGCGCCACCGCACCAGCTTCGTCACGCTCGCTCGCCGCTTCAATCAGCGTCAGCCCGTCCAGTGCCTCCGGCGCCAGTTTCCTCATCTCCGCAAGGCGCGTGCGCCAGCGTTCGGTCGTCTCGGCCGGCCGCATGGCCTCCGACAGAATGCGCCCGCGCGCGGCTATTTTCGGCGACGTCTCGCTGCCCGGCCAGAAGGCGACATCGGCGCGTCCCGCCTCCAGATGACGCAGCAATTTCGACATGCCGTATTGCGGATGGGAGGCGGTGCCCGGTTCGCCGATGGCCGCCCAGCTTTCCTCGTCCAGATCGAGGTCGAGACCCGGCAGCACCACGGCGCCGGCCGGCAGCGATGCAACGACCCGCAGCAGATCGGCGGTCGCGGGGATCGAACCGGTGGAACCTGCTGCGATCACCGGTTTCAGGGGTGGGTCTTGCCGCCAGAGATCCGCCTGCGCGCGGATCAGGCGGTTGCGGCGCTCGGCCTGCTCCATGAATCCCAGACGGTCCATTTCGGTCGGCCATGCGGCCGTCAGAACTTTCAGGAATTCGAGCGTGATCTGCCAGTGATCGGCAAATTCGTCGGGCACCAGATTGGCGAGGGCCCCGAGATCGACCCCTTCAGTCAGGCCCATGTCGAGAAAACGGCCGAGATCGGCGGCCAGCGCCAGGGCGCGGGCCTCATCCTCGCCCCGGCCGCCGACGATCATCCGCGCCAGACGCAACTGCCGCTCGAGCGCCGGCATGGCAGGCGGCAGGTCGAGTGCATCGCCGGCCATGCCCTTCGGATCGAGAATCAGATCATCTTCGTCGACATCGCCGAGCGTCCGGATGGTCGGCAGGATCAACGCCGCGCCGCCACCGACCCGCAGAAAAGCTTCGCCGAGCGCCCGCGCCGCGCGACGCGTCGGCAGCAGGATCGTGATATCAGCCAATTCGGGGGTGCCAGCGAAACGGCCATCGAGCGACGGATCGGCCAGCAAGGCGGCGGCGAGCCGCTCCAGAAAGGGCGAGCCGGGCGGCATGGTGAAAAGGGCACGGGAATCGACAGGCATGGCATCCATCGTAGCCGGTCAGGCCCTACAAATCCCGCAGGAAGGCCTCCGCCGCGGCCAGATCGTCCGGCGTACCGACATGCATCCAGGTGCCGCCCATGCGCTGGCCAAAGAGCCGGCCCTCCCCGATCAGCCGGTCCCAGACCAGATTGGTCGAGAAAGCCCCCTCGGGGCCATCGGCGAAGAGTTCCGGCTTGATGACCTGGACGCCGGCATACATGTAGGGCGCCGTCGTGCATTCGAGGCGCCGCTCGAGCCTTCCGTCCGGATCCATCATGAAATCGCCGCGGCCGACATAGCCAATGGTGCGGGTCGCATCGGCAATCATCAGCAGGGCATCCATACGCCCGGGATCGAAGGCGGCCATCAGGGCCGCGAGATTGGCGCCGAGGCCCTCGACCCAGATCGAATCGGAATTGAAGGTCAGGATCGGATCGGTGCCCAGCAACGACAGTGCCTTTTTCGTGCCCCCGCCCGTGTCGAGCAGTTCGGCTCGCTCGTCGGAAATCACGATGCGCGGATGCGTGCGGGTTGCCAGATGGTCGACAAGCAGATCGGCGAAATGATGGATATTGACGACCGCCTCCTCGATGCCGGCCGCAGCCAGACGGTCGAGTACATGATCGATCAGCGGCCTGCCGGCGAGCCGCACCAACGGTTTCGGTATCGTCTCGGTCAGGGGCCGCATGCGTGTGCCGTGGCCGGCCGCCATCACCATGGCCTTGCGAATCTTCATGGATGCGCCTGCAGGAGATGCCGTTCGAGCCATGTCTTCAGCGACCCGAGTGCGGGATGGGCGAGATTGCGGCGCAGATAATCGACGGTGCGCGGCATATGCGCCATGTAGTGCGGCTTGCCATCGCGTTTCAGCAGGCGTGGCCAGAGCCCCATCAGGCGCAGCGCGCGCTCGGCCCCCAGCGCCGCATAGGCGGCCAGAAACCCTTCGGCATCGAAGTCCGGCAGCTCGACCGCGGCACGGTCGACATAGAGCGCGCGCATGGCCTGCTCGCGGGCCAGCGGCACGTCGCGGCGGGCATCCTGCAGGAAGGAGACGACGTCATAGGCGCGCGAACCGATCAGCGCATCCTGATAGTCGATCAGGCCGACCCGGGCGACGCCTTGCCGCGCGCCGAGCCAGAGCATGTTGGGCGAGTGATAGTCGCGCAGGAAGAGCGTTCGCGGGCCGGCGTCGATCAACGGCCGCAGATCGCTCCATAAACCATGGAAATCGGCGCGCTGCTGCGCCGTCGCCTCATGGCCCAGCACGACCGGAAAATGCCAGTCGAGCAGGACGTCGAGCTCGGCGCGGAAGACGCCGTCATCGAAATGCGGCACGGCATGGACCTCGCCATTGCCGACGGGAAGCGCCGCCGGCGCCGGCGCCGATTGCAGGCGCAGCAGGGTTTCGATACCGGCGCGGTAGAGCTCGTCGAGCGGTTCGCCGGCCGGGCCCCTGCCCTGCTCGATCAGCGTGCCATAGACCTCGTCGCCGAGATCCTCGAGCAGCAGCAGGCCCTGTCCGATATCGGCGGCATGGATTTCGGGCGCCGAAAGGCCGAGGCCGCGCAGATGCGTGCCGACGGCCACGAAAGCGCGGACATCCTCTGCCAGATGGGCGATGCGGCTGTAGGCGGCGCGGCCGGGCGCGGCCGGCGCGTCGGGGCCGGAGGGCCAGTCCATCAGCACGGCCGGCCGGCCATCCAGCGCGAGGCGCTCGTAGCGGCGCGTCGAGGCGTCGCCGGCCAGCGGGCGGCGCGTTGCCTTGCCCCAGCCGGCGCCCGCCAGAAAGGCGCGGATCGTCTCCTCGCGCTTGCTCGTCAAATCGTCAGCCCCTCCAGCCGCGCGGCCCAGCTTCCCGAGGCGGTCAGGCGGGCGCGGCGCCCGCCTTCTGGCACGAGAGCGAGGGCGATGTCGAGACGGGCCGATGCCAGACGGGCCAGTTCGGCCGCGGCGCGTTCGGGCCATTCGACAATGGCGGCGCCTTCGTCGAGCATCTCGGCGAGGCCGAGTTCGCGCAATTCATCTGCATTTTCAATGCGATAGAGGTCGACATGGGCGATCAGCAGGGCCGGACTCTCATAGGTCTGGACCAGCGTGAAGGTCGGCGAGGGCACGTCCTCGGAAAGCCCGTGGGCGGCCAGATGGGCACCGATCAAGGCGCGGGCCAGCGCGGTTTTTCCGGCACCGAGATCGCCGCGGAGCAGGATCAGGTCGCCGACCGCCAGCAGCGGCGCCAGCGCGGCGCCAAGGCGCGCGGTGGCGGCCGCATCGGGGAGGTCGAAATCGCGGGAAAAGCTTGCGTCCATGGGGTTTTCTAGCGCGGCTCGGCGGCGCCGAATAGTAATTTGAACTGACTTTAGGCGCATCTTAACGCGGGGCGCCCAGACTCCCGCCGGGATGGAGGGGAGCTACAGATCATGACCGCCTTGCTGCAGAAAACGACGGTCGATATCTGTCCGGCCGACATCGAAAATCCGACGCTTTCCGCCATTTATTCCTATTGGAACGACAAGCGCGGCGCGCGGGCGATGCCGGCGCGGAGCGAGATCAACCCGCCCGAACTGCGCGAACATCTGGGCTGGATCATTCTGGTCGATGTGCTGCCGGATCTGGCCGATTTCCGCTACCGGCTGATCGGCACCAAGGTGGCGCGCTATTTCGGCGCCGAGGCGACCGGACGGACGATTTCCGCGGCTTTCCGCCCGTTTGGCGATGCTGCGATCAAGGGCGTGCAGGCGGTGCATCGCAAGGCGGCGCGCGATTGCGTGCCCGTGCAGGCACGCGGCGAGGCCGCGTGGCTGGCCGAGGGGTTCGACTATTTCGATTCGCTCTACCTGCCGCTGTCCGATGACGGCGCGAACTGCAACATGATCCTGTCGGCCTTCGTTTTCGACTATTCGTCGGTCCGGGCCTCGAGCGAATCGATGCTGCCCTAGGCGGTTTGCGACAGCGAAAACGACAGCGGACCCCCCCCTCTGTCACGGAACTGTCACGAAACTGTCACAAACCGGGGATAACCATGCTCCGTGTACGGATCGACAGGCCACTTATCCCCGCCCGAAAATAAACTTGTCCCCGGTTCTGGACGTTTTGTTCCCATAATATGGCGCGCGCGGCCCTCCGCATCGCGCCGGGCGTTCGCTCACGCGAAACGCTCCGCCGGCGCTTCCGTCCGTCTACGGTGGATTTTGCCTCACTCTCGACCTGCCCGAATGCCGGCCGCTGTTCTTGCCGCCGCCTGGATCTGCGGTAATGTCGGGCATGCGCCAGCTTTTTGACCGCGACAGAAGGAGCGAACGGCATGCCGGTCACGCAGCAGCGCCTGCTCGACGCCATGGACGGGATCGCCATGATCCTCGACCGCGAATTGCGCATTGTTCAGATCGGCGAACCGAACTGGCAGAAATTCCTCGACGACAATCCGCCGCCGGACCCGGCCGCGCGCGCGCGGGCGAAACAGAGCGTGCTCGGCCGTCCGGTGACCGAGTTCATCGCCGGCGAGGCGGTACGCGCGACGTTCGCGGAACTTTTCAACAGCGTGCTCGGCGGGACGCGTGCGGTCGTCCGGATCGATTATCGCTGCGATGCGCCGACACAGCGACGCGACATGCGCCTGTCGGTCCGGCCGGTCACCGCCGATGGCGAGGTCCGCCACCTGCTCTATCAGTCGGTTCTGCTCTGGGCCCAACAGCGACCGGCGATCCCGCTGTTCGGGGTACCGGTTGCGGATCAGGACGATGACGACATTCTGACGCTCTGCGCGATCTGCGCCCGTGTGGCCTGGCCGATCGGTGCGCCGCGGGGGGCACAGGAATGGATCGAGCCCGCCGATTATTACCAGCGCGGCGGCAGCGAGATTGCCCTGATCTCGCATGGCTTCTGCGAGGACTGCTTCGCGCGGCTCAAGGAAGAGGACTGACGGACCGGACGCGCCGGTCCCGGCTGTCCCTGTTGCAGCCGGTCAGGCCGGTCCGAGGCTCTCGATCGTCTTGCGGGCCCTGGCCGGGGGCATGCCGAGGAGGCGGAGGATACTTTCGCAGACCTGCCGCGTGACCGCGGGATCGGCCCCCTCCTGGAGCTGAACGCGGATCGCGACGGCGATCAGGGCCGCCACCTGGTCGAGCAGGAAGGCGGTCACCTCGGCATTGAAGCGCCCCTGCGCGACACCCAGCTCGATGTCGCCGCGCAGATAGCGGAACATCTCTTCGCGCATGCCGGGCAGATGGTCGGCGCTGCCGAGAAGGACGGCCGCCCAATCGGGTTCGATCATCAAGATGGCGATGAAACGCGAGGTGGCGGTGACGACGCGCCTGGCGGCGTCGTCGATGCCCACCATCTCGGCGTCGAGCTGGCGGGCGACCTCGAGGCCGAGGCCATAGGCCGCCTCGCGCAGGATCTCGTCCTTGTCGGTGAAGTGATTGTAGAAGGTGCCGTTGGCAAGGCCGGCGGCCGTGGTGATGTCGCTGATCTTCGCCGCTTCCATGCCCTTTTCGGCGACGACGGCCACGGTGGCATCGAGCAGGGCCGCGCGGGTGCGCGCGCGCTTGCCCTGGCCGGTCGCCTGATCCTGGAAATGTCCCTGCCGCATGGCGCGAGGATAGCGCGGCCGGCGGCTTGACAAAAGCTGTTTATGAGGTGTATCTCAAATATGAGACTATTCTCATTTTCAGGAGCAGGCCCGCTTGACCCCCTCCCGCATCCCCGTCCTGATCGCCGGCGCCGGCCCTGTGGGCCAGATCGCGGCGCTGCTGCTGGCGCGGGCCGGCATCGCGGTGCGGCTGATCGAGCGGCGGCGCGCGCCGCTGCTGGCGCCGAAGGCCCATGCGGTCAATCCGCGGACGCTCGAAATCTGCGAGAGCGCGGGCGTTCCGGCCGAGGCGCTGCGCGCAGCGGGTGCCAGCGCCAACGATGCGGGCTGGGTGCGTTTCGTCGGCACGCTGACCGGCCCCGAATTCGGCGCACTGCCCTATGAGCGCCAGGACGACAAGGCGCTCGCCGACACGCCCTACCCGCTCACCAACATCCCGCAGCCTGTCTTCGAGGCGGCGCTGACGGCGGCGATTGCCGAGGCGCCGCTCATCAGCTTCACGCGCGGCGTCGCCTGCACCGGCATTGCGGAGGTGGCCGGCGGGTTGCGTGCCACGCTCGAAAGCGCCGACGGCACGCGCTCGACGCTCGATTGCGCCTATGCGATTGCCGCCGACGGCGCCGCCTCGCCGCTGCGCGAAATGCTCGGCATCGAAATGGAAGGCCCCGAGGCGCTGCAGCATTACGTGATGATCCATTTCGAGGCCGATCTCAGGGCGCTGACCGCGGCGCGGCCGGGCGTGCTCTATTTCCTGTTCGATCCGGCCACCAGCGGCGTGCTGATCGCCTATGACCGCGGATCGACCTGGGTGCTGATGCATCCCTACAATCCCGAACGGGAAACGCGCGACGATTTCGACGATGCGCGTTGCCGCAGGCTGATCGCCGCCGCGATCGGCGCGACGCCGCCCGAACTCGCGATCCGCCATGTCAGCCCCTGGACGATGTCGGCGCAGGTCGCCGCGCAGTATCGCAAGGGCCGGGTGTTCCTCGCCGGCGACGCGGCGCATCGCTTTCCGCCGACCGGCGGGCTCGGTCTCAATACCGGCGCGGTCGATGCACAGAACCTGGCCTGGAAGCTCGCTGCCGTGCTGAAGGGCGCGGCCGGCGCGGCGCTGCTCGACAGTTACGAGGTCGAAAGACGGCCGGTGGCGCAGGTCAATTGCGAACAGAGCCTCGCCAATTCGGCCAAGCTCTTCGACCTGCTGTTCGCGCTGCAGGGCGTCGAAGCCGACAAGGCGGCGGCGCATTATGCGGCGGCAGCGGCCGATCCGGCCGCCGCGGTGCCGGCCGAAATCATCGAGGCGCAGCGGCCGCATTTCGACAGTTTCAACCTGCAGCTCGGCTATCGCTATGCCTCGGCCGCGACCATCGGCGCGCCCGAACTGACGGCGGCGCCCGAGGTCGATATCAGCCATTACGTGCCGTCATGGGAAGCGGGCGCGCATCTGCCGCATCGCTGGGTGATCCATCGCAGCGACCGCGTCTCGCTGCTGACGCTGCTCGACCCGACCCGCTTCACGCTGATCGCCGGCCCGGCCGGAACGGGCTGGCGCGCGGCGGCGGAAGCGGCGGGCGTCGCGGTGCATCTGGCCGAACAGGATTTCAGCGACATGGAAACCGACTGGGGACGATTGACCGGCCTGCCGGATGACGGGGCGCTGCTGGTGCGCCCCGACCGGCATATCGCCTGCCGCTTCGCGGGCATGGCGGACGAACCGGCGGCGCTTCTCGGACAGAGACTGGCGCAGGTTCTGGCGCTGGACGGCGCGCGTGTCGAGGTTGCGTGAGGGTGTTGTGCGATCGAGGCATTGGGGATCATTCCAGATCGTCATGACCCGCTTCATGCGGGTCATCCACGTCTTTGCGGCTACATCCGAAAGGAAGACGTGGATGGCCCGGACAAGCCGGGCCATGACGGCAAGGTTGGGTTGATTGCTTCGTCGCTTCGCTTCTCGCAATGACGAGGTTGGAGAAATCGTGGTGACGATCAGAGGAAACGGCTGATGGATCTCGGACTGGACGGACGCAAGGCGATTGTCTGCGCGTCGTCGCGCGGGCTCGGCAAGGCCTGCGCGCTGGCGCTGGCGCGCGAGGGCGCCGATGTGACCATCAACGGGCGCAACGAAGAAACGCTGGCCGTGGCAGTGGCCGAGATTTCGCGCGTGGCGACGGGCAAGGTGGCGGCGGTGGCCGCCGACATCAACACGGCCTCGGGACGCGCGGCGCTTGTCGCCGCCTGTCCCGATGCCGACATTCTCGTCAACAACAATGACGGACCGCCGCCCGGCGCCTTTCAGCAATGGGAGGAAAGCCACTGGCAGGCGGCGCTGGACGCCAACCTGCTGGCGCCGGTGTTCATGATCAAGGCGCTGATCGAGGGCATGAAGAAACGGCGCTTCGGCCGCATCGTCAATATCACCTCGGCGATGGTCAAGGCGCCGCGCAGCGCGATGGGGCTTTCGACGGCGGCACGCTCGGGCCTGACCGCCATGTCGAAGGCGCTGTCGGTCGATGTCGCGCCCTTCAACGTGACGATCAACAACATGCTGCCCGAACGCTTCGACACCGAGCGGCAGCAGCAGATGGCAAAGCTCCTGATGCAATTCAAGAAGATCACCTATGCCGAAGCGCGCGCCGAGATCGAGGCGTCGATTGCGGCCAGGCGCATGGGGCAGCCTTCGGAGTTCGGCGATGCCTGCGCCTTTCTGTGCAGCGCGCAAGCGGGCTTCATTTCCGGACAGAACCTGCAGCTCGACGGGGGCTCCTACCCCGGTCTCATCTGAGGAAACGAGAAGATGGAAACATTATTCGATCAAACGCTGGTATCGAGGCTGCTCTTCACGCTGGTTGCGGTGATGATCAGCGTCGGGCCGATCTTCGCCGACTTCAACAAGACGCATGCGACCAACCCGCTGTGGACGCCGCATGCGCGCTTTCATGTGGTGTGGCAGGTGCTGAGCCAGACCGGCGTTTCGCTGGTCATTCTCTATCTGCTGTGGAACGATGCGGCCGATTACATGGTCCATATCTGGATCGCGGCGGTGCTCAATTATATCTGGATCGCCAGCTTCTTTGCGACACTGGCGACGATGCCGCTCTATGGCGGGGCGCTGAAGGACGTCAACGGCATCAAGCCGTTCCGGTTCAACATTCTCGGCACGGTCTATCTGGTCGATACCAATCTCTTCGGCGCCAGTGTGCTGACGATCGTCAACACGATCGGCGCGGTGCTGCTGATCCAATGAGGAACACGACATGCGGATTGCACGATTTGCCGGGGTTCTGCTGATGACACTTGCGGCAGCGACGGCGGCACGCGCCGATTTCGGGACGGTCGAGATCGCGCCGGCCGGCGCGGCGCTGACTTTCGCGCGGGCGGGCGCGGGCGACGGGGCGCGGCTGATCCTTGTGTCGGCCTATGCCGACGGCAAGGTCAGCGGCATCGACGTGACGGCGGCGGCCGGCAGCGACGATCCGATCACGGCTTATGGCACCCATGGCTATGACGGGCTGGCGGCGCTGACAGGCACGCCGATCGAGGTGGCGCTTGCCGACCTCACCCTGCCGGCGCGGCTCGGCGCCTCGCATGTGGCGGCCGGGACCAATTTTCCCGAGCATGGCAAGGAAGCGACCGTGACCGACGGTCCTTTCCTCTTCCCCAAGGAAGTGGCGCCGACGGCTTTCAATGCGCCGGTGCCGGCCGGCGCGGCGCTGCTCGATTACGAGGTCGAACTCTGTTTCGTCGCGCTCGAAACATTCGCCCTCGATGCGGCGCCTGCACATATGGGGCTGGTGCTCTGCAACGATGTGACCGACCGGGCGGCGCTGATGCGCCATATCGATCCGGACGATGTGACCTCGGGCAAGGGTTTCACGACGGGGAAGAGCGCGCCGGGCTTTCTGCCGGTGGGCAATCTCTTCGTCATTCCGCGCGACTTGCGCGGCTTCGCGGCGGCAATCGAATTGCGGCTGTGGCGCAATGGCGAATTGAAGCAGTCGGCGGTGCAGTCCGAAGCGATCTGGGACTTCGACGAATTGCTGCGTCAGACCCGGGCGCGGGCGGCGACCGAATGGGAATATGACGGACGGATGGTGGGACTGCCGGTGACGGCGGGCGCGCTGCCCGAACGTGCCATGATCCTGGCCGGCACGCCGGACGGGACGGTCTTCAAGGGCGTCAACAGATCGGCCATGGCGCTGGGGGCCTGGGACTGGATCGCCGGCGGCTGGGACCGCAAGCTGAGCGCGCATGTGGTGGAGCGGCATATCGCGCAGGAAGAGGCGGCGGGCCATTATCTGCAGCCCGGCGAGCGGGTGCGGATTTCGGTGCGGTTTCTCGGCGAGATCGACAGCACGATCGTGGAATAGGGCGAAGAAGGGAACAGGAGATCAGATGCTCGAGAACAAGCTCGTATAAGGCGTGTACATGAACACGCGGTTTCTTGCCTGACCCGTCACTTCAAAGAGCATGTGCGAGTCCACAAACTTTTCGACCAGATGATTTGCGTTTGGAAAGCTTATATCAAGTAGGTCCCGCACATTGTTCACGGTCACAGTCGGCCGTTCGTACAATCTTTCCAGCAGACGCATTGCCTTGCCCGCATGATTGCCGAAGCTTTCCGCAATGAGATGCCGATGCGCTTCTCTCAATGCAACAATATCTCGGGAGGTCTGGGTTGCCTGATTCGAGACTTCGGCGACGCCGCGCAGAAAAAATTTCAGCCAGCTTTCCCAATCGCCGTTGTCGCGAATATTTTGCAGTCTGTCGTAGTACTCCTCGCGATGCTGCTTGAAGTAGTACGATAGATAAAGGACGGGTTTCTGTAAAAGCTCGCGGTTGAACAGAAAGAACGTTATCAGAAGTCTCCCAACTCGCCCGTTCCCGTCCAGGAATGGATGGATGGTCTCGAACTGGGCGTGAGCCAAACCTATTTTTATGAGTGGCGGAATGGGGTCGTCCGCATGGAGGAATTTTTCCAAATCTCCCAAGCATTCTGCCGCGACATGATGAGGCGGCGGGATGAATGTCGCCTCCGACAGTGTGCAGTTTGCCGGGCCAATCCAGTTCTGGCTGGTTCTCAGTTCGCCAGGGTTCATTTGACCCCCGCGCGCATTTTTCAGAAGGCGGGCATGGATTTCCTGGATGAGACGCCTTGAGAGCGGCAACTCCGCCAAGCGCTCAATGCCGTGGTTCATAGCATCCACGTAGTTGACGACCTCGAAAACATCAGCCGGACCTTGTGAATCGAAAATCTCGGCCTCCGCCTTGATGAGATCGTTGATCGATGCTTGCGTTCCTTCGATCTGGCTCGAAAGCACCGCCTCCTTTCTCACATACATGAAAACAAACAGGTCGGGATTGGGCAGGGTCTGGATGGAGCCATCGAGCCGTCCCAACGCCCTGTCCGCATCGGAAAGAAGCTGCTGCATTTCCAAATCGATACGGACAGGTGGGACAGGCGGCAACGCGGCCGGAATGAAGGCTTTGTAGCCGGTCGGTTGTTTGACATATCTGCCCGCGCGACCTTCAGCCTTATCTGCTTTATCGATGGCCATAGGAAGCTACCCTTCTTATATTATCGACTATCATTAATAAGAATAAAAACTTCTTTGTTGCTAACGGCAACCGATAATATGGAGCGACTTTCGAATGCTATTAAAGGGCAGCACTATCAAGCATCTAAATTCTGACCTTGTTAATACCTGACATAAATAAGCTTCATATGAATTCTCCATAAAATCAAGCCGAGTATGTCGGGAAATGCTTGCACAAGAAAGTTGACGCAGGCGTCATTTTTTGGCGTGCTGGAGGCGCGGCGACGGGTCGCGCGGCTGTGGGCTGTTTTGCCTTATAAAGGGCGGGACAGGCGGCTTATCGCGTAGTAAAAGTCCGTAAAAACTGGGGTGT